>Ga0209379_10000764_pt1 | contig 23621 bp, 17 predicted proteins | sample tdDd001_FD_187124 | JGI IMG/M metagenome (GOLD analysis project Ga0209379, IMG submission 187124) | Marine sediment microbial communities from the Atlantic coast under amendment with organic carbon and nitrate - tdDd00.1 (SPAdes)... | ecosystem: Environmental > Aquatic > Marine > Coastal >...
TTTTTATTAATAAAAAAGGCTATGCTAAGCTTAAAATCGCTTTGTGTAGAGGTAAAAAGAACTACGATAAACGCGAAAGTTTAAAACAAAAAGATCATCAGAGAGATATTGATCGTTTGATGAAGAGATAGTTAGGTTGAAAGCTGAACTTTATTGGAAAAAAGGCCTAAACGCAGCATGTTTTTAATACGAATTATTCTATATTTGCAGCCCCGCTTTCGACAATGAAGTGGGAATTTTTATCCCCAATAAATTATAAAAAATAAGTCAATTTAAAAATCGACTTACTTACTGGATATTAACAGAATATCAACAATGTTGATAATTTGTTAATAACTTTTGAACACCCCTATTTTGCTAGCCTGAGCTTGTTGATAACCTAAAAAACACATTTGCTGTAAATGACTTATTAACAATTACAACATGCCTATTTATCAACGATGCTTAAACTTATTAACAATTCTTATTTAGAACAGGACTAAGTTTATTCAAGATGATTTTTCGGAGCTAAATAATAAGAGATATTCTGGTCTAATATTTTGAATGGCCTCTTTTTGTGAGTATTCCAATTTATAAAAGCTTGAGTTGCTATTTTTTTTGAAAATTTATTGAATAAAAATGCTCGCAATTGATAAATATTATCTGTGTCTGATAGTTGTCTAAAATAAAATTGCGATTATAAGCGTAAGCTCATAATCGCAATGTATTTTTCTTAAAGATTTTAGAGACTAATAATCAAAAGTACTACCACCTAGAAATTCTCTCATTAATGAAGTTGGAGGAATTTCATCGTCAGGTATAGGTAAAAAGTAACTGAAAAACTTTAGAAGTCGGTTGGCTTCAGAGTACTCAATTTGGTTAGGTTGTACCTCTTTAAGCACTGGTTCAACATGATTTTTTAGAACACCTAGTTCGTAAGGTAAGGCTGAGTTAAACATGACATCTGCATTTTCCTGAAAGGGGAAGATGTTCTTTTCTTCTCCTCTTCTGACACTTTGCCAGCGTTTAATCGTGTCGAGTGCTGAATAATTTCTGTATCGATGGTCACGAACAATTCTTCGAATTAACCGGTTATCCGTCGAGTGAACACGGTTGTGCCCGTCAATAGAGATCGATGTTAGGGCTGAGATGTAGATTTTAAATTTAACTTCATCTGATATAAGAGAGGTTAATTTTGGGTTTAGGCCATGAATACCTTCAATAACAACTACATTTTTCCCATTGATCTTTAATTTTTCTCCATCGTAATAGCGTTGTCCCGTTTCAAAAGAGAATTTCGGCAGTTCAATTTCCTTTCCATCTAATAAATCGAGTAAATTTTTGTTGAAAAGTTCAACATCTAAGGCTCCAATAGATTCAAAATCGTATTCTCCATTTTCATCAAGAGGAGTTAGTTCTCTATTTACAAAGTAATTATCTAGCGATAGATTTATAGGCTTAATTCCTGATACCTTAAGCTGAATTGCCAATCTTTTCCCAAAAGTTGTTTTTCCAGATGAGGATGGACCTGCAATTAAGATGATTTTTATTTTCTTATATTTCTTACGAATACGATCTGCTATCTGTGAGATTTTTTTCTCGTGCATAGCCTCGTATATTTTTATTAGTTCAGAGATTTTATTTTCTTCGACACTTCTGTTTAAGTCTCCAATATTAGAAATACCTAGAATTTTACCCCAACGCTTGTATTCGCTAAAGATTTTCAACATCTGATCTTGCTGTAACAATGGTTCTACCTGAGAAGGATTCTTTTTGTCTGGAGCTAAAAGAATCATTCCATTGTAATAATGTTTTAGATCAAAAATATCGACAAGGCCAGTACAGGGTAGAAGAAAGCCATAGAAATAATCGACTGTTTCATTTAACTTGTAAACTGAGGTATATAAGTTGCCACGAGTTCTGAGTAATTTTGTTTTTTCATTTAATCCTTGAGATTCGAAGAGCTCGATTGCCTTTTCAGTTTCAATTTCATTTCTTTCAAAAGGGATGTCAGCCTTAACTAACTCAAGCATTTTAGCCTTAATTTTTTCAATGCTTTCCTGAGTTAATAGTATGTTCTTATCCTTAACTCGACAATAGACACCATTTGAAATAGAGTGTTCAACTTTAAAGCCTGCACCAGGAAATACTTCGTGAACTGCTTTGTATAGAATGAAAGTCAGAGATCTCATATACATTCTTTTACCAGCAGGATGTGTATAGTCTATAAACTTTACATTTTTTGGTTTGTATATTTCGTAAGTCAGCTCCTTAAGTTTATTATTAACCATGGCACCCAAAACTTTTACGTTAAGCTGAGATTCAACGTCGTTTAGAATGGTTTGGAGTCTTGTACCTAGAGGGTAAGATCTTTTCTCATCTAGATCTTCTATGTATATGCTTATCAATTTTCCCATAATTAGATATTTAAGCTTGTTTTTAACTTCAAGTATATCTAAAGATAACAATTATAGGAATCTATAATGCTTTTGATTTGTTAAATAAAATCAAAAATATTTTTACCAAATTACCATTGGTTCTACCTGTAAAGGCTTTATGAGCTGACTTTTTTCTTGTTGAAGTAGTTTAACATCAGTAGACTAAAAGCAATCACCATCATTCCAAGTATGGAGATTAAATCCGGAGATTCATCTGGCAGAATGAGCCAGCTAATGCACGCTCCAAAAATAGGGATGATAAATTTCCATGTGTTTAAGTTTGACACTTTAACCCCATCGCGACCTAAAAGGCTAAACCATATGGTGATAGCCATAGAAGAAACAATCGCTAGCCATCCTAATGCAAAGTAGTACTCTTTTGGATGAAGACCCCATTGTGGTTGTTCCAATGGTATTGAAACCAACACCAGCATGGCTCCTCCTAAAATCATTGAAAATGAAGCTAGAATACGTGGTGGTATGTCACGCGTATCACGTGCTACAATGACATTCCCTGTGCTTCCTACAATATTGTTGAGAACCAGAATACCAACGCCTAAAGGAATGGTGGTGCTTAGTACAAAGTCTGCTCTTCCCAAGCTAATAATACAGACACCAAGCATGCCTAGCAAAATAGCTGAAATCTTTGTCCAAGTCATTTTGTCATTTTTCATCATCAGATGAGCCATGACGGCTGCAAAAAGGGGTTGTGCACCAATAAGCATAGCACCTAAAGCACCCGGTAAATAATCGATACCTGTGTAGAACAGGCCGTATAGAACGGTGGTTTGTAAAAGGGCTATTTGAACAATTAATTTCCACGATTTCGAATTCAGGTTTTTAAGTTTAATTTTAAAATCAGGAATAAAAGGAAGAATTAAAAGACCAGAAATAAAGAAGCGAATACCTGCAAAGTTAAGTGGAGTCGTATATTTTAAACCAATTTTTATGGCAGCAAAGGGAGTAGCCCAAAGTAGGCAAGCTATTATGGCTAAAAAACTGGTTGAAAGAAGTCGCTTTTTCATTTTTGGTGTAAATTCGAGGTATAAGAAATCCCTTCGAAGGGAAGGGATTAATAGACTAATGTATTTTATGAGTTTGTGAGAAGCAATCAACTAGCCTCTTAAAAACATATTATTCTTTTTTTCGTGACCAATAGTCGTGATAGGACCATGACCAGGATGAACGGTAACATCATCATCCAATACTAATAACTTTGTTTTGATTCCTGTGATAAGGTCATCGAAGTTACCGTATGGTAAATCGGTACGACCAATACTTTCACGGAAAATTACATCACCAGCAATAAGGAATTTTTGAGCTTCGTTGTGAAAAACGACATGTCCTGGTGAGTGACCAGGAACGTGAAGGACCTTCAATTCAGAATTTCCAAAGCGAATAACATCACCTTCGTTTATGGCATCGCCCATTGCAGGTGGTTCAACTACATTTTCAAGACCTAAACGTACGCCATAGTTTGGAGCTTCAGCCAATAAGAATTCATCAGCTTTGTGAGCTTTTGTTGATAAACCAAACTGATCTTTCATAAATTGGTTACCAAAAACGTGGTCGATATGAAGGTGAGTGTTCAATAGATGAACGATTTTAAGTCCTTTTTTATCAAGAAGATCCAGTAGTTTTTTGCCTTCTTCCTGGTAAAAAACACCACAGTCGATTAGTACCGCTTCTCCTGTTTCATCGTGTAACAAATAGGTGTTTTCTTGCCATTGGTTAAACACCAAAGTTTCTATAGTAATCATAGGTTCGAATTTTATATTTGAAGTCTCAAATTTAAGCCTAATGCTTTAATCGACAAAAGATTTATTGCAATTTGGCTGAAAGTATCAGAAATTGATTGAAGATGTACCCTTAAATAATATTAAATAGAATAATTTTCTTACAGAAAAGTTCTCGCAAAAACGCGTCTTATACCTATCTTTATTGTTCCTGACTAAAACAAAGGAAGGGTGTTTAGTAATCAAAATAATAAATGACTTTGCTATGAGCACAAATAAGAAAATTGCTGTTGTATTATCTGGTTCGGGTGTATACGATGGATCTGAAATTCATGAAGCGACACTTTCATTGTACGCAATTTCTAAAAATGGGGGAGAGTATCATATTTTTGCTCCCAATATCGATCAGCATCATGTGGTGAATCACTTAACGGGTGAAGAAATGGCTGAAACACGAAATGTTTTGGTAGAATCAGCTCGAATTGCACGTGGTAACATCAAAGATTTAAATGAGTTTGATGTTAAGGATTTTGATGCAATTTTACTCCCTGGTGGATTTGGTGTTGCTAAAAATTTATGTTCTTTAGCTTTTGATGGTGCTGAGTGTAAGGTGGATTCTGGTATTGAGAAGGTATTACAAGAAATGCACTCTGCTTCTAAACCGATTGCAGCTCTTTGTATTGCTCCAGCTCTAATTGCAAAAGTTATTGCAGGCGCCGAAGTTACGATTGGTAATGATGAGGGAACAGCAGGCGCTATTGAGGCTATGGGTTCGCATCATAAAAATGCTGGGCATGGCCAAGTGGTTATTGATACAAAAAATAAGATCGTAACAACACCTTGCTATATGCTAGATGCAACTATTGCTCAAATTGGAGAAGGTGCAGAGAATGTTGTGAAAACGCTAATGGAAATGTAATTCCAACTAGAAATATAAGTCAAACTCCCCATTCGATTGTTTATCAATGGGGACTTGTATTTAAAACAAGTAAGCAGAATGAAAAATAGAAATACCAGAGACGTTGGAGCAAACCATATTTATATCTTTATCTTCTCGAATTTATCATTGTTTGTAGCCGTTTTTTTCTCGATGAATTCAGTACCTCAAGTTGCCGCAATTATCTATTCATTAGGATTAAATCTGTTACTGATATGGGCCATTTATTATGGATCAACAAAGAAAAAACTAAAACATCATTCTCAATATTTCAACGATTTAACGATTGGAATGGGCATGCTTTCAGCTTTTATTTCATCTCTAGTGTTTAGTACCGTCATGTTATTATTGGCAGATGATCAGTCTTTTGGGATTATAATTCTCTTTTTTGCTTTTCTTGCTTATGTCATTCATCAAATCATCATGAAAGCGTATTCCTGGAATAAGGAATTCGAATATAAGTTGATCAATTATAGAATGACAATAGAGTCAGAGAAAGAAGATAATGGCAAAATTCTAAAGGAATTCATACGCAATAAAGAGATGGATGAAGTTGCGGATTATTTGGATAAAATAGGAGTGTATGATTCAAATGTTGACGCAATCATCGAAGATTTAAGAAATTCTAAGAACAGCTAGATTCTTTATTTTCTTGGAGTGTCCTTTTTTTCTAATCTGATTGGTATTTTTCTGGGTGGACGAATTTCTCCTTTTTTCATACGCTCAAGAATCTCTTCAACCATCCAATCTCGACCTTCTGGTTTGTATTTTGATTTTAACGATGTGCCAAACATACTAGCAATTGCTTGCCAAAAGAAGGCTGTAGTGGAACCTTTCAATTCCTTTAGGTGTTCGTATGATGAATTACCTGTTTCTCTGTCTATCAATTTCATTAACAATTTGCCTTGCGAAATTTTCAATTTCATCATCGGTTTTTTGTAGGCTTTCATCAAGCCTTTATATTCTCTTCTGATGAGTTTTCTTCGTTTCCTTTTTGAAGTAATACTTTCCAATTCTGTGTTTAGTTGGCTAATGGTTGCATTAGCCATTTCTGCATAGGGATAGACAATTCTCAGGTTTCTGACTGTTCTCCAATATTTTCTAGTTGATCTGTAGTGTTTCCTTCTCTTTTTTTTTCGTGCTTTTATATTGATCTCTTTTAAATTAACATGAAGATTACTATCGAGTATGGTGATGCTGTCTGTTTGAACAACTTGCCCTAAACTATTGGCAGGAACTCCCAAAAGGAAGAAGCCTACAAATGTGAAATAGATTAGCACATGTTTTTTCATGTCGTTGAATTGAAAAGAGATTGGTATATATTTACGAAAATACGAATTAGATTTATAGCGAGGTCTATTTTCTGAAAAATGGATTTTGAAAAGCTTGTTTTTTTAGAAGTCGATAATCTAGATTATGAATTGTTTCTGTCAAGAACAGTCATTGTTTAAGTCCTTGTTAAAATGATTTGGAGTTCTTCTGTAAAATAATCTATATAACAGTAATTATTGCTTATCTATTTTATCCTAATTGGTTAGACATGAGTGAATAGATTACTTTTGTCTGTTAAAAACTTTTAGGATGAAAAATCTTTTGTGCATTCCTTTTCAATGCCCATTATTTTTCTTTCTTTTGCAAAATATTAAGAGAATTGTACTACAACAAACATCAGTCGTTTAACGGCTAAACTTAAAACATAATAAGGCATGACTAAGTACGTAGAATTAGATGTCCGCTCAGAGATTGGGGAACTAGAAGGTGTTATTCTTCATACTCCAGGATCGGAAGTTGAGAATATGACTCCTGAGAATGCTGAAAGAGCTCTTTATAGCGATATTCTTAATCTTTCAGTTGCACAAAAAGAGTATAAGCAATTGAGTGGATCTTTAGGTGAAATTACTCAAACTTATCAGGTAAAAGATTTATTAGCTAATATCCTTAAGGATGATAAGGTTAAAGAAATCGTTATTGACAAAGTTTGTAAAATTGAGCCTGAGCTTACAGTTAAAGGAAATACGCATTGTATTAAAGACATCTTGTTGGATCAGCCAGCTGATAAATTAGCTTCATTGTTAATCGAAGGTGTGACTTTGACTCGTGACAATTTAACGAAATTCTTAAGTGATGAGCGTTATGCAATGCGTCCGCTACATAATTTCTTTTTTACTCGCGATGCTTCAATGTCTGTTGTTGATGAAGTATTGATTGGTAAAATGGCGAATGCTGTACGTGACCGTGAGTCATTAATCATGCAAGCAATTTTCGATTACACACCAGGATTCAAAGCGAAGACGGTGAATCCAATCGATAATCCGAATATGGATGCTAACTGTATGATTGAAGGTGGTGATGTTTTAATCGCACGTGAAGATATTCTAATCATTGGTAACGGTACACGTACCACAACTCAAGGTGTCGATTTTATTTTGGCTCAACTACTTTCTCAGAAAGAAGAAAAGCAACGTCATATCTTAGTTCAGGAATTGCCTTCACATCCAGAGTCGTTTATTCACCTTGATATGGTGTTTACACTACTTGATAAGGATAAATGTATGGTTTATGAGCCATTAATTATTCGTCCAAACAAGTATCAAACAGTTCATATTACCATTCAAAATGGTAAGGTTGTTAATATCAAAAGAGAAAACAACTTGTTACAAGCACTTAAGAAATTAGGTATGGACTTGAAACCTATTTACTGTGGTGGAACTAAAGAACCTTGGAACCAAGAGAGAGAGCAATGGCATTCAGGTGCTAACTTCTTTGCTGTAGGTCCTGGTAAAGTGGTTGGATATGCTCGTAATATCTACACTATGGAAGAAATGAATAAAAATGGTTTCGAAATTATTCCTGCTGACAACGTGATTAATAAGTCCGTTAATTTGGCTGATTACGAAAAGTATGTGATTACTCTTGAAGGATCAGAACTACCTCGTGGTGGCGGTGGTGCTCGTTGTATGACCATGCCAATCCGTCGTAAAGCGGTTAACTGGTAAACCAAAGGATATATTTAAAAATAAGCCTTGCAGATCTGAGATTTGCAAGGCTTTTTTATGCTTTTGGAATTTGATGATAGAGAGCTGATATCAGCTCCAATGGAAAGTGGTATGCAACTGCCAGTAGTGGTCATTCAGTCAAAATTAAATGTTATTTCTCTGTTAATTATTCTTTTGTAGACTAAATCTAAATAATAAAATGATAGTTTTAGTGGTTTCAATAAAATAGGAGTTAGATATGAAAATAAAAATAATTGGAAGTTGCTTTTTGGCCTTATCGTGTTATGTTTTTGTTGCTTGTTCGAGTGATGATAATAAGGTAGATTTTGAAGAAGAGAAGTATATAGCTATTCCCGATGCAAGTTTTGAATCGAAACTTATTGAGCAAGGCATAGATTCGGATGGGCTTGTAAACCAAAAAATCTTAAAGACAGATGCTGAGGAAGTTATTCGTTTGGATTTAAACCTGAATGCTAATTTTGGGGAAATTGCTGATTTAACAGGAATTGAAGGTTTTGTGAACCTAAAATTTCTATCTGCGGCCAGACAAAAAATAGAACGTGTCGATTTAAGTTCTAATACATTATTGGATACTTTAAACATATTGGGGAATCGTCTCTCCAGTATCGACCTGAGTAAGAACACCAATTTAATTTTTGTTGATATGCAGTCGAATGAATTTAGCTCCAGTAGCTCAATTGTCGGACTATCAAATGCAACAAATTTAAAAGACCTGGATATATCGTGGAATTACTTGGAGGAATTTAGTATTCACAATGAATCATTAGAAATTTTACACATGAGTCATAATGATCTGAAATCCATTGATACAGATGGAGCCATAAATCTACAACACGTATTTATGCCATCTAATCAACTTGAAACAGTTGATTTTAGTACTAATATATCTTTGGAAACCTTATTGATTGCAGGTAATAAACTTCAGCGCATTGATCTTGAGGATAATACTCGCTTAACACATCTTTATATATCAAGTAATTTACTTACTCATCTCGATGTAAGCCACAATAACGAATTGGAGGATTTAAGGGTGGATAGAAACCCTGACTTAACTTGTGTTAAAATTAATGATACTCAAAATCCATATGTAATGAAATCTGATTATCAAGAATTAAGTAATACTTGTAACTAGAGTAGGTATGACGGTTTTAAACTATATTTTGCCAGAGTAAATTGTGAAATAAGAGGGAAATTAAAATAAAAGGACGCCTCAAAGCGTCCTTTTTAACTATCATTATTATCTCAAATCAATCGCGTCCTAAATGTTTTGTTTCTGCCATGTATTTTCCTGTTAGGAATGTATTTAAGTTTGATATTACAATAGAGGGGCTCTTTTTGTGCACCTTGTAATATGGCATCTCTTTTAAATATTTTTCGTTTTACGAAAGCTTTAGAAAGACCGGGAAGTTCCGAGCTTGTCGAGGAAATCACCCGGCCGCACTTAAGCTTGAGGCAAATAAGAAAGATATTTAAAAAGCAGCCTTGAATTTCTTTGCTTCGTTTCTTGTTTCAAGACAAGAAATGAAGTCGGGTTTGGGCGGAAAGCCCATTTGTTAAAATTATTTAGGACAAGATTAATCTCAACCTAATTTAGTCTTACACAAAAATTATCCATTTGAATTATACAGCTGATTCACCTTGCTTTTATACGTCTGACCAATAGGAACCTGATGATCGTTAATAAATATTCGATTGCCTTCAATCAATTTGATTTTATCAAGGGCCACAATAAAGGATTTATGTACACGCATAAAATCAGTCTCATTCAATATGGATTCGTAGTAAGAAATTTTCTCATGACTAATAATCATCTCTTCCTTAAAAAAAACTTTGGTGTAATTTCCATAAGCCTCAATAAATAAAATATCAGCAGAATTAACTTGGTGATATTTCTTATCTCCTTTCACAAAAAAACGTTTATTCGTTGCTTGGGGTTGACTGACATGAACACCTGAATTAGCAGGAGCTGTATTTTGTGTGTTATCGCCAATGGCTTTATTAACCGCTTTTACCAAGCGCTCAAAACTAAATGGTTTCAACAGGTAATCAGCAATATCTAATTCGTAACCATCCAGTGCGAATTCCTTATATGCTGTGGTTACAATTACCTTAGGAGGATTACTGAGTGTTCGAAGAAAATCGAAACCACTTAACTTGGGCATGTTCAAATCCAAAAACATTAAATCAACCTGATTGGTGTTTAAAAACTGCATGGCTTCCATAGCATCGTAGCAATGTTGTTCCAACTGCAAATGCGGAAGAATATCACAAAAGCCTTCAATCAGTTCATGTGCCAGAGGTTCGTCATCTACAATAATGTATTTTATCATGGAGTCATTATTTTTAAATCTACTTTAAAGATAGATTCTTTTTCAGAGATATGCAGTTCATGTTGTTTAGGGTAGCTTAATTCGAGTCTTTGTTTTAAATTATCAAGACCAATTCCCTTTTCCTGAATGCTTTCACTCGCTTCAAAATTGTTTTCTATTGAGAACTGAATGCCATTCGAATCGCTTTGCAAATTGATATGAATGTATGCCTTGTCTCGTAAGCTTTCTATCCCATGTTTAAAGGCATTCTCAAGCAAGATAATAAATAACAAGGGTGTAATGCGATCATTCTCTCTTACAGAACGAGTAAATTGAATATCCACACTTTTGTGATAGCGAATTTTGTGTAAGTCGATATAGTTTTTCAGGTATTCGATTTCTTCCTTAAGTGAAACAAAGTCTTTCTTGCCTTCGTAAATGGTGTAGCGCATCATCTCCGACAGCTTTAAGATCACGCCAGGTGCTTCATCCGAATTCTTTACCGTTAAGGCATACAAGTTATTCAGCGTATTGAAAAAGAAATGAGGATTGATTTGTGTCTTCAATAAGGCCAGTTCAGCCTTCGATTTGTCTGCTTGTAAGGTTTTCAACCATTTCCACTGTTCAAAAATCCAAAGTGCTATGAGTACTGGAATTGGATAAAAGAAAAATCCGATAGCCATCTCTTTTTTTATCTCGAGATAAGTTTCCAAATCACCTGAAAACAAGCGGACATATGTGAAATACAGCATAGCACTGACATATATGCCAACGATTAGCTTAAAATATTTCTTAAAGAAAGAGGGTGTAAGAATGTAAATGCCTCCCAACCAAAACATCAGTAGGAAAAAGAAAGTAAGCGGATTGTCGGGCATTCTCATGTTCGAATCAACAATCATAGCAGTTATAAAGAGTAGCATCAGGCCGCCAATCTTATATATCGTTTGTCTATTCTTTTTCAGATAATCCCATTTGTAAATGGGTAATGAAACCATGAACCACCAAAAAGTAAAAACCAAAAAGACTTCTATTGGCGCATCATCAGGTATGAGAATAAACTTAATTTGCTGCAGAACTAAGATTATGGGAACGACTATAAACAAGCCTATTCCAAAAGCTTTGTATTTTTTTATAAAATCTATCATACATCGAAAATAGAAATGAAATAGTTGGCGAACAAGTTAATTGACAAACACTATTGGAATCGATACCAACACCATCGTTTTTTAGCTCAAGTCGATTGATAAGACTTATAAACATGTATAACGCAAAAAGAAGCCCATGTGACATCTTTAATAGTAAGCTGTTTTGATTAGTGATAGGTTTGATCAGAATCAAACTAAAAATCACAATCATATGAATACATTAACAATTAAAAACCTGTCTAAAACTTATCCCAACGGTGTAAAAGCCTTAAATGATGTTTCATTAAATATCAGTAATGGTATGTTTGGTTTATTGGGAGCCAATGGCGCTGGCAAGTCATCTCTTATGCGAACCATTGCTTCTTTGCAAGAACCGAGTTCGGGAACTATCAGTTTTAATGATATTGATATAATTAGATCGCCACAGGAGGTAAGAAAGAACCTCGGTTATTTACCTCAGGAATTTGGTGTATATCCTAAAATATCCGCAGAGAAGTTATTGAATCATATGGCTATATTAAAAGGCATACTCGATAAAAAGGAACGCAAGAATCAGGTCACGGCATTATTGCAACAAACCAATTTGTATCAACATCGCAAAAAATCGGTTTATACCTTCTCTGGTGGTATGCGTCAGCGTTTTGGTATTGCACAGGCACTCTTGGCCAATCCGCAATTGATCATTGTAGATGAACCAACAGCTGGTTTAGATCCTGAAGAACGAAACCGTTTTTTAAACCTCCTAAGTGAAATTGGAGAGAATGTCATCGTGATTTTATCAACCCATATTGTGGAAGATATTCGTGATTTGTGTAAGAATATGGCGATCCTGGCGGAAGGACAAATTGTGGCCCAGGGCAATCCGTCCCAATTGGTTAAGAGTTTGGAAGGCAAAGTTTGGAGCAAGATGATAAAAAAGCAAGATGTTGATGCCTATCGCAAGGCTTTTCAAGTCATTTCAACAAAACTGGTATCAGGGGAAACTCAAATTCGAGTGATTTCCGATTCTAGTCCTGAGCAAGGTTTCGATAGGGTAGATCCAAACCTGGAAGACCTCTATTTTGCCACTGTATTTACAAACTCACCTTTAAAAACCGCCTAAGATATGATTCTTCAATTATTACGTTTCGAAGCTTTTTATCAGCTAAAACAACGCGCCTTTCCTCTTCTGGCAGGCCTTTTCTTTTTTATGGGTATTCTAGCAGGCCGTCAAGGCTTTGCTCCAGCCAATGTTGATTTCAATTCGACTTATCAGATTAATTTTTTCACGGGTTTAATGTCTCTTTCTTGCGTTTTTATTGTGATGTTTTTTGCCATTAGTGGCATGCTTCGTGATAGACGCTTCAATATGGAAAGCATGATTTACAGCACAGCCATAAAGAAGTGGCAGTTCTTTTGGAGCCGTTATTTAGGCGTATTTGTGAGTAGCTTACTCGCCTTTACACCCTTTTTAATCGGTTATGCTTTATCAGTCACGTTCTCTGATTTAGATCCAGAACGAGTGGCTGAATTTCGCCTTCTATCTTATGTAAGAGCCTGGTTACTTATTGTTGTACCCAATATTTTAGTTTGTTCAGCCTTAGTTTTTGCAACAAGTACGCTAAGCAAAAGTAATTTGGCGACTTATGTATCTGCTATTTTCATCTACATGCTTTACATGATTAGTTCCATGTTTTTGAATTCTCCTTTAATGGCCCAATCTGTTCCAGCTACAACCGAAGGTATGGCATTAGCAGCTTTGGCCGATCCTTTCGGAATAGCAGCCTTTTTTGAGCAAACTCAATTTTGGACGCCCTTTCAGAAGAATACCCAGTTTTTATCTTTCTCTGGTCTTTATATGTGGAATCGAATTCTATGGATTGCTCTTACCACTTGTGTTTTATTTGGGACTTATTTTTTGTTTTCATTTCGACAAGTGAGTCAAAAAGTGAAGAAAGTTCTTGTTGGTACAGACAAAACAGAAAAATCGATGAGATATAAACCGATTCAAGCTATAGAGGGAAGTCAATCACAACGCGCTTCGTTCTTCTCTTTACTGAAAATAGAGCTGAGTGCTGTCTTTAAAAGCTTGCCCTTTTTAGCGGTTATTAGCATCTGGTTAGTCATCGTTTTTATGGAGATTAATTCTACTATAAACGGAGGTGGAGCTTACAATGACAGCCTGTATCCATTAAGTAATTTGCTGATAGAGCTTTTTGTTGATCCTTTGTCCATTTTTAGTTTCATCCTCATTGTTTTTTATAGTGGTGAATTGGTTTGGCGCGAACGAAGTCTTAATTTTAATGGTATTATAGATGCAACACCTGTGGCAAATTGGGTCTTCTTTTTATCAAAGTTCATTACACTGATTATGCTTCCTCTTTTATTAATTAGCTCAGGAATTCTTTTAGCTATTGGGTTTCAGATATCAAAAGGTTATTTCAATTTCGAGATGGAGCAATATTTAGCAATGTTTTACTATGAAGGAACACAGCTTATTATTTTTAGCATGATGGCCATTTTTGTTCAAAGCATTGCTCGAAATAAGTACTTGGGAATGGGCATTACGGGATTGATTATATTGGGAAGTTTCCTTGCACCACGAATTGGATTAGAACATGACATGTTGCGCTTTGGTTTCCTACCGAGATTATCTTATAACAACATGACGGGCTATTCGGGTGAATCAACGCTATTCAATCATTTGAGTTTTTATTGGATGGCTTTGGCAAGCATTTTATCACTCATATCCTTTAAATTATGGCAGAGAGGCATTGCAACCAACATTCGTTTTCATCTGAAACAGGTTTTATCCAATTGGAAAAAATGGGAACTAACAATCCTAGCAATGTTTTGCCTTGTTCTATTGACATCCGGAGGAAGTATCTATTACAATAAGAATATCCTTAATGATTATTATACATCTGAGGAAATTTTGGGTTACAAAGAAGCTTACGAGCGCAAATTCAAACAATACGATGAGTTGGATCAATTGCACCGTGTTTCTATGAAAACTGAAATGGATTTATATCCGAATGAGCGAGCTTATAGTGTCAAGGCTAATCACATTCTGAAAAACAAGCATGATCATTCAATATCTAAGCTTTTTATAACAGAAAAAGAGCCTTTGCATTCTATTCAAGTTGAAAATGCAAGACTCCTTGAGCATGATTCTCTTTTCGGGATCTACTTGTTTGAATTCAAGCAGCCTGTTAAAGCGCAACAAGAAGTGAAGTTCAAGTACGAAATTCATAAGGCACTAAAAGGATATGAAACATCGAATGAGATTCTTGCCAATGGAACTTATATTTCACTTCGCAGTTTTGAGCCAGCTTTGACTTATCGCAGTAGTCTTGAAATATCAGATCATTTCGAAAGAGAGAAAAGAGCTTTGCCTCCTATAGAAGAAGAACACGTTGAAGATGAGCACCTGCATTTAAGTGATATTAGTTTTGGACGAATTGATTACGAGACTATTATCTCAACTCAGGCTGATGAGATAGCAATTGGCTCAGGAAAATTGTTGAAGCAGTGGACTGAAAAGGGGAGGAATTATTATCACTATAAAGCTGAGAATAAAATCCTACCAACCATGGCTTACTTTTCGGCCAAATACGAAACTCAGAAGGAAGATTTCATGGGAATTAGTTTTGAGCAGTATTATCACAAAGGGCATGAATTCAACCTTAAAGACATTTCGGAAAGTACAAAAGTGGCCTTGAAATATTGCATTGAGAATTTTGGTGATTACCCATTCGATCATCTTAGAATTGCCGAAGTTCCAGGGCACTGGCCATTCGGTGGCTTTGCGCATCCTGGCCTTATCAGTATGGTGGAAGATCGATTGTATTTGGTGGATACCAGAGGTGATGAGGATTTCAATTTGGTGGCAAAAAGAACCATTCATGAAGTTTCTCACCAGTGGTGGGGACATACTTTAATACCGAAAATGGTGGAAGGCGGCTCTATATTTGTAGAAGGTTTTGCCAAATATACCGAGGCCATTATTCTTGAAAAAATGTATGGTAAAAGTGCCGTTTGGCAGTTGAGTCAAACAGCAAAGCAAAGGTATTTTAAAGGGAGAGCTTACGCTTCAGAACTAGAACCGCCCTTGTATTTGGTCGATGGGCAGGGCTATATCTCCTACGGGAAAAACTATACCATCATGTTGGCTTTACGTGATTTATTGGGCGAAGAAAAATTGAATTCTGTTTTGCGCAGTATAACAGACCGACATCGAAATGAAGATGATGATTTTGGAGCCAATACACTCGAATTTATTGATGACCTTTATCAAGTGACACCTCCCGAGCAACATGTCTTAATTGATGATTGGTTTAAACGGGTTATCACCTATGACTTATCTGTAGATAATGCAGACTATAGGCAATTAGAAAATGGAAAGTATGAGATCAGTCTTAAACTCTTATCAAAGCGATTTGAAACGCAAACCGACGGGAGTAGTAAAGCTATTGGTATTGATGAACCGATTGCAATTGGACTTTTCTCAAAGCATCCAAGCTCGGCAAATAAGCAGAATGATGTCATCTACTTAAAGTCACATCAGATCAATAAAAAGCAAATGGAAATCAAGCTAATTGTTGATGAGTTGCCTCAGTATGTTGCCATCGATCCTTACGGAACACGCTGCGATGAGGATTTTGTAGACAACTTGATAAAGCTGTAAAATATTAGTCCCATGATATTAAAAAGAAGCCTTGCAGATCTGTGATTTGTAAGGCTTTTTTATTGATCAGTTTTGGGAATTCTTGTTTGCAAGCTCAGTTTTAGGGAGTAGTCCCAACAGAACCTAGATCAAAAACACAGGAGCGGTGTAAATCCGCAACTTAGGAGCTTGAGGATATTTTAATGTCCCCTCATTTGTCCCCACTTAAAAATTTTCATTGATTATTGAAATCAACCTACTATTCCTTGAACTTTAATTTCAAAACATTATTTAAGTTATAAATTGAATTCGTACTATCTTTTAAATTTCTAAAAAAAATATATTTGTCTGTTTGTCCAATATATACAAAATTTGAATTTGTACTGATTGTATCATTTGTTAAATAGATATCAACAGAAGTGATAGATTTACCTTGCAATAATGAAGTTGCAGAATCCTTATTTGAAATATAAATAGAAGAAATAAAAAAAATTATTACAAAAAATACTTGCACTCTATTATAATCTACACCTCTCCTTTTTCCCAATGCATCTAGAGTTGCAATAAAAAATATAAACCAAACAACTCCAACTGCTACAGTAAGTTTGGCATTTAAAAAATAAGGTTCACCACTAGTAACCTCATTATACACAAAGTAAGGGAAACCAAGTAGAAATAGGTGCTCTACAAGAACAAAAACAATATGAATCAAACTAGCTATCTGTAACACATAGTCAGATACTCTTCTAAATTCTCTATTTCGAGCCTCTTGAACAAATTGTTTTATGTATTTGTTAATGAAAACTGGCTTACCCTCCTTTTCCTCTTCCTCGTTCACAGTTCGTGGTAATATAATTTCACCAAAAATTGGAATGAGCATGACCGCTATCAATATTGACGAAATAATCAATATTGGGATTGTCAATTGCAAAAAAGAAAGAAGTAATTCTCCTGTAGTTAAGTATGATGATATATTTAAACTAAAAAAATTATAATAGAAAGTATAGTTCAAAAACCCTAAGAATAGTAATAATCCATATATAACAGGAATAAACTTAATTACCTTTTCCATTCAATATTAATTTTTCAATTACTATTTATTTTGCGATATCCCGCCCAATGACACATTGTTAGGACATGTTATTTTTATCCATTTTTAATCCTGTAACCTTAGAAATTGACTTAATAAGTCTTTTTTCAATATCCATTTCCATATTAGCCAATTTCAGTTTCAATTTATAATCATCACTAGTATGTGGTTCATTATAGATTTTTTGAAAACCGTCTAAAACAAAATCAAGAATCTGATTAATTCTCTCATCTTTGTTAAACTTCTCATGTTCTGTCAATAGCTGAATGTGATGCTTAATTGACATTGCAAGTGTTGTTTTAAAACTGTATTTGTCATGGAGTTTTTTTGTCTGTGAGTATTGAGATGAGCAGAAATATAAATAGTAAACAATTGGCGAAGCGATTAAAAATCTAACATAGAAATTAATATCAAATGTGTGATTTTCAATATCCCATTTATACAACCACAATTGACCTACAAACATTATAATTACAACTATTAAGAGAACAGAAGTTGTAATAAAGATCCTTGTTTCCCAATGTCCTAATGAATCTTTTAGATGTTTTCGCCTTTTATCAAATTCTCCACTGAGACCAGTTTCAGCTGCTATTTCATAAATCTCTTGAATATCACTTAATAATTTCTCGCTATCAGATTTTATAACCTTTATGTTCTCAAATACCTCATTTGATTTTTCTAAGAGTTCTGAAATTATTTTTTCATTTTTTTGACTATCAATGAAAAGTTTGTTCAAGTTTTCATGAGTCTTTGTGATTTTCTTATGGAGTTCTAAAATGTGTGAACTTATCTCATTAACCTTAGTGTTTTTATTGGTTGAATTTTGAAACAGCTTTCGAATTGAACTATCAATTGTTGTAAGCTCTCTATTTGATTTTCGTAGTTCGGTAGCAAACTTTTTAACTTCGTCATATTGTGTTTTTGACGATTCTTTGATTCTAATTATTTCATTCTTAAATTGAGTCCCCTGTTTTAATCTTGCACGAAAACCAGTATTCTCATCTTCAATTTTTTCTAATAATGGCAAATACTTTTTTTCATAAAAGTTATTTACCTGGGTCAACAATTTAGACACTTTATCTCTTTCTGTGCGAAACTTAGTAATTGCATCCTCAGTTGCACTAACCAATCTTTTAAGAGTTGTGTTTAACTTTTTCGTTTCAGCGGAATTGTCTTCGTGCTGTTTCAAAATGTTCTTTGACTCCTTAAGATTATTCTCAGTTATCTGAAAACTATGCTTAATCTCCTCAACAATCTTATTGGCTTCATTTCGCTTTGATTTAAGTGTGTCGTTTGTTGCCATTATATATTTTTTTTACGGAATGTATTTTTACTGTGCCCTAACTTGTGTGTGTAGTTACGTTTATTATCTCTTTTAACCAACCCCGAACATACGTTTATCTATACTACCATTTATACAGAAACACACAAGATTAAGTAAAGCTACCATTTTTTAATTAAGATTCATACTGTCAACTTTTCGATATAAAAAATCACATTTAAAAGAAGTCGTTATCTCAAAAACGGGATAAGCTGAATATTGAGCTATGAAACGATGTTTTCTTATTCGAGGATAAAAAACCTTACCAAGTGCATACAAGGAATAAAACGGAATATTGAGGCTATTGTGAAGGGGCTTAAGGGGTATTTATCCCGTTCGGAACTAGTTTCTACCCCGATCGTACCTAGATTGCTTATCTCGTTAACGGAATAAAAAAAGGCCAATAAATATTTCATCGGCTCAGGTTTCAATTGTCCAATGTTAAGAATACCAGTTGGCTTATTCTGGAAATGTAAAAATGCATCAAATCATTTTATCTATTTCAGGAATTGCATTCATTATAGGATACCCCCAAAAAAGGATAGAATTAAGCTTTGAAAATAGGGTAGGAGCTTGTGTTCATTAAGCCTGGCTAAAAGGGGTACAGGTCTTTAGTTTTGCTTATGAAGACACGTTTTCTGTTATAAAAAAAAGGCTTATTTGGGAGTGATGTAATGTGTTGATAATCAATTGTGATTATAGGACGAAAAAAACATAGTGTCCTTTTTAAAAAAAGATACTATGTTTTGAGTAAAATGTACTTATTTTTTTACCAAAACATAAGCACGTTTTTGTGGACGCATAAGGCAGTCTTATTTTTTAGTATTAAATTCGCGCCATCACTAAAAAGAAATCACCAGCATGAGGAAGTTGAAAAATAGCGAGCTGAATCGCAAGAGTATCGATGAGTTTAAAACGTCAGAGAAAACACCATTTATAATTGTGTTAGACAATGTGCGTAGCTTAAACAACATTGGTTCGGTCTTTCGTACTTCTGATGCGCTTTTGGTTGAGGCGATATACTTGTGTGGCATTACAGCGACACCACCACATCGCGATTTGCACAAAACAGCCTTGGGTGCTGAAGATTCTGTCGCTTGGAAATATTTCGAGAAAACAGAAGATGCCGTTGCCGATCTTAAGGGGAAAGGTTTCGATGTTTATGCCATAGAGCAAGCAGAGAACTCAGTTTCCTTACCCGATTTCCAGGTTGAATCGGATAAAAAATATGCCTTGGTTTTTGGTAACGAGGTGAAAGGAGTTCAGCAGAGTATTGTTGATGCTTCGAAGTCGTGTATTGAGATTCCTCAGTTTGGAACCAAGCACTCATTCAATATCTCGGTAAGTTGTGGTATTGTGCTTTGGGATTTATTCTCTAAGTTGAGGTTCTAAAAAGTTCTAGACGCTGATTAAATATGATTTTTTAAGATTAAAAATATAAATCTTGTAAATCAATCATATAGAGATCATCAAAATCCGCGTCTAAATTTTTGTTGTGATCCATTGTATACATTAAAGAAAGCCTGGGACTGTGTTTCGACGCTGATTAAATATGATTTCATTAAGATTAAAAGGATAAGTCTTGTAAATCAATCATTTAGAGATCATCAAAATCCGCGTCTAAATTTTTGTTGTGATCCATTGTATACATTAAAGAAAGCCTGGGACTGTGTTTCGACGCTGATTAAATATGATTTTATTAAGATTAAAAGGATAAGTCTTGTAAATCAATCATTTAGAGATTATCAAAATCTGCGTCTGAATTTTTGTTGTGTCGATTGTATTCGTTAAAGAATGCCTGAGATCATGTTTAGACGCTGATTAAATATGATTTTATTAAGATTAAAAATATAAATCTTGTAAATCAATCATATAGAGATCATCAAAATCTGCGTCTGAATTTTTGTTGTGTCGATTGTATTCGTTAAAGAATGCCTGAGATCATGTTTAGACGCTGATTAAATATGATTTTATTAAGATTAAAAATATAAATCTTGTAAATCAATCATATAGAGATCATCAAAATCTGCGTCTAAATTTTTGTTGTGATCGATTGTATTCGTTAAAGAATGCCTGAGATCATGTTTAGATGCTGATAAAATATGATTTTTTAAGATTTCAAAATATCTAATTCAGTCTTGTAGGTTGATCATATAGAGATCATCAGAATCTGCGTCTAAAATCTTTGTAGTGATTTAGACATTAAACTCAAGCGTCACAATAGTACCAGGGAACTCTTGGCGAGTTAGTTTAGAGAATTTTCGATGCTTCACTTGTTTCCAAACACCATTTCCAGAAATAATCTGAATTTTCCCATCGTTTTGCTCAATAAACTGACGAATAGTAAATAAACCCATTCCATTGCGTTTGAAAGGTTTTGAGCTGGTTCCTGACTCAATAGCCCATTGGATGGCTCCCATACCATTCTGTGCTTTCTTTAGAACACCAGTTGCTAATTGTGGTATGCTCACACCTCTGTTAACAATACTGATGATGAGCTTTTTGTTGTGCACCGATACGTAGTGTGAAATAAAGACCTCCTTACGGTTGCTATGGGCAAAAGCATTTCTGAAGATTTCAGCAACACAGAGCTCAATGGCCATTTTTAACTGAGGGTTAAGGGCTACATCCGGACGCTCAGGGAATATTTTATTTTCAAGGTAATCCGTTAATTCACTTTCATCATCACTCGAAAAGAACTGACACTTGATGAGGCTCTTCCAAACATCTTTTTGCATGCCACCATTAACCATCTTTTTAGTATAAAAAAGATTGAGGATGGAATCCTGAAGATTAATTAAGCGAACCTTATTCCGACGTCTTTCAAGATCCATAATATGACTTCCTAATACGGCAAAAAGATTTGATTCAATAAGTCTGCTCTCTTGAAAATCTAGAATGACTTCGTCCTTAATCAGATGCTTTGTAGAGGTATACAATTCGGTTAAGAACAGATGAGTCTGAAAGTTATTCGTGAGTTTTTTAGGGATAATGATTTCCATATTGTACTTGTATTGAATTCAAAATTTAATAAAGGATGAAGCTTCTTCCAGTAGTTACTTTACTTACCTCTTTTAACTTAAAAGTATCATAGTTTACAAGATGGAGAAATTGCAGTGCGACTAAGATATAAAATATCCTTTAGATAGATATATGCTTTGGCCAACTTTAGAGAGTTTGAATGTAAATTTATTGAGACTATGAGCTAAAAAAAACGGCTCTTGTAAGAGCCGTTTTTAATATTATAAGCAGAGTTTAATTACTCAACAATAGCTTTAAATTCTTCTTTTTCAAAAACTTTAAAGAATTCAACATCCGACTTAGCGAAAGCTTTTAAAGAAGCATCCTTAGCAGTAGCTGATTTCAAGTTAGAGAAAATTAAGTTGTCGTTACTAGTTCTTGCACCAACAATCGCTTTTAGGTAATCAACCATAGCATCGTCACTTGTGTTCTTGTTCAATTTTTCAAGAGCAACAGTGTACTTACCAGCAAGAATGTTTGCTAAAGCAGAGTTTACTGCGTGGCACTCACCAAACTGCTGAACAGCTAGGTCGTACTGAGCTTTCTTAATAGCAACAATACCTAGGTTATATTTTACTTCTTGACCAGCACCAGTTGCAGCTCCGAATAATACTTCAGCATCAGCAACATTACCTCTTACTAACTCAACAGCACCTAAGTTGTTTTTAACAACTGGGTTGTTAGCTGAAAGTTGATCCGCTTTGTTGAAGTTCTTTTTAGCTTCGTCAATCTTATTCATTCCGAATAAAACCATACCTGCATCGTTATGAGATCTCCAATCTTTAGCAAATTGTTTCTTAGCCGTTTCGTAAATTGCTAATTTCTCGCTTGCTACTTCAGTAAGAGTTGCAGCATAAAGCAATTCTTCAACGTTTAATTCTGCAGGATTGTTTTTAGCAAGATCTTTAATCTGCTCGTCAGTTTTTCCGATGTTATCAACATTCACAATGAATTTAGCTCTTCTCAATTTAGGAAGAATCTCTTTTTTCACTTCAGTGAAAGCAGCAGAAATATTCTTGATTTCTTTTTCACGTACCTCAGGATCTGAGTACATTGAAAGAACACGTAGAATTAATTCTTTATCTCTAATGTTTGAAGCTTGCATTAACTTCTTGAATCCATCCCAATCCTCAGGAGTAACTTTAGACTTGAAGAAATCTTCGCTAGCGTAATTAGAAAGTTTCGCTTTCTTCATCGATTTTTTCACATATTTAGAAGAAGAAACCTCACGTCTTCCAGCTAATTTTTCATTTAAGTCTTCTTTTCCATCAGGAGATGCATAAGCAGAAACCTCAATACCTTTGTACTCTTTCTTAGCGTCAGCTTCAACAGTTTTGAAATATGCGCTTAAAGCTTTAATATCTTCGCTTTTCATTTCTGACCAACGCACATTTGAGCTGTTGATTAGGTAATGAAGATCAGCTTCTTTAGTTTCAGCAATAATTCTTTGGAAAGCATCTTTACCGATAATGTTAGCTGGCTTGTTTTGAACAAGAGTTGCAGTTGCATTCACACCTTGAGCAATTTTCACAGGATCGAAATCTAATGATTTCTCACCTTTTTGAGCTGTCATTCTAACTTCAAGTTCAGAAATACGCATTGCTTTTTCATAGTCAATACTTCCCTTGTAAGTGATTGTTTTACCAGTCTCGTAAGGTACTACCATTGCATTTCCTTGTACTTTTTCACCTTGCAAAGTTTTAGGAGCAAAAGCTTTTTCTCCACCTTCAAACTTTAATACAGGAGTTGCAGTAAGTGTTGCTTTCTTGTTGAAGAAGTTAGCAGGAATTACCACCGTAACTTCAACATCAACTTTACCAGCATGAGTTTCCAGAACTTCAGGAGTCACACTATAGTCAATGTCACTTGCATTTTTTTTCATCTTACTCATTCCAGCACAACCAGAAAGTAAGGCACCAGCTAATAGCATAGCTGCTACGTGATTAAGCTTGATTTTTTTCATGATAATAACTTAAATATGTT
>Ga0209379_10000765_pt1 | contig 23616 bp, 19 predicted proteins | sample tdDd001_FD_187124 | JGI IMG/M metagenome (GOLD analysis project Ga0209379, IMG submission 187124) | Marine sediment microbial communities from the Atlantic coast under amendment with organic carbon and nitrate - tdDd00.1 (SPAdes)... | ecosystem: Environmental > Aquatic > Marine > Coastal >...
CCGGTTGTGCCCAGCAGCATGACGGCCAGGATAACGTGAAACAATTGCTCAAGTGCACGGTTGCGCAAGGTACGAATCCCGTGTGTGGTTTGTTCTACCACCACGGCACCCATGACGGCGTCGCCAATATAAATAGGATAGGCTGCCGACAGAATGACCGCTTTGTTGTCGGGCGTAAGCCGCCATAACGAATCGGGATTACCCGCCAGTGCGCGGTTAATGTCTTTACCGGCTAAGGCATATGCATCTGCCAGCTCGTCGACAAAGTCACCTGGCGGGCGAGTCAGAATCTGATAATAAAGCGGTAACAACCAGTTTTGTTCAATGTATTCCCATCCGCTATTTCCAGCCGGCCGTTGTTGTCCGGCGTTGAACCCTTGTGAGGAATGAATAGAGCCTGAGCGAGCCAACACCCGTTTGTGTTTGTCGATAACCCACACTCTTGAATCTGCATATCTAAGGCCAGACAAAATGCGTTCGATTTCCGGTGACGGAGTTACGACCGTGCCCAGATCATCGCTTTGATTGGGATTCGCCGTGCCCATGGCGTATTGCTTGGTACGGTCTATTTCATCATCAACATCTACCAGCGCGAAGGCTAACGAGCCGGATGTCATGGTAATCGGAAAGCGTAACTCGATGCTATAACCATCCGGCGTTAGCAGCCAGCGGCCCTGTATTTGTAAAGCGTTGTCTGTCGCGCGGAAATATCGCGGGTCGCTGTCCAGCCGGTAAGCATTCACCCAGCCGGGTTTGTAGGGGGAAATAATATAACGCTGTAAGCTATCCTGGGCATCGAGCATGCCAATCAGCAGGTGATCAGAACGATCGACGCTCAAACTGTTCGGTGCACGAAACACCACCTTATCGTCATTGACCGCAAACATGGCGTAAAAATACTGATCAAAACGCCCAACCATATGTTGAAATGACATTGAAACGTCGGCACTGTCTTCAAACCAAGTCACGACATTATTGCTGCCGTACGACTGAATTAGCGGGGATACGGCTTGCCATTCCTGTAGTCGGCCGTCCAGCTGGATCGGCACATCAATCGGCGGGGCATATAAATCTGTGCCGGGCCGTACATTTTGCAAATAGGCCGACTGGCTGTCGAATAGGGCGGGGCGTTCGTGCAGCGCGGTGGCCACCGCCCGCGCCGTACCTATCATGGTTTGTTCCTGACCAATTCGAAGGTACTGTTCAAGTTCCCAAACGTATTTATACCCAAGCCAGGGAATTGCGAACAGGAACAGCGACAAAACAAGCAGCTGTAACCGAATTGAAAAACGTAACTTCAAAGCCTTTTCCCTAATCGACTATTGTTGCCAGCGGTAACCCATACCGTACACGGTATCAATGTGATCAAAGTCCGCATCCAGCTGAATAAACTTCTTACGCATGCGCTTGATATGTGAGGTGATGGTGGAATCATCAACCACCATACGGGATTCATCCATTAACTGTTGACGGCTCTTGACGTGCCCTGGGCGTTTGATTATTGCGTGCAGCATCCAGAATTCGGTCACGGTAAGTGCAACAGGCATTGTTTTCCAGCTCACTGTCATGCGGCTGACATCCACTAACAAATGACCAAGCTTGATAAGATCGCTATCCTGTTTGGGTGTAGCAAGTAAATCAGTGCGGCGAAACAGTGCTGCAATGCGCGCTAGCAAGTGGGCCATGCTGATATCTTTAGTCAGGTAATCATCTGCACCCATGCGCAAGCCACTGATGGTATCTACATCGTTGTCTCTGGCAGTAAAGAAAATAATCGGCAGGGTTTGCGATAACTGACGCAACTGCTGACAAAGCATAAAGCCGCCTTCCATTTCGTCTTTAAGGCCGATATCTATAATCGCTAAATCTGGTAAAGACTGCGTAAAAGCCGCACTGGCTGAAGGACGGTCTGCAAACGCATTAACCGTGTAGCCCTGGCCGGTTAAAGCGGCGGTATAATTGTCGCGGATGGCAATGTCGTCTTCTACAAGGGCAATGTTTCTTGGCATAGCAGTCTCTTTAAACAGTATTTACTAAGGTTTGTTCTGCGATAAAAGCGTTGATTCAGAACAAAATGAATAGACCAACAATTAGCGTGTGATAAGCACTATACATTAAGAGTGTTACTGACATGGCAAGTTCGGCATAAATTCCCCGAACTTGCCATTTTTCTGCCACCTTTCGTTTTTGATATCCGTGATATCGGTAGCTTGCCTTAGTAGTAAACACGGGACTTACTCAAAACAGCCAGTCAGTCATCTGGCTCATCTTTTATGTCATTTTGCCCGGTTTGGTCAGGGTTAGCACATTTTTGCCACGACATTTCCTCAACAGCAGAAGCATTCAGCCATGAGAGCTTGTTGTAATAACACCATCGAATCAACACACCTCACTACTGTTTTAAAGGATATGACTATGCGTAAATCAACAATGTCAGCTTTAGTTTTAGCGACCACACTTACTGCCACTAGCGCTTATGCAAAAGAAAAAGAAACTGAATACGAACATGCGCCCGGCGTTGGTCTTGGCACAGGCGTCGTCATTGGCGCTATCGTTGCCGGGCCGGTTGGCGCAGCGGTTGCCGGTTTTATGGGCGCCATGCTGGGCAACGACATTCGCCAGGACAAAGCACTTGAGGCTAAGACTCAGCGCCTGTCAGCTCAGGCTCAATTGCTGTCTGAGCGGGATCGGGCTCTGATTGCAATGCGAAACCAACTGCAGACGATGCAGCAAGCTTCAGTGACACAAGTCGCTATGCAGGAAGAAAGCACCACACCTTCTATTTCCTTGCAAAGCAGTGTGCAGTTCCAGACCGGAGCCTACGACATCGCCCCGGACTATCAAAAGCAACTGGACCTGATTGCCAAAACGCTGAAGGGCTATCCGACATTAACTGCGAGGCTAACCGGTCATGCAGACAAGCGGGGCAAAGACGAATACAACCAGGCATTGTCCATGCAACGGGCAATAAGTGTTAAGCAATATCTGATCAATAAGGGGGTAGATAGCCAACAAATACTCACAGTCGCACTGGGTGAATCTCAAAGTGCTTACGACGGCGGTGAACAAACGTTTTTTGACCGTAAAGTGGTTATTGAACTAGGCAATGAGGATGCTACGTTAACTGCCCAACGCTAGGTTCGTTTTGCGAGCGATAGTGTAACGTCGTTACGGAATGGTTTGAGCAGCCATTCCGTTTCGTTACTTACACACTACCTGGTTTTTGCCATTAAGCTTGGCCTCGTACAAGTTTATATCGGCAAGATCCAATATATCTTCGAGACTGTCCTGATCAAAGGCTTTGGTACTGATAGCCCCTGCGCTTAGCGTAACGCGGCTGTGTACAGTTTGCACATGCGGTATGTTGGTGTCGTAAACCGCTTTTACGATGTTTTGCGCTATTTTGCGAGTCGCCGTCATATCCGCGTCCGGCAGTATTGCCAAAAACTCTTCACCACCGTAACGAATCATGGCATCGCGTGAGCGGCGCCCGTGTTGTTGCAGTATTTTTGCGACTCTTTCCAGGCACTGATCGCCGTATAAGTGTCCATAGTGATCGTTGTACTGTTTGAAATAATCGATATCAAACAAGATCACGCCAAGTGGTTGTTGGTCACGCATGAGTTGTCGCGATAGCCTGGGGTACTCTTGCTTTAAATAATTGCGATTCAATAAACCGGTGAGAGAGTCGTGAAATGTCAGCGTTGTTAACGCGTCCATTCGCAGTTTACTTAGTAATTGATTGCGAACTCTGTGGATAAGCGTTTGTGCGATGACCGGCTTGGATACAAAGTCATTGCCGCCTGACTCCCAGCATTGCAGTTGCGATTCTTTGCTGACATTGCCCGTTATGAAAATAAGTGGAATATCATCCAGATCGTCATCGTGCTTGATGGCTTTACATAAATTCAGGCCGTTCATCTCCGGCATGTTGACATCAACCACTAACAAATCGGGTTTTTGTTGTTTACAGTAATTCAATGCGTCCGGAGCATTAGACACAGTTACGCACTGGCATAGATCGCTTAAAATCGTAGATATAACGGTGCGGCTCACATTGTCGTCGTCGACAATCAGCACGGTGCAGGATTCTATTGTTCTGGTGTCAAGCGCTAACATAAATGTGCTGTTGGCATGGGTTGCTCAATTATTCGTTAGTTCTGTTGTCATCCTGACAGATAATACCGCCGGTTTAAATTGTAATATTTATATTTTTAGCTAAAGTTGATGAAAAGTCTGTTCGATAACATAGTATCAGACAATATAATAAAAGTTGCGAATTAGCGTATAGGGCAATTCCTCGCTGTGCAATGCATTACTGCTCTACAGAGCAGGTTTTGAAACCGGGCGTTTTGACACTGCTGAAAATAACCTCGCAAACAATGACAATCATAATAAAGTCAGTGCTAAAGTGCTGACACACAGCAACGCGTAGGGGTGAATAGTGGTTAGCCGACTTCCCTTGCAACTGGTGGCTTTGTTCGTGCTGGTTGCAGTGGTATCGTCTTATTTGGCAAATAAATACATGGTTGATACTGTCAACGATGCTATCGCCGAAGACCTGACGGTAAACGCCAATGAGGTTTCTGCCATGCTGTCAGATCACCTCAATGAGTTTAAGAATGACGTAGAGTTTCTTCATAGTAGCCTCGGCGCTACTCGTATTCACACGCGTTTATCTCAACCCACTAAAGCAAATCTGGGTCTGCAATCCGTTGTGCCAGACTTTGAGACAGAAGAGCTGTTTAAAGCGTTTCTGGCGACGTCGCCAGCTTTTTTCCAGGTGCGCATCATTTTACCCAGTGGCGACGAGTATATTCGAATTGAGCGCCGGGGCGGCCGTGTCCTGCTAGCCAATGACGCAAACCTTCAGAACAAGGCGAATAAACGCTACGTTGAGCAAGGGCTATTACTGGCAAAGCACGAAACATTTGTGTCATCTGTGAGTCTGAATGAAGAGTACGGGAAAGTTGAGGTGCCTTACCGTCCGACTATTCGGATAGCAAAAGGGATCTACAGTGAACAAAACCAACTGGTTGGATTGTTGGTTGCCAATGCTGATCTGACATCACTACTTGCCAAGGTAGACGATCTCATTTCTTCCGATCTACACATAATTGTTGCCGATGAACACGGCACGATCATTAAACACCCTGAATCGGATTATCTGTTCGCTAGTCAATTGGGATCTGATGCGTTGTTTTTCAGTCTGTACCAAAGAGAGCCCGCGCTTGATGCGAAAGGGATTGAGCATTTTTCTAATGTACGTGACTCGGGCGATCAGTTTGTCGGGCAGTCGCGGCGCTTTCAGATTGATGCCAGTCATTACATATTGTCGGTGGTGGGAAAGTCTGATGAAGAAATCAATGCGCTTTATAATCAGTCGCGTCTAAAAGTCTACAGTGCGCTGGGCTTTGTTCTCATTAGTTTTGCCGGTGTGTTTCTGCTTCTGTTTCGCAATATGAAGCATCACGAAGCGTTGGCTGAATCCAGAGCCGTGTCGCAAACGGTTGTTGAAAATAGCAACGATGCCATTTTGCTATTTGACAGGCAACACCGATTACTGGATATCAACCCCGCCGCTGAGGGATTGTTCAATGAGTCGCCAGAAGAGTTGTTAAATGCACCGTTGGATACGTCGTTTAATCAGTATGCCAGCACAACGTTATGTGAATTACACAACGCCGCTAAGGCCAGTCGGTATAGTACTGAGGCCGAAATCGAATGGCGCGACGATTTGTCGATACGTTACTTTCGCTGCTTGCTGATTCCATTGGCCTATAAAGAAAAAGCCGGACAGTTTGCACTGTTGCTAAATGACGTTACCGCTATTAAAAAATATGCCGCAGAGCTTTCGGTGGCAAATCGTCATTTGGAAGACGCGGTAGCTGAGCGAACACAAGAGCTGGAAAAGGCACTTTCCGAGGTGAAGCAGGCTAATATCATTAAAACCCGGTTTATATCGTCAATCAGCCATGAAATGCGTACACCGCTGAATGGTATTCTGGGGGCAATGTCTATTCTTAAACGGGATCACGGTAACAAAGGCATCAACGACATTGTTGGTATGGCCGAAGTCAGCACCAATAGCCTGGCTATGTTGGTAAACGACATTCTGGATTTGTCGAAAATAGAGGCGGGCAAGCTGGATATTAATTTAGCGATGTTCAGCCCGGAAAAGCTCATTGAGGGCGTGTGTCAATCTCAGGCGGTTACGGCGTTTGCAAAGGATATCGACTTTTTCATTGATACCTCGGGTCTGAACGTTACGCAGTTGAAGAGCGACCCGTTCCGCATCACACAAGTTATCAATAATCTGGTCAGCAACGCCATTAAATTCACTCAGCAGGGGGCTGTGCAGGTTATTGCAAAAACAGAAGCTGATGACACTGCCAGCAATGTCAGGCTGGTGGTGACCGTTAAAGACTCCGGCATTGGGATCCAGGAAGAAGCTCAACAATCTCTGTTTACTATTTTTACACAGGCAGACCGGTCAATTGCAGCCAACTACGGCGGTTCCGGGTTGGGTCTGGCCATTTGTAAACAGCTGTGCGAGTTACTGGGAGGAGAGATATCCCTCAAGTCTGCACTTCAACAGGGAACTGAAGTCACTTTTAGTATTCCTGCAACGGAATTTACATTAGTGCCTGCAACCAGAAAAGCGCGCTTGAATGGTTTTGAGATCGGATTGCTGTTTGTCGATGAAACAGAGCAACGGCCACTGATTAACTGTCTTCAGAATCTGGGGGCAGACGTGCGCCTCATTGATGCCAACACTATATTGTCAAATGACGATGCGCAATTATGTGTTCTGGTAAACCTCGATGCTGCCAATGCAGAGCAGTTAACTCAGGAATTCATTAACCGGCAGCAACCTGGTATCGACTACCGCTTGTTCGGACTGAGTCGAACTGGCTATACATTTGCCGCTACGGGTGAATCGCTCACTCCTATTCGCAAGCCGGTTATGGTGTCGTCTTTGTTGTCGGCTCTGGCAAATCAGCGAAGCGTTGACTTACCCGTTGTTGCCAATAAACGCAGAGATTCAGACAGGAAGCGCAGCCGAGCTTCTGATGCGTCACACTTTGATAATCAGACCATTCTTATTGTAGACGACAACAACATAAACCAGGATGTGGTGATGCATTTGTTGTCGGGCTTTGATTTGAACCTGCTGTTTGCCGAGGATGGCAAAGCGGCGCTCGATATCCTTCAGGCCCGTTACGAAAAAAATGAAGATGTCGATATTATTCTGATGGACTGCAACATGCCGGTCATGGATGGGTTCACCTGCACGCAAGCCGTTCGCAATGGGAAGGGCGGATTAAAATCCATGGGGGTTCCTATTATTGCCATGACGGCAAACGCAATGAAAGGGGAGCGGGATAAGTGCATTGAAGCGGGTATGGATGACTACATCACCAAGCCGGTTGAGTCCGATATTCTTATAGATAAGCTGTCGTTGTGGCTTAATCGGGATAGCGCAAAAGCGCCAGTACCCAAAACCCCTGAGGTCGCGGAAGGTACATCAGAGTCAGTCATATGGGACAAGAGTGACGCGCTACAGCGGTTGGCTGGTAACGAAGCACTCTTAAAACGCATAGTTAAAATGGTACTTGAGTCGCTTGATGATCGCTTGGCAGATATCGCCAACGCAATCGATAATGAAGACGCTGAAGCCCTGCGCCAGCATAGCCATAAACTCAAAGGCTCAGTAGGTGAGATTGGCGCTAAATCACTTCATATATTGTTGCAGTCTCTGGAACATCCAGGTGCAGAGCAGGACAATCGAGCTGTGTTTAGTCAGGTTGTCAAAGACAGCGAAACACTGCGTCAAACGTTAACTCAGTACATCGCAGCATAAGCAAGACTCAGCACGTAAAGGGTTGAAAATACATTCCTCACCCCCATACTAGAGCCAGAACAAAAAGCTGGGGTAACCGACTATTGGGTCACCTGCGGTCAGGTTCACAATATACGACTATCCGGTGTAGTGAACACACCGGTTCTGCAAATGCCGCACGGCACATCGACTATTCCATGGAACAAAGCATGCAAGCGTTAACAATATCCGGGTTAACCAAGACCTATCGTGGCGGCGTTCAGGCGCTAAAAGGCGTTGATTTGAACGTAGCGGAGGGCGACTTTTTTGCGCTTCTCGGACCAAACGGGGCAGGTAAATCCACCTCAATCGGCATTATTAGTTCGCTGGTTAACCCCAGCAGCGGCGACGTAAAAGTGTTTGGCTACGATCTGCACACGCAAAAAGAGTTAGCAAAATCCTGCATTGGATTGGTCCCGCAGGAGTTTAACTTCAATCAGTTTGAGACCGTACTGCAAATCGTTGTGAATCAGGCCGGTTATTACGGTGTGCCGCGTCAGGTTGCAAACGAACGAGCGGAAAAGTACTTAACGCAACTGGATTTGTGGGAAAAACGCAATGCCAGGGCCAGAGAATTGTCTGGTGGTATGAAGCGCCGGCTTATGATTGCACGTGCGCTGATGCACGAACCCAAAATGCTGATCCTGGATGAACCGACTGCCGGGGTAGACATCGAAATCCGTCGTTCAATGTGGCGATTCCTGGAAGAGATTAACAACCAGGGGATCACCATTATTCTAACCACGCATTACCTTGAAGAAGCGGAAATGCTATGCCGCAATATCGCTATCATCGACAAGGGACAAATTGTTGAAAATACCTCGATGAAAGCGCTGTTGTCGAAGCTCAACATGGAAACCTTTGTGCTTGATGTGCAGGGGGAAACCCAACAGCTCAAATTAGAAGGGTTCGAAAACAGATTGCTGGATCCCACGACGCTGGAAGTCGATGTCGCTAAGTCCGATGGATTAAATCCGGTCTTTTCGCAGTTAACCGAACAAGGGATTCAAGTAATGAGTATGCGTAACAAAGCGAACCGGTTGGAAGAATTGTTTGTTAGTCTGGTTGAGGCTGGCCGTAAGGAGCAAGCGTAATGTCTGCAGGAAATAATTGGGTCGCACTGACCACTATTTGGATCAAGGAATGCACGCGCTTTTTGCGCATCTGGGTTCAGACTCTGGTGCCGCCGGCCATTACCATGAGCCTTTATTTCGTTATATTTGGTAACCTGATCGGACAGCGAATTGGCGACATGGGTGGCTTCAGCTATATGGAGTTTATTGTACCCGGATTGATTATGATGTCGGTGATCACCAACTCATACGCCAACGTTTCTTCGTCGTTTTTTAGCGCTAAGTTTCAGCGGAATCTGGAAGAAATGCTGGTAGCGCCGGTGCCAACCTGGGTCATCATCCTGGGGTATATTGGCGGCGGCGTAGCGCGAGCAATGCTTATTGGTTTGATTGTATCTGTGGTGTCCATGCTGTTCGTCGATGTTAGTATTCACAGCCTGCCCGTTATCGTGATTACGTTATTATTAACGGCCACCTTGTTCGCGACCGCCGGATTAGTCAATGGTATTTTCGCTAAGACCTTCGACGATATCAGTTTGATCCCCACCTTTGTGTTAACACCGCTAACCTATCTTGGTGGCGTGTTCTATTCGTTGAGCCTGTTACCTGAATTCTGGCAATGGGTAAGTAAAGCGAACCCCATAGTGTATATGGTGAATGGTTTCCGTTACGGCTTTTTGGGTGTCTCCGATGTCAATATTGGCGCGGCAATGGGCGTATTGGTTGTGTTTAACATTGCGTTATTTACAGTAGCTTATACGCTATTAAAGCGCGGAACCGGAATTCGAACCTAACTACTATGCAAGGTAACTCTCGTACAGTGGAGACCACACAAGCAGGTATCCACGAAAAACTCGACAAGCTGGTGGCCCGGTATCGGGCCCACACCCATCAACGGCCGGTATCCGAGCATACTCGATTGGCATTTGATGACTTTACGGCCTGGTTGGGCGACTGGCAGGGGGCGTTAATTGTCGATTCGTGTTGTGGAGTGGGAAAAAGCACCGCAACACTGGCTCAGCGCTACCCGCACGCCCGTGTAATTGGATTAGACAAGTCTGCATTGCGGGTCGATAAGCACGCACACTATCAGCAGGATGCTAATAACTACCGGGTTTTCCGGGCCGATGTAAACGACTTCTGGCGACTGTTACGCGAGGCGCAAGCTACGGCTGCCTGGCATATCGAGCGTCATTATTTACTTTACCCCAACCCTTACCCCAAATCTGCGCAGGTGCAAAAGCGTTGGCACGGTGGGCCAGCGATGCCCGATCTAATGGCTATTTCGCCGCTCATTGAAGTGCGTAGCAACTGGCTGTTGTATCTACAGGAATTTGCCAGAGCTTGCGAACTTTATGGCAAAGCCACCCGTATAGAAAAAGTGGCAACGTCAGACCCGATTACCCCTTTTGAAGAGAAGTATTTACGCAGTGGTCAGGATTGCTGGGTATTGAGAAGCACTGACGCATAGTCTTGAAAGTGCACGAAAATGCTGCGAAAGTAGGCGTTTGTGTCAATAGTGTTACACTTTTTCGTGGGCTTTTACGTTAAAATCCTTATAATCGTTGCCCTGAAATGGCCGGTGTGACATTCAATTGCGCCTCCGGTACTTGGTGTATTGTGTATTCTGCGATAAAGTTCGGTAACAGAAAGAAAGGTTGCCGCTAAGTTTACAGGGTGAGTTTCAAACGTAGCCTTATCGCAATGCTGTGGGAAATAAGACCTGTGAACAGGTCTGCCACAGAAATTTGTTTCTATTCGAGAGGTGTGTAGTGTGGGTGAAGCACAAGTAAGCTTAGAGCACCTGTTTCGTGTGTTTACCAAACCGGAACACAAAGACTCCAAGCTGGCACAAATTGAACAACACCTTTCCGACAATATTCTGGATTTTTTGTCGCAACATGTGGTGACTAAGAAAACCTCGCTGGAAGAGGTTGAGCAGGACTTTGCCGATGCAGCAATGCCTGAATCGCCAGAGTTCGTGTCGACGCATGCGGAAAACCTGCTGGAAAAGCTGGTTGCTCACTCTGTTAATACCTATTCTCCAACCTTTATCGGGCACATGACCTCGGCGCTGCCGTATTTTCATTTGTCGCTGTCGAAGCTACTTGTTGGTTTAAATCAGAACCTGGTTAAGATTGAGACGTCAAAAGCATTCACGCCGTTGGAGCGTCAGGTGCTTGGCATGATGCACAACCTCGTTTACGAACAGTCCGAACCATTTTACGAGCAATACCTGCACAGTGCCCGCCACGCTTTAGGAGCATTCTGTTCGGGTGGGACTGTTGCTAATATTACCGCTTTGTGGGTTGCCAGAAATAAACTTCTCGGGCCTGACTCAGGCTTTTCAGGCGTCGCGCGAGCGGGCCTGGCCAGTGCACTTCGTCACTACAACATCAATAACCTCGGCGTGCTTTGCTCAAAACGTGGTCACTACAGCTTGTCGAAAGCCGTTGATCTGCTGGGTATCGGCCGGGAAGGGCTGCTGACACTACCGTGCCCTGATCAGGTGCTGGATCCGGAAAAAGCCCTGCAGGCAGGAAAAGCCTACCAGGAACAAGGCAACCGGCTGCTGGCCATTGTCGGGATTGGTGGGACCACGGAAACCGGTCATGTCGATCCGTTGGATGAACTGGCTGATGTGGCAAAAGAGTTGGGGTGCTGGTTCCATGTCGATGCTGCCTGGGGCGGTGCGACGTTGTTTTCACAGTCTTACCGCTACATCATGAAAGGCATTGAGCGGGCGGATTCTGTTACCATCGACGCCCATAAACAGATGTATGTCCCCATGGGGGCCGGTATGACGTTGTTTAAGAATCCTGAGCATGCCAATGCGGTACGTCATCATGCGCAGTATATTCTTCGGGAAGGTTCAAAAGACCTCGGCGCTACAACGCTGGAAGGCTCGCGTAACGGAATGGCTATGATGGTGTATTCGTCATTACATATTCTGGGGCGTCGTGGTTATGAGTTGCTGATCAATCAAAGTATCGACAAAGCGAAGCAATTCGCCAAAATGATAGACGAGCATCCGGATTTTGAGCTGGTTACCTCGCCAACGCTTTCGTTACTGACCTACCGTGTCTGTCCGCAGTCTGTTCAGCAAACCTTACTCGCGTTACCTGCCGGTAAAGCGCAGCGACTGAATGGCAAAGTCGACAGATTAGTTGTAAATGTGCAAAAGCTTCAACGTGAGGCGGGTAAATCGTTTGTCTCACGGACACGCCTGGAAAGCCCGACCTACGGTGCTTATCCCATTACGGTATTCAGGGTGGTGCTGGCAAATCCATTAACCACACTGGCCGACTTAAAAGCGATTTTGCAAGAGCAGCATGACATTGCGATGCGCAATCGTGTCTGGCAGGACTTAACGCCCTCCGGGGTACCGTTAGCCAACGTCGTCAACAATTAAGGCTAAAAGCCGAGGTTTCCGCTATCCACGCCCGGTATACTGCCTGAGTACACTGTACAGGGTAGTTACCTCAATAGGTTTGCCAATGTGGCTCACGAATCCCTGCTTTATATAGCCGGCTACGTCGTCAGGCATGACATTGGCAGTGAGCGCGACAATAGGAATGTGCTTTTTTAGCTGAGCGATGTGTTGTTGAGCTTGTCGCCCGTCCATTTCAGGCATATGAATGTCCATCAGTATGATATCGAAGTCCTCACGTTTCACTGTATCGACGGCTTCTATACCATTCTCAACCAGCGTAATATCCGCGTTAGTTTCATTTAAAAACGCCTCTATAACAGCCTGATTGATTGCATTGTCTTCGGCTACCAGTACGCGCACACCGGCAAGTTGCGGCGTCGATAAGGTTCTTACTGGTGTACCTGTTTCATCCAGCGGCGTTGGTGTCAGGGGTAAAATGACATTCACCGTTGTGCCCTTACCCTCTGTACTATTGAGCCTCAGTTCGCCCCTCATCAAATTAACCAGGCTTTGCGTAATCGACATACCCAGGCCAGTGCCACCAAATTTCCGGGTCGTAGAGGTATCTGCCTGGGTAAAGCGTTCAAAAATACGCTGACACATCGCTTCAGACATACCAATGCCGGTATCGGTCACTTCAATAAACAATGCCTGCTTGGTTTGGTACTGTTCACAATGAATATTCACGCGTACTTCGCCTTCAGAGGTGAATTTAACGGCATTGGACACAATATTCAGCAGCACCTGTTTTACCCGGACTACATCTCCTATCCAGCCATCTTCTACGTTTTTCTCTATGGCGGTGATTAACTTTATGCCTTTATTGCTAACCAGTGCATCCAGTTCATAAGTGATCGAATTGATAACATCTTTGAGGGAAAAGGGCGCTTTTTCGAGAGTAAGTTTGTTGGACTCAATTTTCGAGTAATCGAGAATATCATTGATGATAGTGAGTAAACTCTGTGCCGAAAAAGCGGCATTGTTAATAATCGTTTTATGAGGTTCATTCAGGTTAGCGCTTCTTAGCAGTTGAATTCCGCCCAGAATGGCATTCATGGGAGTGCGGATTTCGTGGCTCATATTGGCGAGAAAGTCACTCTTAGCCTGCGCCGCGCTTTCCGCTTTCTGTTTAGCTTGCCTTAACACCGCCATCGTATTTACTTTGTCGGTAATATCATAGTTTACCCCAATCACTTTGGCTGGCGTGCCAGTATCGTCGGTAACTACGGCCGCATTTGCCTTGATGTGTCGAACCTTGCCGTCGTCGGGCCGGATAATTCTGAATTGGGTGTCATAGGTACTCGTTTCTGCAATAGCGGTAACCAGTAGCGCTTTCGCTTGTTCTATATCCTCGGGGTGAACACACCGTTCCCAGGCATCATAAGCGCCGGAAAATTGCGCTTCAGATACGCCGTAGAGCGGGTACATCCACTTGTCCCAGTGTAATTCGCCGTTTGTCAGGTCCAGTTCAAACACGCCCATACCGACTGAGTTGTGGGCAAGTTGCAATCGAACGGCGTTATTTATGGCTTCCTGGCGAGCATCACGCAACGCTTTTTCAACTTGTTTCTGTTGGGATATGTCCTGAAAAACACCAAATAAGCGGACGCATTTGTTGTCCTCAAAGTGGGGCTTACCCAAGGCTCTCACCCAAATATTTCTTCCTCTGGCGGTGACAAGTTCAAGTTCTAAATCCCATGGCGTGCCATGGGCAATACCTTGCTCTACTGCTTCAGATATCACACGGCGGCTCTCGCCTTCTTTATAAAAGTTTATCCCGGAAGTAATGGTTGGCGTGTAATCCTGAGGGACCTCATGAATACGCTTGGTTTGTGGGCTCCAGGTGATTTCATTGGTTTGTAAGTCTATCTCCCAGGTGCCTATACTGGCCGTCCTTTCGAGCTCCTCGAGTACAAGGGCTTGTTTTTTGTAGGCCAGTTTTTGCTTTTCCTCAGTGTGTACTCGCGCCAGTTCTTGTTCTTTCAATGCGGTAACATCGGTATGCGTACCGAGCATTCTAACTGGTTTTCCGGATTCGTCTCGGATGGCCATCCCTCTGCAGCGAACCCAAATGGTTTTCCCGGTGGCGTGGGTGTAGCGAACGATTTGATCGTAGGGATGTGATGGGTCTTCACAGTGCTTTAAACAATTCTCAGTCGCGACAGCCAGGTCCTCCTGATTAATTATCGATTGCCATTCAGACGCTAAGTGCTGTTTAGTCGCCGGATCATAGCCAAGCGTTTGCCAAAACGAGTCGCTCATCCACTCGTGTTCAGGGGCTTCTAAATCCCAATACCACAGGCCGTCAAGGGCCGTACTGTCAATAAAATTGAATATGCGATTATCACAACGCAAAAGGTCCTGAAGCTCGTCATACAATCTGTGAGTTGATTGTGTTGAATCACTCATAATGCATTGGCTCGTTACGGAAACTAACTAAAGCGTAGCAGTGAGTCAGAAGACCGGCAAAGTAGATTGGACTAAAGGTGAAAATTCTGTCAGAGCAGACCTGGCTGCCCTGACATAAAGGGGCTTAACGCGTAAAGTGTAAATTATCGATGAGGCGGGTCTTACCCATAAAGGCCGCCATTAAGATTACCAAATCGTTGTCTTCTTCATTGGCTGGCTGCAATGTGCGGGCATTACAAATGGCAACGTAGTCAGGTTTTAAGCCAGCCCCTTCTAATTGCGCCGTTGCCAGGTCAAGAATGGCCTGTTGGCTGTCACTCCTGGCTTGCAAGGCATCACGCATCGTGTTCATGGTGGCGAATATTTGCGTGGCTTGTTGTCGTTGGGTCTCGGTCAGGTAGCCGTTGCGCGAGCTCATGGCTAATCCATCTGGCTGGCGGCGGGTAGGAACGCCAACGATATCGATGGGCATGGATAAGTCTTCCACCATAGTGCGGATAACCTGCAATTGCTGAAAGTCTTTTTCGCCGAAACAAGCAACGTCGGGTTGAACCATGTTGAATAGCTTACACACGATAGTCGCGACGCCGCGAAAATGCCCGGGGCGACTAGCTCCACACCACAAATCCGAGATGCCGGGGACCTCAACGAACGTCTGTTCATTCAAACCGTGCGGATAGATGTCTCTGGCTGAGGGGAAGAACAAGGCATCTACGCCTTGAGCTTCCAGTTTGGCTTTATCGGCATCCAGAGTGCGTGGGTAGGCGTCCAGATCTTCGTTTGCACCAAACTGCATAGGGTTAACAAAAATTGACACAACGACGACATCAGCCAGTGTCCTGGCTTTCTTCACCAGTTCTATGTGGCCGTCGTGCAGATTTCCCATGGTTGGGACGAATGCAACACGTTGTTGAGTATTACGCCATTGCTGGCGAATATCGCGCAGGGCGCTTAAGGTTTCAATAAATTTCATGATTACTCGAAGCTGTGTTCCGGGCCAGGAAATACGCCTGTTTGTACCTGTTCTATATACCGGCTTACCGCTTCGCGAAGATCACCGGTTTCGGTTAAATAGTTCTTTGAAAACTTTGGCATGTAATTGGCGCTAATGCCAAACATGTCGTGCATAACCAGGATTTGCCCATCGGTGTGAGGACCGGCGCCGATACCAATAACCGGGATTGTCAGTGCTTCGCTGATACGCTTGGCTAATGAGGTTGGTACAAGTTCCAATACCAATAGCTGTGCACCGGCCTGTTCAAGTGCTAACGCGTCGTCCAGTAACTGCTGTGCTTTGTCTTCTTCGCGTCCCTGTACTTTAAAGCCGCCGAAAACATTCACCGACTGAGGGGTCAAACCAAGGTGGCCGCACACAGGAACGCCACGGTCTCGCAGTCCACTGATAGATTCTGCAAGCCAATCTCCGCCTTCCAGTTTAACCATACTGGCGCCAGCAGCCATCAATGTTGCTGCGTTAGTGTAGGTTTGTTCAGGCGTCGCGTACGACATAAACGGCATGTCAGCGATCACAAAAGTGCGTTCTGCACCTGCGCGAACCGATCGCGTGTGGTAGGCAATGTCGGTTGTGGTTACCGGCAGCGTGCTGTCCTGTCCTTGCAGCACCATACCCAATGAGTCGCCAATGAGCAGCACATCAATGCCTTGCTCGTCGAATAGCTTGGCAAAACTCGCGTCATAGGCGGTCAGCGCGGTGATTTTCTCAGCGCGTTGCTTTTTTGCCAGCAGGGTAGAAATTGTTATTTTTTTCATAGGTGATCTCCTAAACAGGATACACGGGAACTATACGTATTTTACGTGCGATTGGAAGAGGGAAGGCGCTTCAGGCCATCAAGCGAGCAACGGGACACCCATACAGATAACGGATGGCCGTCGGGCATAATCAGTTCAGGTGCAATTTCGAACAGCGGCACCAGAACAAATTCACGCTCTGCCATACCGTAATGCGGCACGGTGAGATCCGGTGTGTCTATGGCTTCTTCACCGAACAGTAATATGTCTAAATCTACTGTGCGAGGGCCCCAGCGTTCGCCATCGCGAATCCGTCCCAGTGCGGTCTCGATCTTTTGCAGACTGCGCAATAAATCGTGGGGTTGCATCGTGGTAGTGAGTTTTGCCACCGCATTTACATAAGGCGGTTGGTCTGGCGGGCCCATTGGTTTGCTTTGATAAAACGAGGATGAATTCACGACTTGCGTGCCTTCCAGATCGTTGATGGCGCAAATGGCGGCAACCAATTGTCCGACCGAGTCGCCCAGGTTGCTGCCCAGTCCAATAAAAACGCGACTACTCTGCATGATTTTCAGGCTTTGGCTTACGAGGACGACGGCGCTTACGCGGTGCTGCGCCCTCTTTTTGACGTAACTGATTTAGCAGTTTCTTTTGTTTACCTGCATCAGCGTGTTGGAATTGTGTCCACCAATCGGCAAGCTCCAGGATTTGCCCGCCTTCTACCTGGCCTCGGGCCAGCAAGAAGTCGTAGCCTGCTCTAAATTTAGGGTGCGACAGCAACTGGAAGGCGCGGCGACCGAAGCGACGTGGCAGGCGCTGCTGTAACATCCAGATATCTCTGATCACAGTGCTGAAACGCTTGGGGATCATGATTCGCTGAGTTTGGCGGTGCAAAATATCGCCCATCGCAATGTTGAACGCATCGTGGTTATTCAGACCGGCCTCTGCCTGCAGTTTCATCGCGTGCTCTTCAACCGGATACCACAACAAGGTGGCGTACAGGAATGCCGGCGTAACGCGCTGACCGCTATTGATTCGGTCGTCGGTGTTCTTCAGTACAATTTCAAGTAACTGAATTTCGCGACTGTCTTTGGTGTGCAGTACATTGGCGAGCGCAGGAAACAGTGGGTCCAGCAGTTTATACTGGTTAAGCAGGCGGAATGTACTGAGTCCCTGACCCGACAAAAACAACTTCATGGTTTCTTCGAACAACCGCGCAGGCGGTATGTTACTCAACAGGTGACCATGAGTAAAAATGGGTTTGGCAGTACGCGGTGTGATGCTCATGCCGAGTTTAGCGGCAAACCGAACAGCGCGTAGCATGCGAACCGGATCTTCGCGGTAACGCACATCCGGGTCGCCGATCAGGTCGACTTCCATGCGTTTAATGGCGTTTACGCCGTTGGCAAAGTCAGTGACAGTGAAGTTAGCCACTTCGTAGTACATGGCATTAAAGGTAAAGTCGCGTCGTTCTGCGTCTTCTTCAATAGTGCCAAATACGTTGTCGCGAACCAGTTGGCCTTGCTCGTCCTGCTTGGAGTTGCTTGACTCGTCGCTGTGATGACCGCGGAAAGTCGCTACTTCGATAATCTCACGACCAAATACAATATGCGCAAGTCGGAAGCGGCGGCCGATTAACCGGCAGTTTCGGAACAAGCCTTTAATTTGTTCTGGTGTTGCATTGGTAACAACATCAAAATCCTTGGGTTTATGACCCAACATTAAGTCGCGAACGCAGCCACCAACCAGGTAGGCTTCAAAGCCAGCATTATTCAGGCGGTACATGACTTTTAACGCGTTATCGCTAATGTCTTCCCGTGAAATACAGTGCTCGGCGCGCGGGATCACAACACCTTGTAGTGCGGATTCACTTGTTTCGCGGCTTAACACTCGCTTCACTTTGTCCAGAACGCGGGTAATGATGATGGTTACTCCTCAAATATCTCGGCCGGTATGATAAGTAGATTCTGCCTCATCGACAATAACTTCCTGCATTTTGGGCACATTTCCATACTGCCAGCTTGCAATTGCGGAGTCTAATATATCCGATACAGTGCTGCCCTGAACGGCAGGTAGCCCTAAAAAGTCCAGCGCGCGAAGTAAGTTATGCTCCGGCGTCTGGCAATCTAATGCTCTGGCGTGGTTTTGTTTGCTCAACTTGCGCCCGGCTGTTGTGGCGGCGACGGGAATGTGCGCATATTGGGGAGGGGAGGCCCCCAGGCAATGATACAGGGTCAGGTGTGCCGCAGTAGTATCCAGCAAATCACTGCCTCGCACGATATGGGTAACGCCTTGGGCAATATCGTCAACTACGACCACCAGATTATAGCTGTAGATGCCATCACGGCGCTGCAACAGCGTATCTTCAAGTGCATGAGGCTCGGTTACGCTTACGGGCCCCAATATCAGGTCGGTGAATTCTGAAACCATGTGGTCACACTGCAATCGCACCGCATTGTCCTGCAGCGGGCGTGATGCCTGGCGGCAGGTGCCGGGGTATATGCCGCCTTGTAGGCGTATTTGTTTACGTGTACAACCGCATCCGTACACTCGGTTTTGCTGGTGCAATGTGTCTATGATGCTTTTGTAAGCATCCAGTCGCTGTGACTGATACCAGATGTCGCCGTCCCATTGCAGCCCGTGTGCTCGCAGCTGTTCAACAATGACCGTGTCTGCACCGTCGACACAACGCGGCTGGTCAATATCTTCCATGCGTAACAGCCATCGCCCCTTGTTTGCTCTTGCATCCAGGAAACTGGCCAAGGCGGCAATTAAAGAACCAAAGTGCAACGGACCCGTCGGTGATGGGGCGAATCTGCCAACGTACCGATTAGGGTGAGAGGGGGAAGAAAAACGGGACAAGGAATCCTGCATCGCTATTGTAAAGCAATACTTATGTGGCAAAGCAACCAGCCTGCTAAAGACAACAGGCCGGTACTACCAGGGTTACCCCTGTAGTTGCTTCTCTTTAATTTCAGCCATGGTTTTGCAGTCAATACATAAGTCTGCAGTGGGTCTGGCTTCTAAACGGCGAATACCGATCTCGATACCGCATGAGTCACAGAAGCCGAAATCGTCTTCTTCAATGCGCTTCAGGGTTTTCTCGATTTTTTTGATTAGCTTGCGCTCGCGGTCACGTGTTCTCAACTCAAGACTGAATTCTTCTTCCTGAGCTGCACGGTCTACCGGGTCAGGGAAATTTGCAGCCTCATCTTTCATATGAGTTACAGTGCGATCCACTTCTTCGCGCAACTGATTACGCCAGGCCTTAAGTATTAAACGAAAATGCTCCATTTGAGCATCGTTCATATACTCTTCGTCGTCCTTTGGCTGGTACGGGGTGAGCCCGGCAAGTGCCAAAAGGCCAAGGGATTTGGTTTCTTTCTCAGCTGGCATGTGCCACTTCTCCTACACTACGACACCCTAAATGTCCTGAAATAAACGGATATCTATAACAGAATCGTGTTGTACAGGCAACGTAAAGTGTCTATGACTGATTATGGCATGCGCTTCCTATTAATCGCACACCCTTTTGCTGTACTTCAAGGTACAGGCTTTTTTCAGCAAGCCGCAAATATGCCGTTCATTTCTTAAAAATCAACTCTTTTTTTATAAAATAACTGGGAGTAATTGATTTATAGTGATTTTTTCTTGGCTCATTTCGCAGCCTACCGCAATGATTTGGACGCCGGCTTCAACCGCGTCGATGACTGCAGCCGCATATGCCGGGTCGATATGCCGGGCAACGCTGACCTGTTCAATGGCGCTGTGCTGCACACAAAACAGCAAGCAAGTATGGGTACCGGCTCTGGCCAATTCAGCCAGCCCCTGAACATGTTTAGTTCCCCGCGATGTGACTGCATCCGGGAAGTAGCCTTGACTACCTTCGGCTAAAGTAACGGATTTTACTTCCAGGTAGCACAGGCTGCCGTCTCGCTGAGTCAGGCAAAAATCAAACCTCGACTGACCGTCTGGCGACGTAACTTCCCGACGAATGCCCTGAAGGTCTTCAAAAAGGGGATGTACGCGCTGTTCAATCGCTTCTTGTGCGAGTGTATTGGCGTGCTGAGTGTTAATGCCAATCCACTGCTTTTCCGGGGTAACAGCTAACTCCCATGTGAATTTAAGTTTACGCTTTGGGTTGTTAGCGGGGCTGACATAGGCAGTAAAGCCGGGCTGCGCACAACCTGTCATGGCGCCGGTATTCGGACAGTGTGCGGTAATTTCTTCGCCGGAGTCGAGTAAAATATCGGCAAAAAAACGTTTATATCGACGAATCAGTGTGCCGCGTAGCAAAGGTGAAGTAAACTGCATAAAAGAATCACGTTATAAAACATGAGGATTATTATGACTGACATGCAAGTGAAGATCACGGATACACCCGCCGATATTAGCTGGGGTGAGAAAGCCGTGCTGAGTTTTGCCGGGAATCAGGCACTGATTCACATTAATGAAAATCAGGACCGTTTGCGGGTCATTCGACGTGCTGCGCGTCAGTTCGACAGCATGAACATACCGGTTGTAACCCTTGTTGATACGTGGAAAAAAAACGAACAATGGACCTTTGCAGGCAGCTATACCCGTGCGTTTAAGCCAGGTAGAGTGGTGTTTTGCGACAACAGTGACAAGGCAGAGCTGGAAAAGGCATTCTCTGCATTGTTGTTCACGCGCAAGCTGATTAATGACACGCCTGAAGTTCTGTCGCCAATGGCGCTGGCACAAAGAGCCGCAGACTGGTTAAAGTCGCTGGCACCTGATGCGGTAAGCTATCAGCTCGTCACAGGCGAAGCGTTGCAGGCGCAGGGCTGGGCTGGCATTTATAATGTGGGACGAGGTAGCGATCGTGAGCCGGTATTCCTGCAGCTAGATTATAACCCGGGTGGCCTGAGCGATACGCCTGTATCCACCGCATTGGTAGGCAAAGGCATTACGTTTGACAGCGGCGGTTACAGCATGAAGTCCAGTGAAGGTATGCTGGATATGAAATGCGATATGGGCGGTGCTGCAACCGTGACCGGTGCGTTGGGGCTAGCCATTATGCAAGGGCTCAACAAGCGGGTTAAATTGTTCCTGTGTTGCGCGGAAAACCTGGTGAGCGGTCATGCCTATAAATTAGGTGATATTCTGACGTATAAAAACGGCACCACGGTTGAAATAGTGAATACCGACGCAGAAGGCCGTCTGGTCCTGGCAGATGGCTTGATTGCCGCTGTTGAGTCTCAGGCTAAGTATATCGTTGATGCCGCTACGCTAACTGGCGCGGCGACGGTTGCGCTGGGTTATGATTACCACGCAGTATTCAGTCTGAATCCTTCTTTGTCACAAACACTCTTAAAAGTAGCAGAGTCCGAGCAAGAGCGCTTCTGGCCGTTACCTTTAGAACCTTGGCATCAGGATCGTTGTCCTTCATCATTTGCCGATACGGCAAATTCACGGGCACAAAAAGGCGGCGGCGCTGGTGGTGCATCGAATGCTGCTGGGTTTTTATCGCGCTTTGTGACTGGCAATGAACAGGGTTGGTTGCATCTGGATCTGGCGGCGGCATATCATGGAAGTGCAAATGCGGAAATGCCTGCTGGCGGTACCGGGGCCGGAATTAAAACTCTGGCGGCATTTCTACGCGCCGAAGGCTGACAAAGACAGCACCGGTTCGCCTTGTAGCAAACCGGTGCAAAGAATAAGAATGCATGGCGATGGGGGGGTTAAATGCCGCCCAATCGCTCTGCCAGTGTTTTATATTTTTCGACGTCACTGCGGTCGAACAGAGGATTCCCGTTCTGGTCTTTGTCTTTGGCAACCAGTAAACTCTCGCGCTGTAAGCGTTCAACGCGAATTTCTTGCACATTTAGGAAGTCCGCTACTTCCTGGACTGTCATTAAACTCATTTTTGTTACCTGTCTCGATTAGGGTAGGTAAAGTAAAGCGCATAAATGTACATTTGTGAATAAAAAGTTAATCATTAATGCGTTACAAAACAAAGGCAATCTTATAGGCGCATTGCTATATTTAGCGCAATCACTACCGGTTGATTACGAAGAGTTTTCCATAAAGAGGATATAAATGGATACCTGGTCTGCAGCGGTGATGCTGTTTTTGATTATGGACCCACTGGGCAACCTGCCGATTTTTATGACGGTGTTAAAAATGATCGAGCCAAAACGACGCCGGTTCATTCTGATCCGGGAACTGCTGTTTGCGCTGGTCATCCTGTATGTCTTTCTGTTCAGCGGTCAAGCCGTGCTGGATTTCTTAAATGTGAAGCAGGAAACGGTAAGTATTGCCGGTGGGATTATATTGTTTTTGATAGCGCTGAAGATGATTTTTCCGGTAAAAGGCGCTAGCCCGATAGGTCTGGCGGCGGGAGAAGAGCCTTATATTGTGCCGCTGGCAATCCCGTTGATTGCCGGTCCTTCCACGTTGGCTGCACTTATATTGTTGTCAAACCAAAGCCCTGACCGAATGGGTGATTGGGCGTTGGCGTTGGGTGCTGCCTGGATTGTCAGTGCTGCTATTTTACTTTTCTCCGGCGTATTTCATCGGATATTGGGCGAGCGAGGGCTGGCCGCGATGGAGCGCCTGATGGGCATGATTCTAGTGATGATTGCGATACAAATGTTTTTAAACGGAGTGGGTACTTACTTTTCACATGTAAGCTAACCCAGGAGACGTATTTTGAAAAAGAAACTGTCCACCTTTGCACAGGTGCGCGCGTTAGAGGGGCGTAACGCCATCGCATTTAGCGTCGCGTTGCTGGATAGAATGGTGCCAAATTATCAGTTGTTTTGTGAAGTCACTGAGTATGGTGACCCGTCGGTGCTGACACATTGTCTGAGTCTGATGTGGGAAGTGCTGGGGAATCCCAAAAGCAAAGTTAACTTTGCAACTCAACTGGAAAAAGTGGAAGAAGCCACGCCAGATACCAGTGATTTTGACACCTATGGTGTGTACCCGGCGATTGATGCTGCTATTGCGATGTCGGCAACCATCAATCTGATACTCAAAGACGATCCGCAAGGCGCGGTTGTAGTGAGTAAGCTGTCACAGGGCAGTGTGGAAGCTTACTTGCTGGC
>Ga0209379_10000766_pt1 | contig 23579 bp, 19 predicted proteins | sample tdDd001_FD_187124 | JGI IMG/M metagenome (GOLD analysis project Ga0209379, IMG submission 187124) | Marine sediment microbial communities from the Atlantic coast under amendment with organic carbon and nitrate - tdDd00.1 (SPAdes)... | ecosystem: Environmental > Aquatic > Marine > Coastal >...
ATCTTCAAACAAACCTAGCTTTTTTAAGTGGCCTGAGACCTCATCCAAGGTGTAAACTTCACCGCTTTTCGAACCGTCTGTCACCCATAAAACATCCAACGTCCCATCAGGTGAAGGTAACATTTCATATACGGTTTCGTATGTTTCAATCAAGCCCTTTATTGCTTGTTTGTCTAAGTCTGATGTTAGGGACTGAAACAGTAATCTTACCAGCTTATAATTTTGATCTTTAACATCATCCATGATTGATAAGTCAACTGCAGGACTTCCACTGGTTAATGCTAATGTTTCAATCTTTTGAGATGACTCTTCTAACTTCAGTTCAAGGTCAGATAATTTTTTTTCAAGAATTTGAATTCGACCCTGCTGTGCAGAAACGACCAATTCCATGTCGTCTAATTGTTCATTGGATGCAGGAGGTGTACTATTTGAACAGCCTGTAATGATCAAACAGCAAACCAAAAGTAAAAGTCCATTTATCCTTCTTAACTTCATCATTACTCGGTCTCCATTATAAGTACTTGTGGAAGATCATATCATCCACCCACGACTCAGTTTTTTCATCAAAATGGTGCATATGAACAGCACCTGTACACTGGAAGCCTTCTTTAAGGACTGAGGATATAGAAGCATGATTATTGCTGTAGATGTATGCTCTAATGATCTTAATCCCACGTTCTTTTAATCTGGGATATACTTGTGATGCCAACTGACTGACCAAACCCTCGCCTCGTCGCACCTTTACAACTGCAGCAGACATAAATGCACTGTGTTCTCTTCCATCATGCCCTTGCCTTGCTTTAACCAGTGCTATAATGTGGTTTGCTTCACGCATCATAAACAGGTGTTCATGATCGTTTTCTATCCACTCTATAACATCATCCATATTTTCAACTTTCGCAAAGCTCATTTGTGCGTGTTCATCACGTAACTTGCAGCAAAAATCGTATAAGGCATGGGCATCTTTTAACTTCACTTCCGAAATATTCATTATAAACCCTCCTAAAACTACTTTTCTAAGCTATAAGCGTCATCAATTCTCTCGTTCATATAACGCAGTGCGTCACGCAAGCCTTGATTATAAGCTTCTGATGCCAAGTTTTCTACAAAAAAGTCCAAAACCAGCATAGCCGCCAGTTCACCCATATCATCTCCGCGTTCTTCTCTAAAAAACACTTGGATATCTTCAATCATTCTTTTTTTAGTTTGATCATCAAATTCTACAGGTTTTTTTCTCATTTTTACGCCTCCTTGATATATGTTTCAATTACCTTCAACTGCTTAAGTTTTACGATCATCTGAACTTGAGTAAACGTAATATTTCCATCCATCATCTGATACAAACGGTTGACACGCCCTTCACTTTTAGACGCTTCTAAAACCATATTCACTTCTTGTACTTTTGGCAAGGAACTACGAATATACGCGTCATATTTGTTACAGTTTTGCGGTGTTAACCAGTCAAAAAAGTATTTTAGAACCGTTGCTGGTTTTACATTCATTTGGTCAGCTATCACTTCAATGGGTGTACCGCTGTTTAAATGTTCTTCATACATAAGTATTCTTGAACTTTTTTTCTTTTCTACTTTTCTACCACTCACCCATTTTTCCCAGTCTAAAACTTCAGACATGTTTACAAAGGCTTTGGCTGTTACCTGCGCATCTTCCAGTGCCCTATGGGCTCTATCGTTTTGTAAGGTGAAAAATGCCGTTAGGTCGGAAAGTTTTGCACCTGATGTATGAATACCCATCTCTTTTTTATAAGCCCTAAACATACGCATCGTGCAGATATACTCGTTAATAGGATCTAGTTTAGCATCTCGAAGTGCGTTATTTAAAAAACGCATATCGAACGAAGCATTATGGGCAACAATAAGTTTACCTCTTAAAAACTTTGAAAAACCTTCTATAACATCTGAAAGTGCCGGAGCATCTTTAACCATTGATGTTGTAATACCTGTTATTTGAGTGATTCGTCTGGAAATTGGCTTACCTGGATTAATCAAAGTGCTGCGTTCATCCTTTACCTCACCATCACGAATCCAAACATAACCGATTTCTATAATTGTATCTTCATTACGAAGCCCTGTAGTTTCAAAGTCGAGTACAACAAAATCCATTTCTTTAAACCCTCTCTATTCACATCTAAGCTGTCTTTTCCATATATTAGACAACTGGTATTATAAATTATATCAAAATAAATAAATGCTCAGTAGAATTGTTTTATCTACTGAGCATTTTCTCTTACCTGTTTAACTCTAGTTGAGGTTCCTTCGTTGGTTGTGAGAAGTAGTATCCTTGTCCATATTCAACTTCCATTTTCCTAAGGATATGCATTACTTTGTCACTTTCCACAAATTTCGCAACAATTTCGGTTTCATAATTTTTTGCTAAATATACTAAGGCATTTAGGGTTTTCAATACCCGTTCATCTTGGAAAGCATCTTTAACAAAGTTACCATCAATTTTCACATAATCAACTGGTAGTTTTGACAACAGTTCAACATGTGAATATCCTGTTCCAAAGTCATCCACGGCCAACTTAAACCCCGCTTTCTTTAATCGCATAAGTTGGTATACCGCTTCATCCATATTCCTAAAATCAGCTGTTTCTGTGAGTTCGAAGGTTACACATTTATTTTTAATTAAACTTTTTCCAGCATATTCAAGAATAAAACTCACCATACCATCATTAATTGATTTTGCTGACAGGTTTAAACTGAGCTCTAATCTATGGCGTGTGTTTGTCCAACACTTATGGGCATACTGAAACGCCTTTTCGATCATAATCCGGTCTAATTTTTCTACCAAAGCTTCTTCTTCAGCAATTTTGATATATGGGCCAGGCATTAAATAACCTTCGTCCGTTTTAATTCGAATCTGAACCTCGTTTGACATAACAACATCGGTTTGCAAATCAACAATAGGCTGATAAAACAAGTCAATTCGTTTTTCAAGAATAGCTGTTTCAAGAATAACTTTTTCTTTTGAACGGCTTTCTCTCTGGTTGACAATTTCACTATATTTCGATGTTTTATGTGATTCTGTTTCCGTTAAGAAGTTCGAATGGTTTTCCATATGTTGGATCATCACACTGTCAGCGTCAAAGGCTTCTAACATCTGTACTTGGTCCATATGGTAAAAGCCGTATTTTCCTCGAATAAATGCCACTGAGTCATCAGAGGTAGATAAACGCCCCCGCAAGCTCTTTAAAATACTCAAGTTTTCTTCTGAGTTAAACTGGCCATTTTTTAATAAAAACATATAGTGGACTCTTGAAATCCTGAAGAGTTTTTCGTATTCAGATTTTAATCCTTTACAATGTTCTGAAATGGTATAAAATACTTCGTCATTGTATTTGATTTCTTTCTCTTCACCGTCAAGCACACTGTCTACTTTAATAATTAAGTAGTGTTCTTCTTCCGTGCCTTTCTTTTGCTCTTTATGTAAGTGTGAATGATACGCACGTTCATTCATAACCTCTGTAAAGTAATCTGTAAACTTAATCATATAAATATACTTAACTAAAACATAGGTTGCCAACACTAACACCAAAAACAGGGGGACAAATGACCTTAACATTGCAATCAGCTGCTGTGATTTCAGGCTTGAAAAGTCAATTGTTAAGAATACTGCACCAGAAAAGGCATTTAAATGTTTAAAGAACCCCATTTTTTCAATGCCTTCTGCTTCATACTCTAAGTACTTTGGTAAAGTATTTCTAGACTTGCTGTTCATAGCACGGATAAGTACTTTATAATCCTCATCCGAAAGCTTAACCTCTGATTTTATGTATTCCTTATCCGAGTGTAAGTTCTTCCCCATAATATTGGGGTTTTTATGATACAAGAAGTAGCCATCATGAGAAATCATAAAAAGGCTACCGTTCAGAAGTGCATATGACTCAGGCCTTACTACTGTGTTTATTAACTCATAATCAATTCCAACCAGTATAAGTACAATATTTCCATCCTTATCGATGGTTCGATTTACCGCATAGTAAGTGTTTGGATACTCCTCATGTTTAATCAAACCAATACACAGTTGTTCTTCAGGTGTTTGGTAATATTCACTGAGTTCGCTAAAATCAATATTCGGCATTACACCTGTTTTAGCAAACAAACCATCTTCATAGAAGATTGCAATGTCTGATAAATAATAAGACGCCACTGATTCAGACTGAATATACGATTCAATCGCTGATGCATCTCTTGGATTATTTTTAACCACTTCAATGCCTTGTTCTACAGATTTGCACATGCCAAAAAATATTGCATCATATAAATAAGATGCAGATTCAGTCATTCGTTCAACGGTGTCATATGTTTGATCTAAGTGATCAGAATAATTTTTATTGTATGTCAATCCCATGGTTGCAAATAGTATGGTAACGAGTAATACGAAAGCAACGATATATCTGGATTTAATCATAGTACATCTCATTTCTCTTTTATTCCAACTTTTTATATACTGGGTATTATGTCCCATACATTGTATTAAAGAATTGAAACCATGTCAACTTTTTTCGCAAAAGGAAACATACCACTCGGTATGAGTATTTTCAATCATTATGTAACTTTGACGTTAAATAAAAATGAGGTTTTGCACGTAAGTCCAATGACCTACATGCAAAACCTCATCATTTTAGTTCGATATAATTCATACAATTTATTCTTTAGTTCTCATAGAGTTTAACCACACTAATAATGCGACCATTCCAATTAGCACTTGGAATACGGATTTCATATCATGAATATGAATTTCTAACTGAAAAATTCCTAACTTCAAACTTGAGTTTGGTTTATTCCCATTTCCAGAAAACAAGGTTAGTTTTTTGCTTGGTTTAAATGGCATGGCTGTCTCCCTTCTAAAGTCTAAGAGGTTTGTTTGTCAACTTTCTATATTGATGCCCCCAGCATTCTGTAATAATCTTTCTTGCCGCAAATAATGATGTAAGTGCTGGATCTAACTTAGGAGCAACTTCAACAACATCAAAGCCGATAATTGGTAACTCAAATAGTCCATAGAGTAAATCAAGAAGGCCTCTGCTATTTAGCCCACCAAATTGAGGTGTACCAGTCCCCGCTGCATAAGCAGGATCAAGACAATCAATATCTATAGTCAAATAGATTTTATCAAATCGGTCCATTTTCTCTTTCACAACTTGAAGTACGTGTTCAACACCCCTTTGATTAAAACGGTGGGCATTAATTACGTTTAGCTTATTGGTATTCATAAACTCCAACTCATCTTCTTCAATAGAACGTGTACCAATGAAGAAAATACTTTCACTGTCAGGAACATTTTCCAGCTCCAGTGCACGCCTTTCAACTGAACCATGAGAAAGAGGGTCACCTTCAAGGGCATCACACAGATCAAAATGGGCATCTATATGGATAATTCCAAAAGGTTCATCTAAGGCTTTATCAATGCCTTTTAAGACAGGTATGGTTGTTGAGTGATCTCCACCAATCATTGTAAAGAATTTCCCATTCTTTACAAACTCACTCACAAGTGATTGCGCGCCATCAAATGCATTTTCTCTAGAATCTGTATTCACATCTCCAAAGTCTTTAACTTTTAGTCCAACTAAAGACTCAAAATGCTCTGTTGTTGGTGGGATTGTGTATGTAATAGCTCGAAGCTCGTTAGGGGCATCTTTGGCGCCATTTCTAAAACTCACGCCACCATCAAATGGAATGCCAATGACAGCAACATCTATGTCCCTTAAGTCCATGTCAGGGTGGTTTAACCCAGCCCAAATTTCTTTTTCTGCGATCATTTCGTGGGTCGTTTTTTTCTTTGTATTAGCGTTCATCCTATGCTCCTTTATCTCATCTAGTAATTTTACGTACCAATAAACATTCTTAGAACATTTATATAGATGAAATCGCTAACATGAAAGCGGTTAATACATATAATTTTATAAGTTTCATGTTCAACCACCTCCTAACTTTTTCATCCAATAAATCCTGAGTAGTCTGATAATTATTGGATGATTACCCTATTATAGCACATTCATGCATGTGTCTTGCTCTTGTGAGTAAGGATAAAACCCCATATTTAAGATGAATGTTCATCTCAAACATGGGGTTTAATTATTGTTAAAATCAGAAGAAAATTATACATATTGTTCATGTTAACTCTTTATTATCAATCAAACTCCTGATTATTTGAATCAACTAATAATGATATTTTACTCTTTAAAGAAGTCTTTAAGCTTATCTGAAAGTAAATCACCCAATGTTGCTGATGCATCCCCTTCTTGACTAAACTCTTCAACTGCTTCTTCCGCCGCAGCTTCTTCATCATTAACTGCTTTAATAGATAGACTCATTCTTTGATCATTTGACTTGATATCAAGAATACGTACTTCAACAGTCTGGCCCACTTGAAGAGCATCTTTAGGATGTTTAATATGTTCATTGGAAATTTCAGAAACGTGTACCAATCCTTCAACGCCAGAGCTTAACTGAACAAATGCACCAAAGTCAGCAACACGTACAACTGTCCCTTCAGCTACGTCATTTACTTGATGGTGTGACTCAATATCATTCCATGGGTTATCTTGTACATTAAGCACCTTTAGAGAGAGTCTATTTTTTTCCTTGTCAACGCTTAAAATCTCTACGTCTACTTGGTCTCCAATGCTTACAACTTCACTTGGATGTTTAACACGCTTCCAGCTTAACTGTGAGACGTGTGCTAAACCATCAAGACCACCAATGTCAATGAAGGCACCAAAGTTTTCCATACGTCTAACTTGGCCTTTCATTGTGTCACCCGGTAAAATTGACTCCCAAAGCTTAGCACGCTTTTCTTTCACTTCAGCTTGCTCAACTTCTCTACGGGACAGAACAACATTTTTCTTTTCTTTATTTAAGTCAATAATTTTGACATTAAGTTCTTGACCAACAAACGCTTCTAAATCTTCCACGTACGCAACCGAAAGTTGAGACGCCGGAATGAATGCTCGAACACCTCTAACAAATGCAACCACGCCACCTTTTACAGCTTCTTTAACAGTTACATCCATCGCTTTACCCGCTTCAAAATCTGCAGCTAGATCATCCCAAACAACGATTTGGTCAGCTCTTTTTTTGGATAGAACCACATTACCTTCTCCATCGTCTGCTTTTAAAACGTAAACATCAATTTCGTCGCCTTCTGAAACAACTTCTGATGGCGCTTTGCCACTCTCAGAACTTATTTCATTTTTAGAGATAATTCCATCTGACATATGGCCGATATTAACGATTACATCTTCATCGCCCACTGTCATTACAGTGCCTTTAATAATTGCACCTTTTTCCAGTCTTGTCATAGACTTGTCAATCTCGTCCATGAACTGATTCATATCTTGCTGATCTGTCATTTTACACTCTCCTTATATGTATGTTCTTAGTTATTATAACAAATAATCTGACTATTCAGTTCATTAAAATCCTATTATATGTAACTTATTACTTCCTAAGTATTATACAGAACAAATGTAAAATTGATATTAAGAACTATCCCATACTTCTTTGCATCCCATTAAACATTACCTTCATGATCTTAAACAGTACTTAGAACATATGTATCTTCTAAAACTTGATTCGATAATACAAGAAGAACCACCAATTAGATAATTGGTGGTTAAGGAAAGATGTGTGTATGAAGTAAAGATGTATCTTCGACAATTAGCCGAGGATAAACTCCGATATAGGACGTCCCGGAGGAACAATCGGATAAACATCTTCATCTTTTTCAATTCTACAGTCGATTAGAACCGGTGCCTTACCGTGTCCACTCCACTGCATAGCCCAACTTAATTCAGTTTCGTTTGTTACCTTAAACCCTTTTATTCCGTATGCTTCGACAAGTTTTACAAAGTCGACATCGTCTCCGATACAGGTTTGTGCATATCGTTGGTCTTGGAACAGTTTCTGCCACTGTCTTACCATCCCCAATGCCCCATTATTAAATAAGAGGATCGTTACAGGAATATTTTCAGCTGCAACTGTGGCTAACTCATTACAGTTCATCTTAAAACTACCATCACCTGTAACTAAAACAACAGGAGTATCTGGATTTCCAACTTTTGCACCGATAGCGGCACCCAAGCCATACCCCATAGTACCTAAACCACCCGATGTTAGAAATTGTCTAGTTCTATTAAACGGCCAGTACTGAGCCGTCCACATTTGGTGTTGTCCAACATCGGTTGCAACAATTGCATCACCTATATGATGGTGCATTGCCTTTAGAACACTTTGTGGATTTATCTCATTGTTAATAAATGTAATGTCACTCTGACCACCATTAATTTTAGAACGCCATTCAGATCGATCAGCATCATCAATGGCAAATGTTAAAGACTGCATCCATACCTGAATATCACCACAGAGTCTGAGGTCAGCGGACATATTTTTATCAAACTCCGTTTTATCAATATCCACGTGGATGATTTTAGCTTTGCTGGCGAAATCATTGGGATTTCCAATAACTCTGTCACTAAATCTAGCCCCAATGGCAATGATTAAATCACTTTCCATAACAGCCATATTGGTTTCTGAAAAACCGTGCATTCCAACCAAACCATAGGACAGTTCGTGGTCTCTTGGGATGCTACCTAGTCCCATTAAAGTATTTACAACAGGGATATCACCACGTTCAGCAAATGCACGAAGTCCTTCTTGTGCATCACCAAGACTCACTCCTCCACCAGCATAAATCACAGGTTGTTTAGAAGCATTAATCCATTTTGCAGCTAAATCTAAATCCCCCTCCATTAGAGGTTTTTCCTGTATATCTTTCAGGGCAGGTTTGTTTTGTTCAAAGCCTGTTACGGCTGTGAAAGCGTCTTTTGTTATGTCAACAAGTACCGGTCCAGGACGACCTGAAACGGCAATACTCATCGCTTCATCTAGTACACTGGCAAGGTCATTTACATCACGAACCAGATAACTGTGTTTAGTGATTGGTAGGGTCATTCCAGTTATATCGATTTCTTGGAATGAGTCTTTACCGAGTAACATACTTGGAACTTGACCCGTTATCACCAAAAGCGGTACTGAGTCCATATATGCAGTTGCAATACCTGTTACAGTATTTGTCGCCCCAGGTCCCGATGTGGCAAAACACACACCGAGTTTTCCAGTAGAACGGGCATATCCATCAGCAGCATGTACCGCACCTTGTTCATGCGCTGCACGAACGTGGGTAAATACATCCATTTGATCATACAATGCATCATATAGTGGAATAACCGCGCCACCAGGGTATCCGAAAAGTGTATCTATGTCATGGGCTTTTAAGCATTCCAGTAATATTTGTGCCCCCGTTAACTGCATCATACTTCCCCCTATCTGTAAGTCGCGCCAAGGTCTGCAGAAGACACCAATTTTCTGTATCTTCTTAGATATCCTTTTGCAGGTTTAACTGGCTGACTCCAAGATTTCTTTCTATTCTCAAGCTCCTCATCAGACACTTCAAGGTGAAGTTTGCCTTTAGGAATATTAATTTCAACCATGTCTCCTTCATCAATGAGGGCGATTGGACCTGCTTCCCATGCCTCTGGGGATACATGACCAATAGCAGCACCTCTACTGCCTCCTGAGAAGCGACCATCCGTAATAAGTGCAACACTAGAGTCCAGTCCCATTCCACCTAAAGCAGCCGTAGGAGATAACATTTCACGCATACCTGGTCCACCTTTTGGACCTTCATAACGAACAACGATTACATCGCCTTCTTTAATTTGGCCGTTTAAGATTGCCTCATAACACGTTTCTTCAGTGTCAAATACACGTGCTGGACCTCTATGTTCCATCATTTCCGGTAAAACGGCTGATTGTTTAACAACCGCTCCATCAGGTGCAATGTTACCTTTAAGTACTTTTATTCCACCTTCTTGACTAAATGGGGTTTCAATACTTCTAATAACATCACTATTTCTCTCTGTGAAACGTTCTCCAATTGTACGCCCATCAACCGTAAGACATTCTGGATTCAAAAGTCCTTTCTTGTTCAGTTCATTCATAACCGCACTAATACCACCCGCATAATAAAGATCCTCAATATGATCTGCCCCAGCAGGTGAGAGCTTACATAGATTTGGAGTTCGACCACTGACTTCATCAATCCAGTCTAGTGGAATATCAATCCCCATTTCCCGGGCAATAGCAGTAAGGTGCAGCACCGTGTTTGTAGAACAACCCAGTGCCATATCCACGGTTAGTGCATTTTCAAAAGCATCCTCAGTCATGATCATTTCAGGTGTATCCCCATCTTCAATCATTCTCATCACCTGGTGTCCCGCTTCTTTGGCAAGACGTACACGTTCAGCAAATACCGATGGAATTGTTCCATTGCCGGATAGACCCATACCAAGCACTTCCGTCATACAGTTCATAGAGTTTGCTGTGAACATACCTGCACACGAGCCGCATCCCGGACAAGCATCTGATTCAATAGAACGCAACTCTGATTCTGTCATTTTTCCAGCTTTGACCGCACCCACGCCTTCAAAGACAGTGATCAGATCTGACTTACCAGAAGTGTTTCGACCGGCCAACATGGGACCTCCCGAAAGAACTAAACTTGGTAAGTTAAGTCTAGCGGATGCCATAAGAGCTGCTGGAACTGTCTTATCACAATTTGGAATAAGAACCATGCCATCAAGTGCATGCGCTGTCATCATTACTTCTACTGAATCACATATGATTTCACGACTTGCTAGGGAATATTTCATTCCTTCGTGGTTCATCGCTAAACCATCACAAACTGCTATCATTGGAAATTCTACTGGTGTCCCGCCAGCAGCTAAGATCCCTTTCTTAACTGCTTCGACGATTGGCTTTAGACCAATATGACCTGGAACGATTTCATTGTATCCACTCACCACACCGACGATTGGTTTTTCGATCTCACGATCGGACATGCCTAGCGCCTTCAGGAGTGATCTATGAGGTGCTTTTTCAACACCCTTCTTTATGCTATTGCTTCTCATACTGTCCGCTCCTTAATATTACTGCTCTTTGATCCAGCTCATCATACGACGTAGGTTCTTGCCTACATCTACCATAGGGTGTGTTAGTTCGTCTTGTTTAATACGGTTGTATAGTGGACGACCGTTTTTATTTTCAGTTAACCATTCACGTGCAAATGTACCATCTTGAATTTCAGACAGAACAGACTTCATTTCTTGACGCGTATCGTTGGTAATGATTCTCTTACCTACCATGAAATCACCGTACTCAGCCGTATCGCTGATTGAGTAACGCATCTTTTCAAATCCGCCTTCGTATAGAAGGTCAACAATGAGTTTAAGTTCATGTAAACACTCGAAATATGCTACTTCAGGTTGATATCCTGCATCTACCAGAGTATCGAATCCGGCTTTAATCAGCTCTGTTGCACCACCACATAGGACCGCTTGTTCGCCAAATAGATCTGTTTCAGTTTCTTCTTTGAACGTTGTTTCAAGTAGCCCAGCACGTGTAGAACCAATGCCTTTTGCATATGCCATCGCAAGGTCTCTAGCGTTACCACTATAGTCTTGGTGGATTGCGAAGAGTGCAGGAACCCCTTTACCTTCTTCGTATACACGACGTACAAGGTGACCAGGACCTTTTGGTGCCACCATGATTACATCGACATCAGCAGGCGGGTCGATCTGGTCAAAGTGAATATTAAAACCATGTGCAAAAGCAAGTGCATTACCTGGCTCAAGGCCTGGCTTTACTGAGTTATTATACACATCACCTTGTCGTTCATCTGGAATAAGCATCATAACCACATCTGCTCTTTTTGCAGCTTCTTCAACAGACGTTACCGTGAAGCCATCGTTAAGTGCCTTATCCACTGATTTTGAACCTTCGTAAAGACCAATTACAACTTTAACGCCTGAATCTTTAAGGTTTTTAGCATGTGCATGACCCTGACTACCATATCCTATGACCGCCACGGTCTTGCCTTCAAGTGCCTGTAGAGAACTATCCTGATCGTAAAACATCTTCATTTTCATACCCTCCTTGGAAACCACATCGTTTCCTTGCCATTTAATAAATAATTTTCATCTCTTTTTCGGAAGTTACAGCATTCTAATATTATTTACGCCGTATACTTTTTCCATTTGGTTCATTGCTCTTTTTGTAAGGTTGTCATCACCATTTAAGGTGATCGTGAGCTCTGATCCCGCTTTGTCAGTGATATCTTTCATTTCAACATCTACAACAGCGAACTCTTTACGTCTGAGCGTTCCAACTACTCTGAGCATTGTATTCACGCCATCATCCAGTTTTGCAGTAACCTGAGTTCTCATCGAACCCCTCCTTTTTTAGGTGACTTGCTACCATGCAGCGGGCCCTTGCTGCATTATAGCTTTGTGTTCACACAATATTCAGTCTTTTGACTGATGGAAACTTGTGGGTTTCCGTTTGGGAGAAAGCATCTCACTTACCAAGGTGTACTCATTCTTCCCTATTAATCTTTGACCTGCTATTTATATTTTTTTAGTCTAGGTCAAAGTTAATGTCATTTTTTTGCCTCCGGCAGGGAGGTTATACTCTACTCCCTGCGGTCGTGGAGTAAGTTTCGCTTAGCCAAATCGTAGATTTGGAGCGTTTGCCTTCGGCAGAGAGGTTATACTCTACTCCCTGCGGTCGTGGAGTAAGTTTCGCTTAGCCAAATCGTAGATTTGGAGCGTTTGCCTTCGGCAGAAAGGTTATACTCTACTCCCTGCGGTCGTGGAGTAAGTTTCGCTTAGCCAAATCATAGATTTGGAGCGAAACTTAAAAACTCCCTCATCTCTACGAACTTTTAACGTTCGTAGAGATGAGGGAGTCTTCCCACATGGTACCACTCTACTTCACAGTGTACACTGTCTTTGTTCAGATCGGCTTTTTTAGCGAATCCTAATCTCTGTAACGGGAGAGCCCGTCATTACCTACTCTTTTTCATTTCGGTAATGCCACTCGGAAGCTAGTATAATTCAACCTGTACTGTTGGATTTCCACCATCACCAACTCTCTATCAGTCAGGGACTGAACCTTTTCTCTTCGTCTTAGCATTTCTTATTTCAATATTCTATTGAACCGGCATTCGTCTTGTTAGGGACGAATGGGTTATTCGCGTTACCACCCTAATTGCATTCCGTCTTCTGGGAATACCTCTTATCTCAGATCGGCCTTTCAGCGAATCCTAGCCCTGTAACGGGAGCCCCCGTCATCACTTACTTATTTCAGCGAAGCCGCTCAGAAGCTACTATACATTCAGTGTCATCACCGGATTCCCACCCACACCGGTTCTCTTAGCATGATTGACTAAACTTTCCTCTTCGTCAAAGCGTGTTTTTATAGTTTATGTTACTTCCCAAACTCATTACAAGTCGGGATAATTATACCGTCAGCGTTCGTCTAGCTAGGGACGTTTCCTTTCGGTTCGCGTTACCACCCTAGTTGTATTCCGTTTAAATGGGAATACCTCTTGATTCAAATCGGCCATATATTTTTCAATAGGCGAATTCTAGCCCGTTAACGAGGGCAATCGTTCAGGTCTACTCAATAATTTTTGACCTGCCTGCTCAGGAGTGATCAGTCAATTTCCGCACGCCGCCAGCTTCTCACCATCGCTAGCTCTCTGTGGTTCGTGTGAACCAGAAATCTTTATCTCCATCTTTGCATTTAATCTGGGATGTATTTTCGACCAAGCTCAAAGTTCGTCGTTTTATTGATACTGATTATACGAGTCGTGGGAGCAAGTGTCAACACTAAATATGAAATAAATTAAATAATTTGAATGCTTATAATTTATGTTGAATAAATTTACTCCCATCTCCAATTGCTGTAATTTAGTTTTAGACTAGGGGGTAACGTTTTCATACTTAATTTAATTTTCAAGTTTTTTACAAAAAATTTTTGAACCTTTTTTCAACAATAAAAAAAAGGAGCTGAATCCCCAGCTCCCTAACTCTACAAATAATTCGCATCTAAACTATATTGAATGCCGTCTATAGTAAGTGAATTGTTGTTTCGTAAGTTCACTTGTGTATACTCAAACATTCCATTTTGACCATTAATAATCCTAACATCTGGACGCAGTGGATAGCCTTTTGGAACACTGTCAACTACAGCAACTTGACCTGTATTTAACTTCACAAGAGACCCAACTGGATATGGATTAATCTTCTTTACTAAGATATTTACAAGATTGACATCATAGTGCCTACCGGCACTTCCAAGCAAGTATTCGATTGCCTCTTTTGGGGACAAAGCGCGCCTATAAGGACGATCAGAAGTCATTGCATCATAAATGTCTGTTATACCAACAATCTGTGAAAGCTGATGAATTTCACTTGCTTTCATTCGCGTTGGATATCCTGACCCATCAATGTGTTCATGGTGTTGAAGGGCAATAGCTTTAACATAAGCACTTAAAAATCCATGTTCTTTTAAATACGCGTGTCCCTTTTTAGGATGCATAAGTATTTCCATTTTTTCTTCTTTGGTTAAATCACCACTTTTATATGTGATGGATGGATCAATAAGGGCCATACCAATATCATGGAATATTGAACCTATAAACAAATGGCGGATCATTTCATTACCAAGCCCGACTTCCCAGCCAATTAAAACAGAAAGTAGTGCCGTATTAAAAGCTGAACTATATAAATAGTTGTCCACGTTTTTGATATCTATATAGTCAAGTTGGACGTCGCGCGCAGAACTTAAGTCATAAAGTACATCTTCAGTAAGAGCATTTAGCTCATCCATATATTCAAATATAGATTTAGGTTTCCATTCGTTTTGTGTGTTTCTATTTCCAGCGGCATCAAATATCTTCTTAATCAACTTAATACCTGTGTGACGTAAGTGTGGATCAACCACCTTATTTATGTCCGCATCACTATGTTGATCATGAATATACACTGTATAAATGCTATTGGCATTTATTTTTTCAACCATTTTGGGTGTTAACTTTGCTCCCACTTTAAGTAACACTCTACCATCGAGAGTGTACAAAGGATCTGCCAATACTGCATTTTCAGGAATTAACTCAGTAGGTACTATTCTCACAGTTTTCGCCTTCTTCACTAGTCATATTGAACTATTAACTTAACATACTTAATATACTTAACTTGAACAATTATTTCAAGTTCCGAACTAAATAAAAGTACTAAAGTCCCTAGCAAAACTTTCTATCCAATACATACCCCATATTTATTTTAACGAGACATAAAAAAAGATGCCAACCATTTGGTTGACATCTTAAATTTAATTTATTACTTTACAGCTTCAATAGCTACCGTTTCACCAAGTGCAGACTTAACTGCTTCTACGATGTTCTTAGCTTTTAGACCGTATGCTTCCATTAGTTGATCTGGTTTACCAGACTCACCAAATGTATCTTTAACACCAACACGGATAACCTTTGTAGGTGCATGTTCAGCAACAACTTCAGCAACTGCAGAACCCAGACCACCAATAATGCTGTGCTCTTCAGCTGTAACGATTGCTTTAGTCTCAGTAGCAGCTTTAACAATAATATCTGTATCGATAGGCTTAATTGTGTGCATGTCGATTAGACGTACAGAGTAGCCTTCTTTTTCTAGTGTTTCTTTCGCTTCAACAGCTTCAGCAACTAAAATACCAGTAGCGATGATTGTAACATCAGTACCTTCTGACATTTGGATACCTTTACCGATTACGAAATCTACGTCTTCAGCATGAACAACAGGTACTTCTGCACGGCCAAAACGAGCGTAAACAGGACCAACATACTCAAGCATAGCGTCTACAGCTTTTTGAGCTGTTACGTCATCACCAGGGTTTAGAACAACCATGTTAGGTAGAGAACGCATGATTGAAAGATCTTCGATTGCTTGGTGAGATGCACCATCATCGCCAACTGTTACACCAGCATGTGTAGCACAGATCTTTACGTTTAGTTTAGGATAGCAAACAGAGTTACGTACAATTTCAAATGCACGACCCGCTGCAAACATTGCAAATGAAGATGCTACAGGAATTTTGCCAGAAGCAGCAAGACCAGCAGCAACACCTACCATGTTTTGTTCTGCAATACCCATATTAAAATGTCTTTCTGGGAACTCTGCACCAAATACAGCCGTTTTAGTCGACTTAGATAGGTCAGCATCCAGAACTACTAGATTTTCGTTTGTCGCGCCGATACGCTTTAGAGCGTTACCGTATGATACACGCGTAGCAATTTTCTTAGACATTAGCAGTCACCTCCAAGATCCTTGAGGGCTTGAGCAAGTTGCTCATCGTTTGGTGCTTGTCCATGCCAGCCGTAATCGCCTTCCATGAATGACACACCTTTACCTTTAACTGTGTTAGCAAGAATAACTGAAGGTTTTTCAGTTTCTTTATTAGCTTCTTCAAATGCTGCTAAAATCGCGTCCATATCGTGACCGTCAATTTCAATAACATTCCAACCAAATGAAGCAAACTTCTTGTCAACAGGCTTAATGCCCATTACATCGTCATTTGCACCATCGATTTGTAGACCGTTATAGTCAAGAATTGCTGTTAGGTTGTTTAGCTTGTAGTGCGCACCAGCCATAAGAGCTTCCCAAACAAGACCTTCATTGATTTCACCATCGCCAAGTAGAGTGTAAACTCTATTTTCACGTCCATCAATCTTGTTTGCAAGTGCCATACCAACTGCTGTAGAGATGCCTTGGCCTAGAGAGCCTGTAGACATGTCAACGCCTGGTGTACCCTTCATGTCAGGGTGACCTTGAAGCATTGCACCAAACTTACGTAGTTTTAGCATTTCTTCTTTAGCAAAGAAACCACGGTTAGCAAGTGCTGCATATAGCACTGGCGCTGCATGACCTTTAGAAAGAATAAACTTATCTCTGTTTACCTTCTTAGGATCTTGCGGGTCGATATCCATAACGTTAAAGTATAGTGCTGCGACGATATCTGCAGCTGACAGTGAACCACCTGGATGGCCCGAACCTGCCGCGTTTACCATACGTACGATATCTTGACGCATGATATTCGCTGTAGCTTGTAGCTCAGCAACGTTCTGTTTCATGTGTGTTTCTCCTTCCATTTCTGGTTTATGGATTGACTATTTCTCTAAACCCTTCTCCAAGGACTTCATGGGCTGTTGATACCATTATAAAAGCACGTGGATCGACTTCCATTACAATGTTTTTAAGCTTAGAAACCTGTGCACGGTTGACTACAACAAGAAGTACCTGCTTGTCTTTTCCGGTGTACATCCCTTTAGCATATAAACTTGTAACACCTCGTCCAAGTTTTTCAATAATGACTTTACTGATGTCTTCTGGACGATCAGTAACAATGTGAAAGGACTTAGAATAATCAAGACCTTCTACAATAAAATCAGCAACTTTAACAAGAACATATAAAGCGATCATCGAATAAAGCGATGTCTCTAATTTTCTATCTACAATACCTGCAGCAGCGATAACGAATAAATCAAGGATCATCATCATTTTTGCAATAGACAAACCTGGAATAAGTTTATTCAGAATTGCGCCACCCAAATCGGTGCCACCCGTTGTTCCACCACCTCTGAATACGAAACCAATGCCAACCCCAACTAATATACCACCAAAGATGGCTGCCAAAAGAATATCATTTGTAGCCATATATGAGCTTTCACCCACTGTAAATACATATAAGAACAAACTGAGTACGCCTGTACCATATGCGGTTTTAACACCAAATGCACGTCCTAAGACATAGACACCGGCAATAAACAAGGGGATATTAATGATTAAGTTGGTCAAATAAATTTCGATTCCAGTCAGTTTTTTTACTACGATAGCAAGACCCGTAACACCACCAGGTGCAATTGTGTTAGGTTCTAAGAATAAAACCAAACCTGCTGCTAGTAAAAATGTGCCTACTGTTATTAGTAAATAATCCAGTACTGCTTTATACGTTTTTTTATTCATAACATACACCCTTCCATTTAATGTGAAAGCTTGAAATTTTCACATTCCACGTAGGAAACTACTCACAGTATCCGATTATAACACAGATATATTAACATGCAATAGAGCAAACGCTTGCCAAATCATATATTAATAAATCACTTATAAATCGCAGCAAATTGTTATATGTCATGTTTTTGATGATTTTCCTATACATAGAAAAAAGCAAACAACTTTAAAGTCATTTACTTTCATTTTATCTATTTAGTAACATCACGTGATAGTAATACGCGAATAAGGAATTTAGGCAGCTTCATCATTCGTCCTATTCTGTGAGGTTCTCTTAATAATCTATAGAACCACTCTAGATTTAGGTCAATAAATAATTTTGGAGCACGCTTTGATACACCTGCCCATACATCTACTGCACCACCAACACCCATTGCGATTTTTGTATTTAGAATTTTTCTGTGTTCAAAAATCCATTTTTCTTGTTTAGGACACCCAAGTGCAACAAAGAGTAAATCTGGTTTTACTTCGTTGATTTTGTCAACAACCTTAAGCTCTTCTTCGTCACTAAAATAACCGTCACGACATCCTTTAATAACGATATTAGGATATTTTTCACTAATTTTTTCACAAGCTTTCTCAGGCACACCTGGTTTACCACCTAAGATGAAGATAGAACCACTTGTATTATTACAGAATTTCAACATGCGATCCATGAACTCTATTCCAGGCAACCTTTCTTCAAGTCCTAGGTTATGAATGCGTGATGCATAAATGACACCAATGCCATCAGGAATAACCAAGGATGCGTCAAGCATAGCCTCTTTTAGTTCAGGGTCTTCTTGAGCCATCATAATGATTTCTGGATTTGGTGTATATACAGCATTAAATGTACCTTGCTTGAACAAAGACAAAAACTTATTGTATGCCTCATCAGCATTCAATTTGTCAATTCTTACGCCTAAAATCTTAACCGATTTGGTGTCCATGCTTTATTTCCCCTTCTGCAATAAGTTTTCAAGAATCACTTCATTGGTTTTGAACTTCATACGAAGATCTTGTACATGATCTTGCAGATGTTTTACAGCAGATTCTTTGTTTGCTAGTAAGTCATCTAAAGCATTCTTGATTTTAATTGGCTCAAAATCTTTTATTGTGCCAACAGCCTCGAGTCCAAGGGTCTCGAGAAAATAGTCTATTTTGGGATCATATGAAATACCAATTAGCGGTACCTCTGCAACTGCTGAAAAGATCAGAGAGTGTAATCTGACACCCACTAGGGCCTCCAGATTTTCAACCACACTCATTATTTCTCCGGCTGTATGTTCTTTTTCTATAACAGCCACAGTATCTGATTTTGCCCACTTGCAAATGTCTAGATCTTCCTTTAAGTGAAAAGGGATCATAACAACATTATACGATTCAGTGAGTGATTGTATCAGTTTTTTAAGTTTTTGTCTATCCGATTCTGTTTGAAAGTCCTTTGTACGCATTGAAACTCCAACAATAGGTTTATCATCCATTGGGTGTTCAAACGCTCTTTCCAGAATGGCTCGACCTGTATTCAACTCGATTTTTTCCATATCTACAACAGGATCTGCAGTTACATGAATTTTGTTTTCATTTATGCCCATTTTGACCAGATCGACTTTTGAATTTTTTTCGCGAACTGTTATAGCATCTACCCGGCTTAAAATCCATTTCATTATCTTCCTATTAATATTTTTATTCACCGGACCAATGCCATGTGAATAAAGCATAACGGGTTTATTAAAAATTAAACCAAAAATGATAATCGCTAAATAATAGTGGATACTACGTTTACTGGTTGTATCTTGAAGCAAACTGCCGCCCCCAGATATAAGTACATCTGTTTGAGCTACAGCTTTGATCACTGACAAGAGTTTTGACCGATGAACTGTTCGAATACCCAAATCACGTTCTGTCTTTTCCGGTGATGCTGTTAACACCGTTAATTCAATTTTTTCTTCCATCCTGGAAATTGAACGTATCATCGTTTCAAGAATGGCTTCGTCACCCAGATTATTAAATCCATAATAACCTGATATGAGTGCCTTATTCATTCAGATATCTTCCTCTCAAGTTGACTAAAACTCTTGCTAAAATGTTAATACATAAGATGCCCACAATACCTAGTATAGCACCTAGTCCAGCACCATAGATAGTTCTTGCAGTAGATAAGTATAAAGGTGCACGTAAATGGCTATAGGTATTTACAACAGATGTTAGACCAATCATAACAACTGCGGCAAATGGGAAGATGAATTGTTTCCAACCTTTTAGAGCAAAATAAGCTACCGCTAAAACGGATGGGAAGGCCATTAAGAGTTCTTTTGAACGTGGACGTGCGACAAAGTTGTATTCTAAGAAGTTTCTAAATAACATTTCTAAGTTAGAAGGCTGGATTGTTGTTTCATGGCCTGTACGAGCAATATAAACTAAACCCAAAACACCCACCACACCACCAATTAGAATGTGCAGAACTTTAATTCTTTCATTCAGCAGTGCATTTAAATCCAGTAAGTAGTTTTCTTCTTCACTCATATCACTTGTTGGTCTACCGTAACCGTATCTCAAAATGTAAATGACACAGAAAATTGCTAAAGGCGCCAACTGACTCACTTTAACCCCTCTAAAGAACTCCATTTCAAGTAGATACGATGAGCTTGATAAAATGCTTCCTACAAAAATACCACCCACCATTGAAATAGATGTTACAACAACTAAAAGTGATAATCCCTTTAGAATTATTGTTTGCATCTTATCCACTTGTCTATTAAGTAAGTACTGTCGTAGTATGTCCAACATAGCAATCGCACCCAAAGTTGGGAATAAGACTGACGCACCAAGTGCCATGACTGACGCCGCAAGATTAGGCACCACAAAATTAGCCGCTGTAATGCCAAGTACACCTACAGATAATAGCAATGACTGAATTTTATCACTCATAGGGATTAGACTGTTTAAAGCTATTATCCCAAGTACTACTAATCCATAGCCGATTACACATAAGTTAATTGGGCCTGGTTCGTTAAACTTAAGCTTTGAAGCATGTCCAAAAACGATTTGGTGATCCGACAATCTATTTTCTAAACTTTTGAATGAACTTGTATAAATCTCTGGATCTGTAATATAAACTATCTCATTGTCTTTTTCACGGTAAGGTCTAAAATAAACACTTCTAATATTTCTTTCTGTAATTGCGCGGTACATTGTGTTTTCAATTTCGTCCGCACCTTCATAGCCATACCATTGGTAACGTTCCTGTATATATCCTACTATAGGGAAAACACGAATCGCATCGTAATCAAGCATTTCTGTAAGTTCGACCAAACCATCTTGTTTAACTTGTGATCTTTGAACACCAGATTCGATCAGGCCCGCTGATATATTATTTGCATGCATATATGTATAAAGTGCATCAACATTTTCAGTATTTGCATCATATCCAAGAACAGATTCCCCCTGGAATACAAAGTACTCAGGTTTGATATTCAAGACTTTCATTTCATTTTCAAATGCATTTACAAGTTGTTCTGGATATCTTTCAAAGTTAGTAGGTCTTGGTAAAACATTTAGACCAGAATTTTGAATGCTTTTAACGACATCCGCATCAAAGCCAAAACCAACCCATGCAAGTTTTGTATCTACCAGTTTACGCAGTGTTCTCTTATTTTTTCCGTCTTCGTCTACTAAGAATCCGGTTTCAGCATAAAGGCCATCCACTGGTTCGCCATCTAAGATGATTGTATATTCATCAGCTTCAAAGCCTTTGTAGAATGACTCTGGATATCTTTTTTCTAGGCCAGACATAATAAAGTTATACCACTTAATTGAAGGCGTTGTAACAACCACATCGTTGTCATCGTCATTTAGGTCAATATAGCTGACAACAGATGGATCTAGGGTGTCTCTCCAGTTTATGTTCTCCCTAAGCTGAGCTACAACTTGGTACTCAATAGGTTTGTCATCTATAATTAGATTTTCTAGGGTACTTTCTTTCAGGGCAACACTTGAAAACCCAATAGATTTAAAGTGACTCATCCACCACTCAAGATCATGTTCAGATTGTTCAGCAAGTATTTTAGCTTCTTCATAATCTAAAGTAAACTCAACTGATTTGTGAGTGTTCTCAACATTGATTCTATTGAATGCAACCATCCCCACTACCACAAGACTTATGACAAGAATCATCATATATAACTTCTTTAACATGTCTATTCTCCAATCATGCAATGATATGTATATCCATAGAGAAGGCAAAAGCTTTCAACTTGCTTTTGCCACCATTTTGTCATTTAAATTTCTAGTTTGTTACTACTGTGTAAGCCCCTTTAATCATCACCCAGGCATCTTTCGTAACTGCAACCCCTCTGCCATCATTTTGCGGATTTAGAATCTGATGATTTTTAGGAATTGGCTTGCCTTGCGCTATATCATAACCTTCAGTTAAATTGGCAAGTCCACCATTCGTAGATGCAATGGCAATGGCTTCTCCCGAACGTAGGATAAACTCAGAACTGTCCCCTAAGTAGACCATACCCCCGGCTTTAACCTCAACAATTTTAAAGAGCGCTAATTCACCTGATACAGGGGATGAAGTGTTATTACTGTCTTGTTCATCCAACTTTGACTCTATGTATTTATCTAGTTCTTCAAACCGCTTGTCAACATAACTTAATGTAACCAATGGGTCAGACTCCGTACCTGGTGCTGCTTGTGACATCTGTGAAGGTGTTGAGATCATCAAACCCACAACCAGTCCAAGCCCAATCCATCCTATATTTTTAAATGCACGCATTTGAAACCTCCTTAATTAAGGTCAAACTGAAATTCATGATAGACCTATACGAAATCTTATAGATTCCACGTATATTTTACTATAATTATATTCTTAATTCAAAATCCTGAGTGTATTGAAACCACTTCGTAACACAATCATTAAAACAAAACGACCACCGGGACATTTTCTAGCCAGCATAACCACATTTTTTTAAGAGTTTAATAAGGTCACTCGTTTCCAATGTTTCTATGTCTAGAAGCGCTTGATAAGGGTCACCACTTAAGTTTAGTAACTTAGCAAAAGTTGGTTCGGTTTTGAGTCCAGAACTTTTACAACTCACAACTTCTACTTTAAAAGTATCTGATGCAAGTTCAAGCACTCTGTACTCTATATCCATGTGTCTGTATGCATTTTGTAGCGATGAAGGAACATTTTGTGCATACAACTCAATTTCAAAGTTGTCTGTGTAGAAATTAATGACACAAACGTCTCCATTTCGGCCTTGTACTGTATTAGAAGTATAAGAATTTAAATGTCCATACGCTCTTTTTACAAGACTTTCAAATCCGCCTAAGTCTTTGACATGACAGACTATATCAAGGTCACTGCCTTCTATATTTATGTCCAGCGGAATAGTGCCCACCAGAACAGGATCGTAATCTTTTAACACAGAAAATATGTCTAAGTCCTCTAGTGTAACATAGGCAGATTTCTGTACCTCCCCCATGTCTAATAAATATGTTAGGTCTCTCCAGTTCACAATAGCACCTCCCAAGAAAAATTCATGCTTAACCATTATACTACAATCACGCCACAAATATAAAAGCCTTAGAATCTGATATAAGA
>Ga0209379_10000767_pt1 | contig 23568 bp, 17 predicted proteins | sample tdDd001_FD_187124 | JGI IMG/M metagenome (GOLD analysis project Ga0209379, IMG submission 187124) | Marine sediment microbial communities from the Atlantic coast under amendment with organic carbon and nitrate - tdDd00.1 (SPAdes)... | ecosystem: Environmental > Aquatic > Marine > Coastal >...
ACGTTAGGCTCGATCCGAAAGTAATCGGAATCGAGTCTAAAAGGACGAGTTCCAGGTTTTAGCGAAGTGATTCGATTTTTAGAGATTTTTTCTGCCGCGGTAGATTTTTGTTTACTTTTCATCAATGGAAAAGTAAAAGCCCGTCCGGCTCAAGGACAAAGCATATTTTTAATTAATCATTACAAAACACCCCTCTCCCTGTCGGGATCTCCCCTAGAAGGAGAGAAAACCAAAGTCAACCTTCTCAACCATTCAAACGAAACCACCGACCCGCATCAGACAAAAGTCCCGTAAAGAAAATCGAAAGAATGAAGCGTTAAAAAAACTGGCGTGTTTGAGGAACGTTAGGCTCGATCCGAAAGTAATCGGAATCGAGTCTAAAAGGACGAGTTCCAGGTTTTAGCGAAGTGATTCGATTTTTAGAGATTTTTTCTGCCGCGGTAGATTTTTGTTTACTTTTCATCAATGTACCGATCGAAGTGAGATCATGAATGCCCGTAAAAATTATAAATGAATCAAAAGTAAAAGCCCGTCCGGCTTAAGGACAAAACATATTTTCAATGCAGCCTTGACCTTTTTGCTTCGTTTTTGGGTCAAGCCAAAAATGAAGAGCCCGTCCGGCTCGAGGACAAAGCATATTTTTAATTAATCATTACAAAACAACCCCTGCTAGCGCGAGCTTGCAGCTCGTGTTTTACGAAAGCAATAGAGTTTATAGTTAAAACCAAAAAAATCTACAGAGAGAGTTTTTATTTCTACATTTTAAATCTGCCATGGCAGAGTACGAGCTACAAGCTCGCACTAGCAAGAGCAGGAAAAATGGGCTTGTACAAATCGAACATAGAGTCATATTCTTGCTTCTTCGAATACTTATAAAACCTGACAGCTTCGTTTTTATACTAAAAGTGATGAATAAGAAGCCATATAAAACATTATCTCATCTATTTTGTGTATTATTAGGACTAATTATAAATAGTAGCATTCTAGAATGGCAAGATCACACGGAACAGATACCTCAAATATTCCCAAAGGAAAAATTAATAAAACAGGCTTACGCAGTGCCTTACGACTTTACAAATACATTAAACCCTACCGAGGACAGTACTTTTTAGGTATCTTCTTCTTGCTGGGATCGAGTTTGGCAAGTCTGGCTTTTCCCAAGCTTTTAGGCGATTTGGTAAATACTGGAAATAGCACAACGCTTGGTCAGAGTTTGAATCAAACTGCCTATTTAATTGTAGGTGTATTGATCGTTCAGGCAAGTTTCTCCTATTTGCGTATCGTATTGTTTGTAAATGTAACCGAGAAATCGTTGGCGGCTTTGCGTCAGGCGAGTTACAGGCATTTAATAAAATTGCCTCTGCAGTTTTTCGAGAGAAGAAGAGTTGGAGAACTCAATAGCAGAATATCGGCAGATGTGGTGCAACTTCAGGAAACCATGACAAGTACCCTAGCCGATTTTATCCGTCAAATTATTGTGATTACAGGAGGAATTGTTCTATTGGCAATTATTTCCCTTAAGCTCACTGCATTTATGCTGATTACTCTCCCTCCTACTATGATAGCAGCGAGATTCTTTGGCAGATTTATCCGTAAATTCTCTAAAGATGTACAAACCAAGCTAGCCGATTCCAATACCATTATTGAAGAAACCCTGCAAGGAATTCAGAGCGTAAAGGCATTTACCAACGAATACATAGAAATTGCCCGCTACAAGAAAAAAACATTGGAAATTGCCGATTTGGGAATGACACGGGGCAAGTATCGAGGAGCTTTTTCTTCTTTTATTATTCTGGGACTTTTTGGTGCCATTGCAGCCATGGTGTGGCAAGGATCAAGATTGTTACAGGCAGGTGAAATGGCTGCAGGAGATTTGTTTTCTTTTGTGATCTACTCCGTTTTTGTAGGTGGAACAATTAGTGGTTTAGCCAATGTGTACACCAACATCCAAAAGTTTATTGGTGCAACCGAAGATCTTTTCAAAATTTATGATGAAGAACCGGAAGACATTCGGGATATCAACCATATCGATCCGAAGTTTAAAATGAATGGAGAAATCAGCTTTCGAAATTTGAATTTTGCTTATCCATCAAGAAAAGAACAGTCGGTTTTAAACCATATCAATTTGGAAATTAAAAGTAATAATATGATTGCTCTGGTGGGACACAGTGGTGCTGGTAAAAGTACCATGGCTGCTCTACTGCTAATGTTGCATCGCCCACCAAAGAACAGCCTGTTTTTCGATCAGTTGGATAGCTATGAATATCCTCTTTCTGCATTAAGAAGTCAGATCTCCCTGGTGCCACAGGACATTTTCCTATTTGGTGGAAGCATCAGCGAGAACATTGCCTATGGGAAGCCCGGAGCTAGCGAAGAAGAGATTTACGAAGCGGCAAAAAAAGCCAATGCTTTGGAATTTATAGAACGTTTTCCGGAAAGATTTGATACCATTGTTGGAGAACGTGGTACTCAGCTATCAGGCGGTCAGCGACAGAGAATTGCCATTGCACGTGCCATTTTAAAAGATCCTAAAATTCTAATATTAGATGAGGCAACCTCTTCTTTGGATTCTGAATCTGAAAAATTGGTGCAGGAAGCTTTGGAGAAATTGATGAAAGGAAGAACATCTATTGTGATTGCTCACAGATTGTCAACAGTTAGAAAAGCGGATGAAATTGTGGTGTTGGAACAGGGTGAGATTGTTGAGAAAGGCACTCATGAAGACTTGATGAAGATCACCGAAGGAAAATATAATAAATTGATACAGTTGCAGTATTCTAATTAATTCGAAGATTAAGATATCTCTTTCGAATTGTAAGTATCATAAATTATTTATAATTTCATTCAATACAAACTAACCCGCTTTTTTTGAAACTATGTCGGCAAGTAATATTTTTCTTATTCTAATCAGTGGTCTTGGAGTACTTCATGGCTTATTTCTAGCAGTTTATCTGCAGATACAAGAGAAATACAATACGACATCGAATAAATTTTTGGCGCTATTATTACTTGTTCTCTCCTTTCGCGTTGGGAAATCAGTTTTCCTGGAGTTTGCAGATACATTGGAACTTTGGTTTATATTTATCGGTTTAGCTGCCATAATGACTATTGGTCCCCTATTTTATTTCTATATAAAATCATTAATCAATTCTGAATTTAAACTCAAGGCTAAATATTACCTGCACTTTATTCCTGCCTTAGGCGGTATTGCTTTTAGTATTTGGACCAATACCCAATCCATTTTTTCCATTCCAAAAGTGGTTTTGGTAGTGGCATTTTTATCCTATTACATTCACTTTTTACTTTACCTGATAATTTGCTATCGATTTATTCGTAAAAACCGTAATAAGGGTTTGGATACCAATTCTTACTCCCTTCTAATGCTATTGTTCTATTCATTATTGGCAGTTTGGTTGGTCTACGTACTTAATTTGTTCGACGAGTTTATTCCCTATATCATTGCTCCAATTCTATATACTATTATTGCTTATGCAATTAGTCTGATAGTGATAAAAAAAGGCTATTTAAAGACAGAAAAATACAAAAGTTCAAATGTATCAGAAGAACTTCTTAATGAGATTTGGTTGAAAGTTCAGAGGCTGGTTGTAGATGAAAAGCAATTTAAAAATGGAGATCTTACTCTAAAATCATTAAGTAAACAGCTAAATGTAACGCCGCAAACTCTTTCATTGGTGATTAATAAAAAGAACCAGACGAACTTTAATAGTTTTATCAATAAATACCGCATTGAGGAATCCATTCATCTCTTTAAAGATGAAAAATACAAGGATTATACAATAGCTTCGGTATCCTACGAGGCTGGTTTTAATAGTGTTTCAAGTTTTAACAATGCATTTAAACTATTTACCAACAGCACTCCATTGGCTTACCGAAAAAGCCTGAGTAATTGACCATTTTGTTTTCCGAAATGATCATTTTATAAAAATGAATCATAGAATTTGTCTTGATTTGAAGCAATAATCAATCAAAAGTAAATTCTATGTTGAAGTTTAAGAAATATCCCATTTTAAAATGGTCGTTAAGCATTGTTAGCTTACTAATTGTATTCCTAATCGCTTTCGGATTTTGGTTCATTAGCCTAATTCCAGCTGGTCCCAATCAAGCAATTTTAAGTCAAACACAAGCCAAAGATCTTCCCTATATAATCAATAACAATCTCCCGAAACATGGTAAAATATTGGCTGTAGTAAGCAGTTGTGAAACCATGGGGAACAGTGGGAAAAGTAACGGTTATGAATTGACGGAACTGTCACGCGCCTATTATGTATTTCAAGCAAATGGTTTCGATGTTGACATTGCCAGTCCAAAAGGTGGAACTCCTCCGGTAGTGATTGATGATGATGATATGGCTGAATTTGATTACGCCTTTTTAAACGATAGAACTGCACAAGAAAAGGTTATAAATAGCATACCAATAGCCGAAGTAGATCCTGATTTATATGACGCCATTTATTTTGCAGGAGGAAAAGGTGCCATGTTCGATTTCCCGGATAATAAAAATATTCAGGAGATCTTAAAAAATTACTACGAATTTGGAAAAGTGATTGGAGCTGTTTGCCATGGTCCTGCAGCTTTAGTCAATGTTCGTCTAAGCGATGGAAGCAACTTAGTGAACAAAAAGAAAGTATGTTCCTTTACCAATCAGGAAGAACTGTTCTTACTATCCGATGCCAAAGAGATATTTCCTTTTTTATTGCAAGATCAATTAACAGCCAGTGGAGGAATTTTTATAGAAGGAGATCAATATCTAAACAATGTAACTGTAGATGGCGATCTGATCACGGGTCAGAACCCTTGGTCTACCTGGACCTTGGCAGAAACCATGATCGAAAAACTTGGATATATTCCTGTAAAAAGAGAAATAACAGAAGAAGAGATTGCCATAAATGTTCTTTTGACTTATGAAACCAAAGGATATCGAAAAGCCAAAGAATTGGTGAATAGCATTGTAAAAAAGCAAGAAAAAACTGTTAGCAGAAACCTCTTGGGTATTCATAGTATAATTGCCATCATGAAGTTGGATCTCAAAAAAAGTTTTGATTTGATTCGACTCTTGAAATACACGAGTGATATTGCTGAAAAGAAATAGTAATCTATTTGGCTTGATAACATTTGATTAGAATTGAACTTTAATCTAGTCTTCAAGCCAGGTAGACTTTTCTTTCATGCATTCTCTCTTTAATCTATAGATCTTTTACCATTACTTCTGGAAAGCATTTTACACCCAATTGATCGCAGCCATTGCAACCGACATGAGGAGCTTCCGATCTCACAATTGTTGAAAAACCTTGAGTTCTAAAAAAACCAGGAGCTCTTGCACATAAGAATAGTTTTGAAGCATTTAATGCCTTTAGATGAGTCAGTGCCTTATCCAGAAGGCGTTCTCCTATGCGTTTTTTTCTATAATTTGAATCTATAGCTATACCATCAAGAACATAGTCACCATTCCTAATTCCTAAAACGCATGCACCAACTAACTTTTCACCATCGAGCGCTTCCCAATAATTGATCACCTTGTCTGTAATTTGTTTTTGATCCTCGGTGAATTCCAATTCATTGTCAATAAAAAACTGAATGATTTCTGTATATCGACTTGACTTTTGGATATTTATCATCTCTTTTGTCTCCTATAATTAGAACATATAAGTTTGAATTGCCATTACGAAATAAATCATGATAACAGTTCTATGCAAGTTACTGGATTTTATGAAAGTTGCTCCGCCCCTTTATAAATTTCTTCAATACAGTTGCTCCATGACTAGGATATTCCTTATCGTTCCATTTTTTCATGTCTTCGAAATATGGACCAGTGGAGCTGTATGGACAAAATATATTACGAAATTTGATAGCTTTGTGCTTTCAAATCCTGTTGTAACAAACTCATAATTTTCGAGCTTGTTATTCGCAACAGGAATTATTTAAAAATCAAGCAATAAAAATGCAAACAAAAATACTTAGCAATCAAGATAAACTTCCTTTAACCTGCTCTCGTACCGGAAACTGCTGCTTTGGGAAAGTTATTTACCTAAATCCATGGGAGTTGTTCCACCTTGCTACAGAGAAAAAAAATACAGCAAAAGAATTTCGTGATCTCTATACAGATTTTAAAGGCATTCGTTTGAAGTTTGATGGCGAAATAGGCTATAAAGGACAACAAGCTTGTTCTCAATATGTGGCTAATTTTGGATGTGATGTGCATTTAGGACGTCCGCTAGCCTGTCGTTTGTACCCACTGGGTCGACAAGTACAAAGCGAAAAAGTTCATTACATGTATCAGGGAGATGAATTTCCTTGCTTGGAACCCTGCCCTGAAGTGGTCGATTTAGAGCAATTGCAAGTAGGTGAATATCTTAAAGGTCAGAAGACCGATGCTTTTGAAAAGGCTCAAGATGCCTATTTGGAAATGATGCAAAACATTGCTGATTTAGCATTTGAATTACTTCTAGATACAGGTTTGGCTGAATCTGGAGATAAGAAAACATTGCCACTATGGAGAAAAATGGGTGATGAAGATCCTGAGGAATTAACGGAAAGAATCGGAGAAGAGTGGTTAGATTGTCTAATGATTCCAAATATTTCTGAGACAGACCCTATTGGCTTTGTTTCGAAGCACAACAATTTAATTTTATCAAAAGCACAGGAGAAATTTGGAGCCATACAAACACATCAGGAATTGCATGAAGCTTCTGTTTTAATGATGGCAGTTGCTCTGCATCTGGCTCGTGGTTTAGGTGCTAATCCAAAAGAACTATCTGAACTTTGGGTTGATATTGCCAAGAACAATGGGGCTCAGGAATAGTATTTCAATCTTGTCTTCATTAATTTTATAAAAATATGCACAAAAAAAAGGCAACACCCAAAGTGTTGCCTTTCCTATATCATATCAGTTCAACTTACAATCCGAAAAAGTAAGTAAATACATTACGAACGTAAGTATTGTCGGTTACACCACCAGTTTCGCGAACAGAGTGCATTCCGAACATTGGATTTCCTATGTCTACGGTACGAATATCAACCTGACCAGTTGATACATTTCCTAATGTACTCCCACCAACTAAGTCGGAACGGTTCACAAACTTTTGGTAAGGAATATCTGCATTCTTACAAAGAGTTTCGAATACAGTTCCCGAATCACCATCGGTTGTGTACTTCTGGTTGGCATGAATCTTAATTACCGGTCCTTTGTTAATGAACGGACGATTGGTAGGATCATGCTTCTCTGAAATATTTGGATGAACAGCATGAGCCATATCCGCAGAAATCATAAATGAGCTATAAATGGCACGGTGAAGTGCTTCCATATCTTTACCCAATTTAAATACGATACGTTGCAATAAGTGACGCAACACAGGAGAACCCGCTCCCTGCTTGGTTACACTACCTACCTCTTCATTATCAAAAATGGCAAGCATCTGAGTTTTCTTACTTCCTTCGTTTGCCAATAAAGCTTTTAATCCAGCATGCGACATCGCCAAATCATCCAATCGAGGTGAAGAAATGAACTCATCATTCAGTCCAAAAATACATCCCTTTTCTACTTCATAAAGATTCACATCAAAATCGATGATTGCATCTACATCTATCTTCAATTCTTCAGCCATTAACTTTACCAAACAATTGTCTTTCTCCATCTCCTCAGTAATCATCGAAAGTAGAGGAAGCATATCTTTCTGCTTGTTCAATGCAACACCGTCGTTTACAGCGCGATTCAAGTGAATTGCCAGGTTTGGAATCACCATCAATGGTCTGTCAATCTTAATATACAAGTGTTCAGGGTGTAAAGGATCATTCGATTTTACTGATACTCTACCAGCAATAGAAAGTGGACGATCCATCCATGTATTTAGAATTGGACCACCATAAACTTCTGTATTTAGTTTGATGTAATTTCCTTCAACTTCAATCTCTGGGTTTGGCTTAATTTTAAAACCAGGTGCATCAGAGTGTGCACAAATCAATTGGAATCCTTCTTCCTCAATCTCACCTGTCCCAATTCGGAAAGCAAAAATTGCTGAACCATTTTTAGTTGTAAAATATTTCCCTCCTTTGGCAATCTTCCATTCATCACGAAGGTCTAATTCCTCAAAACCAGCTTCCGTTAATTCTTCACGGATATTATTAATGGCATGATAAGTACTTGGACTACGATGTATAAAATCGATCAGTTCCTGTGCTTGTTGTTTTTCAATACTCATGTGTATGTTTATTTTGTGTTTTCTAATTTATTGAGTCCCAAATCTACATTATTTTTAAGAATTAAGAATTAAAAAACAGACTTATTGATACAATTAAATTTTGAGTAAATTAATTCATAATTTATGTCTCGCTACTCATAATTTCATCAATAATCTTATATTTGCTGTAATCTGTTACCCTAATAAAAACTAACTATGACAAGCGATCCAATTCTGGAACTCTATAAGCATCAATTTGCAATTATCTCACTAGAAACTACTGGTATTTCTCCTCAACATGGAGATCATTTGGTAGAATTAGCCATTCAAACCGTTAATTGGAATGGAGAATTATTAGACAGTTATGAAACATTAATTCATCCAGGAATTGATGTGGAAGGATTTCAAATTCACGGAATCACCGATTCAATGGTAAAAAATGCACCTTCGGTATCCGAAATTGTTCCTGACATATTATCCAGATTAAATGGTAAAACGGTTGTTGCGCATGATTTAGATTTTGCACTTCGATTTTTAGAACCCGTTTTAAATGGCAACCTAATAAAATTACAAGGCATTTGCACTTTAAAGCTTTTCAATTTGGTTGCACCAGATTCTGGTTTGCGTAGATTGGAACAGCTTTGTACCTATTACGATATAGATATTTCTTTGCGACATTCAGCAAAATCAGATTCCTTGGCAACAGCAAAACTTTTCTCAATATTAAAGAACCTTTACTCCCAGCAATTTGAATTGGAGAAATTTGTGGATGATTTTCTTCATACGACAGAAATAGATAACTGTCCGAATGAGCGTAATGTTTTTATGAGAAGAAAAGAAGCGAAAAACATTGCCAACATTCAGAAAACCAAACTGTACGATTTACTAAACAGATTGACATCTAATGCTGGTGATTCTGTTCCCGTTCGTCAGTATTTAAATGTTTTAGATCGTGCATTAGCCGATAGGATATTAGAAGAAAAAGAAATCATTTCATTAGTTGATTTGGCTACCGATTACAAGCTCTCCAAGGAACAGGTAATGGAAATTCATGAAGAATATTTACGAAAATTGATTCGTATTTATCTTTTGGATGAAATTTTAACCAATATGGAAATGGACGATCTCAACTTGGTTTCTGAATTACTTTGTATTCTTCCAAAAGAATTGGATTTACTGATTAAGTACGAACGCACAAAAATTCCAATTACAACACCGGGCATTCAAAAGCAACTGAAATCATTAGCTGGTAAGAGCGTGTGTTTCTCAGGACATTTGAATTGCAAGATTAATGGGAATAGAATTGATCGTGAATTGGCTCAGCAATTGGTAAAAGAACGTGGTTTGTTTGTAAAACGCGTGGTTTCTAAAAATGTTGATTACCTAATTACCGCTCATGCCGAACAATTCTCGGCAAAAGGTCGCAAAAATCGTAAAGCCATGGAATACCATGTAAATGTAATGGACGAAAAAATATTTTGGGAGATGATTGGTGTTCTCGTTGATAATGAATAATAGAAGTAGCGCTCCTGCAAATTGGTAATTTGCAGATTTCGAAAATAGGGATTTGTAATCGCGATAAGCACAAGTAGCAAACTGAAACTTCATGCTCCAATACCCCAGATTACAAATCTGGGGTGGCTATTCAATTCAAATTAGATTCTGACAACTAATCAAAACTTTGTCAAGTCTTTGCTAGAAAAGTGACACAAGAATTTTTAGTTTGCATCTTTCAGATTAATTAAACCAAGCTTTTTAACCAACTTACCAATTGTAAGACCTTGAATTATTATAGAAAATAGGGCTACAGAATACATTAAAAAAACAAATAGATCACCAAAATCTTCCGGTGGGATTGATAAGGCCAGAGCAATTCCCAAAGCACCTCTTAGTCCTCCCCATGTTAGCATAATAATAGTTTTTCGATTGACTTTTTTATTGGAGTGTTTTATCAACTGAAATGGAATAAGAACCGAAATATACCTGGAAATTAAAACTACGGCTATTGTAATAATTGCAAAAGGAACATGGACAACATCAGGATTAATGATCGTTATAAAGAATCCTAAAAGAACAAACAAAACTCCATTTAAAATCTCATCTAAAACGTCCCAAAATCCGACCAATTGCATCAAATTTTTCTCCGAATATTCTTTTGTGTGAATCTTTTTACCCAAATACAAGCCAGCAGCAACCATTGCCAAAGCAGGAGAAACATGGATATTTTCGGCCAAAGCATAACCTCCTGCGGCCATAACAATTGTAAGCATCACGTGTGCCTTTGCATTAGCCTCGGTTCGTTTTAGTATCTGAAAACCTAAAAAACCAATCAAAAGACCAAAGCAAATTCCTCCAATTGCTTCTCTAAAAAACAGGAAAATAACTTCGTCAACATGTATGTTCTGATAGCCTCGGTTAATAATCTGTAAGATAACAACGAAAAGAACCATACCTACACCATCGTTAAAAAGAGATTCACCTTCGATATTCATCTGCAAATCTTTCCTAACACTGTAGTTTTTTAAGATACTGAGAACAGCAATAGGGTCGGTTGGGGATATTAAAGCACCAAATAAAAGGGAATAAATAAAGGGGATGTTTATCGCAAAGAAATGCGCAACATAGTATGTAAGCGTTCCCACAAGAAAGGTAGAAAGTAAGGTGCCAAAGATGGCAAAAACAAAAACCGCTTTCCGTTGCTTCTGTAATTCTTGAATATTAATATGCATAGCTCCTGCAAATAGCAGAAAACTAAGTATAATTTCTAATAAAAATTCTCTAAAATGGATGTCTCTTTCGAAAGTTGGAATAAACTGATAAACCGAAGGCGATAATTCTTTTAGTAAAAGAATAAATACGGACATAATAAGTGCTAAAATCATCATACCAATGGTGGAACTAAACTTCAGGTATTTAGAATTTACAAGGCTAAAAAAAGCGGCAAAAGCCAAAACGATTACAAAAGAATCAAACATTTTAATTTTTATTATTAGTTATGTGTCAGAATCTAAGATTTAGACTCAGGAAATAAATACACTTTATTATTCAACCAATAGAGTAAGCTAAAGTCAATTTCCTATTAAATAATTTCAAAAGGTCAGAAAGCACATTACTCTATTAACAATAAGAGAATGAGACTCTCTTATCATCAAGGAAAACTTATAAAGGTGTTCTAAGTTAATTGCAAACTAACTTTTGTTGATTTTGAGAGGGATTAAAATCAAGTTAAATCTTACAATGATAGAATTCTTAATCGGTCGCGAATTTATAGAAAACTAGATGCTAAACAAAAAAAAAGACTATTTGTTTATCAACCACAACTAATTTAAATGCTTGTCTTTTGAATACAATTCAAAACTCGTACAATACGGAAACATTAACTTTCAGTAGCTTCAAATCCATATTTTGTACTGTATAAGAATAAAATAGAATTTAAAGTACTATTGAACTTCTGCATTTGTTTTTTCTTTAAGATACAATGATGATATCATTACCTCATTTAATGCAGAACTTGCAAACACCAAAGGGTACATATCCTCAAAATACCAAAGGGAAGCAAAATACAAACCTATTGGAGTGGCTTTAATATCATTTAAATCATTTGGTAAGTGCAGATTTAACCAAGTCAATCCTTTCTCAATTTCTTCTTTTTTATTGTAGGATGTTAAAGCCCTAATGGCTAGAGATGTTTCTTCAATTGTAGAAATGATATTTGCATTTCCACCCCAGCCACCATCCGTATTTTGAACTGATAATAGAAAGTCTATAGCTTTATCTCTTACTTTATCAAAACCACTTAAACTATCTGGCTTTAAGCCTGATAAATAATACAAAACAATTGATGTTCCATAAACTGGATTTTTATGCTGCTGATCGTCCTCATTTCCGAACCATAGTGGCAACCAGGATCCTTCATCTTGCTGAGAAGATTTTAGATATCTCCAGGTATTTTTAATGCTTCGATCAATTTTTGTCTTCATATTAGAATCCAGATTCTCTCTCCACAAACTAAAAGCCTTAATGGCATGTGCTGTAATATCCGGACAAGAACAATCAAAAGGCAATTTTCCCCATCCTCTGCAAAATGTAGGCATTCCTCCATCACTATTTTGCATTTTGATTAACCAATTGATACCATTTTCAATTGCTACAATAGAAATTTTCTTGGATTCTTTCAATCGATGTAAGGCAATTAATGCTCCCGAAGTATCATCTGTATCAGGAACACCTCCTTGTAGATGAGTCCAAGCCCAACCTCCAGCTTGTGCTTTTGTAAAAGGATGAACCGTTTTCAATTGCTGATCCAGAAAACAATCCACCAACTTGTCTTTGTCCGATAAATTCTGAAAACTTTCCTCACTAAGAGCATTAACCGATAAGGATGTTACCCAGGTTGCCAAATGCGTATCAATTGGCCAGGATCCATCTTGTCGAATCGATTTTTCCAGAAAATCAGCGGCTTTGGAACAAATTTCCAGATCCTTCTCTCCTGCTCCAATCAAACTCATCAATACAAAGCCAGTTAAAGGAGTCGCCTCTAAAAAACCCCCATTATCGGGTTGTTTTTCAGCAAGAATTCTTAAGACTTTTGGTTTTACCGATTTATTTATAAATGCAACAGGTTTGGCTACTTTACTATTGGTGGCTTTTACCAAACCAATTGCTATTAAAGCTGGAATAGCATAACTAACCACCGAGAGATTCAATATTTTAAAAAACTTGTCAGGAAAAACCGCCATTTGAAATGGCAATTGAGGAACCAAATCCCATCCTTTATTGCCCAATCGACCTGATAAAGCACACATGGCTAAAATGGGAACCGAAAAGGTTTGATCTTTTTGATAATGGTTCAAAATGGCTGAACTGATGGATTTTGGATCTAGTTTTTTCAACCGATCTGTCAACCAATTTTCAGCATTGTAAATGGTATCTGCATATTCGGACCTATCTTTGGCAATGGACAAGCATGCCCATGTTAAAAGAGTTGTGCTTAAATTACTTTTACTACGAATCGTATCACCCCATCCACCATCCAAATTCACATTTTGGGATAACCAGTTCAATCCTCTGTTAATCTGAAGATCATACTTTTCCTTATCGTATTTCCATAACGCAAAAACAGCTATTGCTGTAGATAATGCACTATTGGATAATTTTCCATCCCAACTTCCTTTTTCGTTTCGAAGCGAGATGATGTAATCATCTAATTTTTGTTTGAGTTGTAGTATGTTTTCTGATGATGCGTTCATTTAAACGAAAGTATCAAGTAAATAGAATCAAGTATCAAGACAAAACACCCAATCCTAAAAGAGCATAATAGGTGTATTCTACATCACAAGTCATGTCGGCGATGCTTCCAAAAAAGCCACCTGACTGATCCCAGTGTAGGTTGATGAAATTTACGGAATTTTCAGCATAGTTTTGCATATTTTCTCCATCCATTTTCAGAGCTAACAAAGCTGTTGATGTCGACAAAAGATCAGCTATAGGCACACCTGTAGCAGCCATAAATCCGCCTCTTTTGGATCGCATTTGATGCAACCAATCTTTATTTTTTGTCGAATTCAAATTCATGATTAAACCAGCAGCTGTAGCCGAAGTCACACCATCTGAACTGTTTGATTCATTTGCAAAAGATCCATTATCTAACATTAACAATAGATTGGCATGTTGAATTTCTTCAAGAGTATCTGTCTCCATTTGCAGATCCTGATACAAAGTCCACATTAAATAATTGGCATAAACCGTAGATTTCTCTGCACCTTTTTCATTATGGTTGTACCCATCATCTTTTGAAAGATAGGTTTCCAATTCCCAAAGTACTTTCGGGCAATCACTCCTTGTTTTACTTACCAATTTTCTTGTTATAAGATTTTTAGCAAAACTAAAACCTAAGAACTTTGTAGCCTTAAAACCCGATTTCTGCTTTAAATCGATGAGATGAATCAAAAAGAAAGCTCGTACCAAACAGACAGAATGAACAAAATCCAGATTTTGCTGATCGAAACTTTCAAGATATTTTTTCTCTGTATTGATATCCAATTTTAAATCAAACACCAATGCAAGTGTATATCCAAAAACCGAATAGTATAAATCCGATTGGCTGGCTCTATCGACAAAGCCTCCACCATCACTCTTCTGAGAAAGCAGAAACGATTTGATATGATTCTGTGCTTCTTCACTTAAAACTTCTATGGATTTAAGCAGGGCTTCTAAAATAGATTGATTGCAATTGACTTTAGGGTCTTTTGATATTGACATATTTATTCTGGAACTATCCTATTCAACAATCGGCTTAGTAATATTTTAAGCGTTGGATTCTTTAATGGCTTGAGCGCTTTAAGTGCATTTCGCTTGTATAGATCAAGCATTTCCTCAGCCTCTTTCATAGCTACTTTCGTCTCATCCCAAAGGAGAAATTCAGTTTCAATACTTTTATCTTCCTTTTTGTTCCTTTCCAGCCATTCCTGCATTTTTTTAGGATGCTTTTGATTCAACAGAGTAGAAACCAATGAGGGTTGTATGGTATTGAATCCACCTGGAATCGATTCCTGTTTGAAATCATCCAGATCATCATTTATTTGGTAAGCAATTCCCATTGCTGTGCTATACTTTGAAATGATCTTTTGCACTTCTTCATCAGCATCTGCTAAAATGGCTCCAAACTGCAAGGCAACTTCGAATGCAGGTGATGTTTTATTACTGAAAATGCGTAAAATCTCTTCCTCACTCAATAGTTTTTCATTGCTTCTCCACAACAATTCCTCACCTTGACCTAAAGATAAATCTCTGTGACCGTGTGAAGCAACTTTCAATAACTTTCGAATGTGTTTGGCTCCTGATTCTGCAATCATTTGATAACCATATCCAAGTAAAAGGTCACCCACATTTAGAGCAACAGGAATATCATATTCTTTATGAAGAGTAGGTTTTCCATATCTTTCATCATCTTCATCGGCAATATCATCATGAACTAATGAAGCTTTATGAAAGCATTCTATGGAAACTGCTAGTTTTTGAATTGCCTCATCGTATTCTCCAGATTTACCAGTTAAAGCTTCATAAACTGCTACCATGATAATAGGTCGCCAACGCTTCCCATCCTGCTCCATCCAATTAATGGCGATATCAATGGTCTCATCATTTTCTCCAAACAAACGATTCAGCTGATCGCTTGCAAACCATTCTCTAACAACCACTTTTAGCGAATCCAAATCAATCCATCCTTTCCAATTGCTCTCTTTACGGATTGCCAAAATCTCATCCAGCCAAATCTTGTCAACCTTAGAATCTTTACAATCGTTATTATATAATGGAATTGCAATGGATGGAACAGCTTCTTTTACTGCCAATGGAAAAGATCGTTCAAAAGAATGCAAACAACCGACCCCAATCACACATTCTACCTGTCCTGAGGATAACAACAAGCTTGCTGAGGTTGTTCCCTCGCTAACTATGGTATGATAGCCCAATTCATCAGCCTGGGAAATGATTTCGGATAAATCGCAACGCCCACATTGTTCGCAAAGCAAACCCAACTCGTCGTACTTTGCAGGACATTGGGTTGAATGAGATATACATTTGGGCAACAATAGAATTCTGCGATTAAAAGGAATGCCTGCAACAATCTGACTCCATGCATAATTATTAATCATTACAGCCAACAATTTCTGATACAAGAACAACTCAGGATGCCTGCTAATCAACTCGCCTGAATGGAAAATGACTTCCTCTTCCTGCATAGGTGGAACCAATTCACATTCCGCAGCATAATCACGAATTAAATCGCGAATTTGCTTCAGCTTTTCGGGCTGTTGAGGTAAATCGTTACCCAGATTTATATTTGGTTTGTTGTTTCTTAAAATCATAAATTAAGTATCAAGTAAAAAGTATCAAGTAAAAAGAATAGTGCAGTGGCAAATTCAATTATTCATTGATAATTAATCATTATTAATTTATTATCCGTATGCTCCAAAACCAAAGAACGAATACTTCTTGGCAAATCGATACACCCAGCTTTTCTCCGGAATTTCCTTTCCTGGAATGTGATGACCTGCACATGGCTTCATTTTCTTTAATTCTTCAAAAGATGCGCTTCGTTTAGAAGAATCATAAGCATTTACATCCTTAAGCATGGTGTGTAAATGTTCCGGATCATCTAAAAGAATACAACCTTTGGTCCTTTCATTAATTCCTTTTCTCAATCCTGAAATGTAATCCGATTTCTCGATTACATTCACGATGTCCGATCCATCGCCTACATTCTCGCCCGCGAACTGAATTGGTGGACAGAATTCAATATCACCGTAAGGATTGATATGATGCGACAAACCAATAGCTCCAGGACACAATGCCTGACCTTTCTCATCCCAATAGGTATCTATTATCATCAAAGGAGCTTTAACACGAATATCGACCATGAATTGCCTCAATTCCAGTATTTCCTCTTCAGATAACGCCAACTCCGTAGTTGGACGTTCTCCAACAGGGCGGTAAATGTAATACCACAAATAGTGAATTCCTTTTTCCACGCAAGAGTTCACAAATTCTTCGCTCACCAAATCCTTAAAGTTCGATTTACAAACACTTGTAGCAACACCTGTAAATAATTTATTCTTAGTGGAAGCCTCAATTCCTGTCATGGTTCTACCGTAAACATTCTTCGCTCCGCGTCGAACATCACTAACATCTTGCAATCCTTCCACACTAATCAGTGGAGAAACATTTCCCAATTGTCTTAATCGCGCTGCCACATCATCAGTAAGTAATGTGCCATTGGTAAACATTTGGAAATAACAATCAGAATGACGTTCGATAACATCCATTAAATGCGGATACATTAGTGGTTCACCACCCAGTAATCCAAAGAAATACGATCCCTTCTTTTTACTTGACACAATGATATTCTCCAATGTTTCCACATCCATTCCTTTGGATGTATTATCGATGGTTACCCAACAGCCCTGGCAATTCAGATTACAATTATCGGTCACCGATATCATCATAAAAGCAGGATACAATTCACCATTTTTCAAGCGTTTTTTGTGCTTGACAACGGCTTTCATCCCCTTCCATCCCAAATTGTAGCCCAGCTTCCAAAGCAGGCGTAAATCAACTTGTCTAAGTATTCTTGATCCTAATGAAATTATCATCCTTAGTTTATTAAAAACCTGTCAGGTTTATATCATATTAGCAACAACAAGAGTTCGATCCATCTTCTTTACAATCGCAATCGCAACTGCTTTCGGTATTCTCTTTGCAATTGCAATCACAATCGCATTTTTCCTCTTTCTTCTCTTCTATTTTTTCAGTACCGCCACAACATGCTCTTCTCTCTTCTTCAGCCATTTTAAACTGATCGTTCTTCAGCAGTGATACTTGAAAATTCTTTCTTCTGGCACTCAAAACAGAATACACATCCTCGTTCTGAATTTGCTCCAGAATATCCGTCTTTTCATTTTCAGTTCCGTCACCTTCTCCTCCATCGATAGGACTTTCGGCATGTTTTGGAAAGATGATTGCATTTTGAGGGCACACTCGTGCACATGCAGGACACATATCTTTACAATTGGCTGAAGCTGATACTACAACCGTTCCGTCATCCTCAACAGAATACACACTAAACAAGCAAAAGTTCAAACACTTTCTGCATCCATTACAACGATCGTAATCGATAACCGGATACCAGGGTTTCCATGAGTCAGAATATTTAATCTTTATTGGTTCACCTGTATTCGATTCAAGGCTGGAAATCAACTCCTCCTGTCCTTCATCATCAACATGATGATAGTCAGTCGTATTTTCTTCAATCTTACGCCCCGAATTGTCCACCAGGTGTTGCATGGCACGAGCCTGACAGCCAAATACAATTGCATTTTCAGCCTTATACAAACCTTCCAAATCATCAGGATTTTTCAAGATTGTACCACACATATCCTCGATATAAGTATAGGCTATATTCTTCTCATTTAAAGTACTGATGAGCTTTTGAACCGACTCTTTCTCAATCTTTCCATCCTTCTCACAGCCACAAACAAATACTTGTTTAGTCATGTTGTTGTATTTAATTCTTTATTGATTTCTCAATTAACTCTTCTTCTTAATATCATAAGCCAACAAAGCATCTCCATGACGCACATACAAAACACCATTGTTGATGATAGGTTGAGCAAAATGTTCTTTGGTTCCTTTTGTCACTTTAAATTTGCTCACCAACTCCATATTTTCAGGTGTTACCTTCACAAGACCAACCTGACCTCTTTCGTTGTAACAATATAACATTCCATCAGCTGCAATTGTTGCACCTCGTCCAAATTTTAAAGTATCTCTTGTTTCACCAGTTTCGGCATCAACACTTTTCCACACTTTCTTGCGATGACCTGAGGCAATAATTTTACCATTCAACTTCACAGCTCCACCCATAATGTTATCTAGCTCTTTATTTCTCCAAACTTCGGTGATACTTCCACCGTCTTCAGCAATTTTCATTTTTACAGTCCCATTACCACATCCGGTAACGTAATACAGATAACCATTATCGAAAATTGGAGTATTTCCATTTATATCACAAAGGGTATCCTGCATTTCAGTCCACAATACTTCACCAGTTTGCGATTCTATTCCTATTAAAGCATGTTCCGAGAAAGTTATCAATACATTTCTGGTAGGAAATTCAATCAATAATGGAGAACAGTAAGCAGGTACTTCACCAACACCTGCATTTGTCCATTTTGTCTCACCTGTAAAACGATCTAAGGCAATAATGTTATCTTCTGTTCCACCTGGAGCAGCATATACCAAATCACCATCAACCAATAAAGATTGTGAGTAACCAAAACGAGTATTTTTACCTTCGAATTTCTCCAGCATGTTAATCTTCCATTTCAACTCACCTGTTACTGCATGAATACAAGCCACATCACCTAAACCTGATGCCACATATACCATATCATCAACAACAGTCGGAGCCGAACGAGATCCGATAAAATTCTTCATCCAATCGTGACCAAACTCTGTCTTCCATTGAACCTTTCCTTGTAAATCCATTGCAATCAGATAAGCAATGCTATCAATTTCACCATTTACATACAAAGTATTACCACTAATAACAGGAGAACCATATCCATTTCCAATTCCTTCGGCATCCCAAAGAAGATTTGGACCATCCTTTGGCCATTCCTTTAAAAGATTCGTCTCATTGTAAATTCCAGAGCGATTATCACCTCTCCATTCACTAACTTTTTTCTGCTTTGGGGTACACGAAAATAGCGATACCGCTACCAATAGTAAGATATAGTTTTTCATAGGTTTGGGGTTTTATTTATATTTCAAACAATTTACCGTTATCAAGCTTGTATATTTTTTTCATCTTTTTTGCCAATTCTATTGAGTGGGTTACAACAACAAGAGTAACCTTCTGTTTTTCGTTGATTGATACCAATAAATCACCCAACTGATCGGCAGATTTTTTATCCAAAGATCCTGTTGGCTCGTCTGCCAGCAATAATCCTGGCTCATGAATCAAAGCTCTTACAACTGCAGCTCTTTGGCATTCTCCGCCCGATAGTTGTCCGGGCAATTGATACTTTTGATCTTTTAAGCCAACAAAATCGATCAATTGCTGAGCTCTCTCCTCTGCATCCTTTCGCATTTTCTTATCCTTTTCAGGGATTAACGGAACCAATACATTCTCAATCAAACTCAACTGTGGCAACAAATGATGCGATTGAAAAACAAAACCTAAATTCCTGTTTCGAAACTGAGACAGCTCTTTCTCTTTTAGATTTTTGATTTCATCACTATCATGTAAAATGCTACCGGAACTAGCATGATCCAAAGAACTAATCAGGTTCAACAATGTACTTTTACCCGATCCAGAGGGACCTACAATAGCAACCGAATCGCCAGACTTAATGGTAAGCGACAATTCATCTAAAACCGTTCTTTTCTCACCAGAACCGGCGTGCTGATAATATTTCGATATTTTATCTAGTTCTACAATCATATATCAATTCTTTAGGAATGCTTAAATTATTAATATTCCCTCTGTTTATCACATTTTTTCGTTCTACAGCTCATATCTGCCGATAAAATGAGAAAACGAGCTTTCTTCACTATTTATTAGCCCATTCGATTCCGAAAGGCTCCCTGCGCAAAAATCAAGTCTTCTATCGTCTGATCTTCCTTCCCATAGCCTAAAGTGGGCTCTCCATAGCTTAATTTTCAGCTTCCTTCGTGTTTTTTACCCGTCCATAGCCTAAGTATGATCTTCCATAGCCAAAATTACCCTCCCATAGCCTAAGTGACCTAGCCTGCGCGGGGCTTTCAGAAGGTTTTTACTTCTCACCAAAAGCATAAATACTTCCATCCATAGCTGTTACCACAATCATACCCTCCACCACGGCAGGGGTTCCTACAATGGCTCTTCCTATCTCGTATGACCAGATTTTCTGACCATTCTCCTTGTTCAAAAGGTAAATTCTTCCATCTCCCGATCCCATAACTACGGCGTTAGCAGCAATCACTGGCGAGGCTTCTATTTTATTTCTGGTTTTAAATTGCCATTTGATATTTCCACTCTTTTTATCGAAACAATACACTTGTCGGTTTTCCGCTCCAATAATTATTTCCTTATCGGATATGGCAGGCGATCCCAAATAGGATATCGCACCTTCCTTTTTCCAATCCACTTTGTTTTGGATATAATCAACACGATAAAATTCACCATCGTGGTTACCAAAATAGGCTTGGTTTCCATCCAATGCCACCGAAGAAGCAATATAGGTTTGAATATCCAGTTTGTTTTTCGACTTTCCGGTTTTTACATTCACCTGATGTAGAAAACCATCACATCCGCCAAACACAGCTATTTCTCCATTGCAGGATGCTGCACCATTAATATAATTGTCCGATTCATAAGTCCATTGCAATTTCCCTGATTTGGCATCCAAACAATACATTTTGAAATCATAGGATCCGAACAGAATCTTCTTTTGTTTGCTCGCCTTATCGTAAAACCAGGTTGCCGATCCTGATATCTGTCCTTCCGTTGTGTATTTCCATTTCACCTCTCCAGTACTGGCATTCAAACAAAAGAAAATTCCTTCCAACGATCCGAAATAAACATTTCCATCCAGATATAAAGGGGAAGCCTCCACCGATGTTTTGGCATTGAATTTCCATTTCAGTTCACCTGATTTGCTCAATGCGTATAGATATCCATCATTCGATCCAACAAAAATATTTCCATTACTGATAATGGGTGATGATTTAATTGCATCTCCCGTTTTGTAGGACCAAAGCAATTGAGGTGCTTTAGGCACAATAGCACTGGTCGTTCCTTTCAAGCTTGAATTCCCCCGAAAGGATAGCCAATTGTTTTTGTTTTGGCTTTGTGCTTGTAAACTTATAGTTCCAATAAACAGTACCACAAGTAGAATCACTCTCAATTCTTTATTAAAAAGATATGAAATGTGAGATATGAGATGTGAGATTTTTTCCATTCCTAATTCGTAATTATTCATTCGTAATTCTAGTGCAGCGCTATCGCACCTGTCGGACAAGCCACCGCACATTCTTTTGCCGCTACAGTTAAAGCCTCGGTTAATTCCTGATCGAACGGCACCGCCACTTTCACCGTAAATCCGCGACCAATATTGGTCAAACCTGTTTTCTCACCATGTTTTGCCGCAATTTCTATGCACAAACCGCATTTAATACACTTTTCAGGTTCATAAATTACCGATTCATGATTAAAATGCTTCACCACCGAGTTTCGTTCTCCAAAAGCAAACCTTCTTCTATCTATTTGATAAACTTCCGCACAATCTCTCAATTTACAATTATCAAGCTTTCGGCAATCGCAATGCAAACAACGTTTGGCTTCCGCAATAGCTTCTTCCTTTGTAAATCCTTTTGATGATTTGGCTTCTACTCTTTCTCCCTCAACGGATTCTTTCAGATATTCTTCCAATTCATCCTTTCGCAATGTTCCAAAACGCGAATTGAATAAACGTTTTGTAGCTTTTCCTTCTCCATTGTTTAAGTAATGATCAACCGACCAGGCAGCTTCTTTTCCCATAGCCACAGCTTTCACAGCCATCTTCTGAGTTCTGATTACACTTCCACAGGCAAATACTTTCGAATCTGATGTGGCATAGGTCTCTGCATCCACCTTAAGTCCAGTCTTTCCTGTCTCTAAACCAAATGTTTCTCCATCTTTTCCATTGGCAAGAATTACCGCATCGAACTTTTGTTTTAAAGAATCAAATTGTTCTTTTGAGATTTCATTGCTATTATTCGTTACCAAACCAAGTTGATCCAAACTGTTAACCTCCCTAACTATTACGTCGGTTGGCAACTCACCCTTTATAACTGATGCCAATAACATACCTCCTACACCATCAAGTGCCTCAAACAATTCGCATTCGTGCCCCTTTAATAATAAATGATAGGCTGCAGATAATCCAGATGCTCCTCCACCAACAATTGCTACTTTCTTTCCACTTGCCTGTTTTTTCTCTGGCAGATATCTATGGGTTTCCTCTTCGGAAAAACGTTTTAACAAACAAATGGAAATGGGCTGATCCACATCTTTTCTTCTACAAACTTTCTCGCAAGGAGCAGAACATACATATCCTAATATCCCGGGAAAGGCGATTTCCTCTTTTACAATCTTCAATGCCTCCTCAAATTGTTCATCAGCAATTAAACGATTCATTTTCGGAATATCCATATAGGCAGGACAAGCCACGCGACAAGGTGCTTCGCAATCTCCAACATGATCGCTCATTAGCAATTCAATGGCTTCCTTTCTGGCTTCCTTCACCTCTACATCATCGCTAGCCAAATCCATTCCATCAACTGCTTTTGTTGCACAAGATGGTATCATTTGCTGATTGACCTTGTTCTTCACCATGCAAACCATACAGGTAGGATGATTGCTGCATCCCTCTAAATAACACATACTAGGAATCTCAATCCCAACGGAACGAGCAGCATTTAAAACACTTGTTCCTTCAGGGATACTTATGGTTTGATTGTCTATTTTAATTGTTGGCATTTTTCGTTCTATTTCAAATTCCACGAGCTAAAGCTACGTGGCTATTCATCTATTTTATTTCTACTGCATCAACCGGACAAATCTGCTTACAGATATCACATTTGATACACAATTCATTGTCCACCTTATGCAATTCGTAAGGTTTTGCTTCTATAGCATCTACCGGACAACGCTGTGCACATTTGGTACAACCTGTACAATCGTCGTTTATTTCGTAGCGAATTAAATGTTCACACTTTCCAGACGGGCATTCGCCTTTAATGTGGGCTTCATATTCGTGTCGGAAATACTTTAAGGTGGATAGAACTGGAT
>Ga0209379_10000768_pt1 | contig 23567 bp, 17 predicted proteins | sample tdDd001_FD_187124 | JGI IMG/M metagenome (GOLD analysis project Ga0209379, IMG submission 187124) | Marine sediment microbial communities from the Atlantic coast under amendment with organic carbon and nitrate - tdDd00.1 (SPAdes)... | ecosystem: Environmental > Aquatic > Marine > Coastal >...
ATCAATTGAAGTATGATAGGCTTTTTTAGAATAAATAATTTTAGGATTGGTATAGAAAATGAGTACAAATGTAGTACAAACCATAGAAGTTAAATCGCCTCGAAATGGACAATATTACGTTAATAGCAAGGTTAATAGAAGGACTAAACTTCACCGCATTATAGTGATGATCCTTCTTATTTATATGATTTTGTCTATGAACACTATAAAGGCATATGGTGAAGAATCAAACGTCATAGGATTTGAGTTATCTGGCATTGGTTTAAGTGTCGAATCTGAGGCGTGGGAACGTGTCACTAAAAATCATTATAAACTTGTTAATGACAACGAACGAGTAGATTTCATGATTGATGATCTAAGAAATACACCTCATATGGCATACAACACAAGCGTATACAGTGGTCGTTTTATTCAAAATAGCGCTTATACTTCATCGTATATTTATAAAAACACTGAGTTGTTTAACAAACCTGTTCATATATACGCATTTGAACGAAATAAGTTAAATCATGCTCCAACTCTAAAAAAACACTTTGTTTATATTGAAATAGAAGTTGATAAACAAGTTCTATTAAGTTTACATATTGCATCGGATGATCCGATTGATTCAAAATCGTGGATTTCAAAATTGAATGAACTGGACTCTAAGTTTGAAGAAATTGCTCCAATAAAATCACCGAATATTAATGGTGATAGAGACTTCATACATGAATCAACGGGTGAATATTTTCAGTCAACTTTCGAAGAAAACGACAAAGTAACATGGGGAATCTTCGAACCAAGCACCCACTATGAATTAGATTATGTTGAAGATATAGAAGATGAAACTGGAATCGGACTGGATATTATATTAGAGTATTATGACTTGGGTTATATGCCAAGATTAGATAAAATGAGTATGGTTAATGAAAGTGACCGTGTGTTAGAACTGACATTCCAGACAAGTAAATATGGATCATTTAATGCTGACGCATTTTATGATGTTTTAGATGGAAAACATGACGATACTATAGATGAGTTGATTGGGATTATAAAAGCATCAGATGCGCCGGTTTTATTTAGACCCAATAATGAAATGAATGGGGATTGGTGTTCATATAATGCCATGTACACCCACAAAGATACAGAAGCGTTTAGGGCATTTTGGGTTTGGCTCCACAACAGATTTGAGCAAGCTGAAGCCAACAATGTTATATGGGTTTGGAATCCCAACTGGGGTGATTTTCCCCAGGCTCAGTGGAACCATTATATGAATTATTTTCCCGGGGAATCTTATGTAGATGTGGTGGGATTAACGGGTTATAATACGGGAACCTATTATAAAGCAGAGACTTGGAGAAGTTTTTCCGATATTTATCTACCAATGCTTTGGGAATATAATCAAAACTTTGTTGATTTCCCTTATATGATCACAGAATTTGGATCGAGTGCAACTGGTGGAAATAGAGGAGAATGGATTCAAACGGCTTTTGATCAAATAAGTCAGTTGAATATAAAAGCTGCTGTTTGGTGGAATCATGTCGACTATGACACACAAAAGGGTGTTGTATCTAGGGGGTATAAGTTTGATGATGACCCTGAAGTAATGGAAATATTTAAAGATAATTTTGGTCGTAATAGATAGAAAAATGTAGAATGTGAGACGATAAAATGAGCAAAATGATAAAACACACATTGGATTTTCTGATTTCAATGTTCATGTTGATTATATTAGCACCATTATTTATATTAATTGCTCTCTTTATTAGTTTGGAAGATAAAGGACCTGCTTTTTTTAAACAAGCCAGACTAGGAAAAAACGGTCAGACTTTTTTAATGTATAAGTTCAGATCAATGAAAGTGAATGCCCCAGATTTAAGAAGTGAAGATGGTGGTACATTTAATTCGGATGATGATCCAAGAGTGACAAAAGTAGGGAGTTTCCTTAGAAAAACAAGTTTGGATGAACTGCCACAAATAATAAACATACTTAAAGGTGAAATGAGTTTTATTGGTCCTAGACCTGACTTGCCAGACCAAATTAAACTCTATCATGAAGAGGATAAAGTTAGACTTACTGTACGTCCTGGGATTACAGGATATGCACAAGTTGTTGGTCGTAATAGCCTTGGTTTTAGAGAACGGTTTGAGTATGATATTGAGTATGTGAATCACTACAGTTTATGGTTTGATTTTAAAATCTTGATTCAGACGGTAATGGTTGTGTTAAAGCGGGATCATGTGAACCGAAAATAGAAAGTGATTGTAACATGCTGTCAATTTACACACATGGTTACTCATGATATAATTTATATGAAATGTGTAAAAAAATGTGAAAAACTATATGTTTTTACAATGTTCTTGAAACATCAGAATTAGGAGGGGAATATGTTAAGAAAGCGAATAATGAGAATAGCTATGCTCACACTAGTTCTGCTGATGACCATTTCTGGGAGTCAAACTTTTGCAGGACAATTTACTGTTGAGCGTTATTTTGAAGAAAAAATGGGATGTAAAGTTATAAGGAGTAACGATGACTATATCATTTCAAAAGGGAATCGCTATTTAGTATTGAATACTGAGGAACTGTTAATTGATGGAATAAAAGTTAATATTGCAGCACCACTTATACATAATGGTTACATTACTCAGAATCTGCATGACACTATGAAACGAAGTGCACCTTCTCTAAGCATGTATTTTGATTCAACATCAAAGACGTTTATAAATGAACCATATGGGAAGTTAGAACCCGTTCAATCTGTTATAGATTTATATCCTGGGGAACAGTTTGATCTCAGATTTGTTGATGAAAATGGAGTAACGTTTAAGACAAGTGACCTAACTGAAGTAAATAAGCCAATCGGTTTTATTACAATAGAAAATAGTCTTGTAACAGCTTACGGATATGGTCAGGAAAGACTTAGTTATGCTTACACTCGAGCGGACAAGAATTTTACTGCTGAGGTTACTGTTAACGTAGCTATGGAAGTGAGTAACTCATCAGGGAACTTTATCAATGGAGCATTTGTTGCTGGATTTGACAATGGATTCTATCTTCACAATAATATGGGCGTGCTCAGAGAAGATTCAATTAAGTATGTAGAAGATAAAAAAATTGCAAAGACCTATAGTTTTGAAAATCCTAAGTTTGTTAATTCAGTCGGTCTCTTTAAAGGAGATATTCAACTGGTTACAAACGATAAGTTCAAAAGTTTCAAGAGATCAATTAATGATGACGTTAGTCTTAAAAATGAGCTAAGTAAAAGTGTGGAAAAATGCATTAAAGTTGGCGATGTATATTATTATATTTCAGAAGATGATAAACATGTTTATCGTTATAATCCTGTAACTAGAAAAAGTTTTGATTTAACAGGTGTAAAAGTTAGTGAGTTCACTTTAGACAATGAATCAATTTACTTTACTAATATGGAAGATGGAAATGCGCTTTATAAATCAAACCTGCTTGGACCTAAACTTGAGAAATTGGCTGAGGGACCTGTAAGAAGTTTTGATATTTCTAAAAATTTGATTTATTTTACAAGAAATGACAACTTGCTTAGAATGGTAGATGCAAGCGGAACGGTTAAAGGAGAAATAACACCTGAACAAACCATTTACGGAAAGAAATTAAATGTACATAATGGTGCAGTTTATTTTATAAATACTTCTGACGATCACCTGTGGAGGATGAGTCTAGATGGTCGTTTTGTCCGACAAGTTGAAAATAATCATTTAATTTCAAAGTTTAATACATTAAGAGATTATGTTGTATATATTACAACTGATGGTGAAGCTTACATGAAAAATGTGGTGAATCTTGATGAGGCTACAATAAAAATTCAGTAATAGATATTTAAGGATATGATTAGCGGTCATGTCCTTTTTATTTGTCTTAGAAACCATTTTCGAATTAGAACTGTTTAATATATATCTTAGGGGCTAATTATTTATCTTATATTTACACAAAGAAAAAAATAATACGGATATATTTATACATCGATTTTACTGAGATAGATGAAAATTTCTTCATTATTCTTTAGATGACATTGATTTACAGAAAAGTAGCAGCGTGCTATAATTTATAAGTGTGGTTATGTTAAAATGTGTTAAAAAACCATAAATCGTGTAATATTAGGATTTTGTTTATTTAAAGGTATTAATAGTTTCGTTTGTAATAATTAAATAGTATGGATTTAAAATGAGATAAAGTTAAATTTTCAAGTAGATCAAAAGTTGGATTTATAACTACAATAAATAGTTATATAGAATTAGTTATAAGTCATAAGATTTGAATATGTTATTAAACTATATACCCTTGGAGGGTGTTGAAATTGAAAGAATATAAAACCTTTGAGTATTCTGCTATGTCCGCACTAGGACTTCGTAGAGTAAAAAATGAAGACAACTTATTTGCTAATGGTGTGAATAAACCGATGTATAGTAATGAACCATTTAAACACTCGTCAAGTTCAAACGATAGAATCAATGTTTTTGCAGTTTGTGATGGTATGGGTGGTGAATCACACGGAGAAGTAGCAGCAAATATTGCAGTGGATCACTTGAAAAATCTAGTCAGCAATTTAGGGTGGATAGACCATTATTCAAATGAGAAAGTTGTTGAAGTTATTCAAGGATATGTTGAAATCGCAAACAGGAAAATATGTGATTTCATGAAAGACAATAATACATCTCAAATGGGGACAACACTTGCAGGTGTTGTCATCTTAGATAATGAAGCTACAATATTTGGACTTGGTGATAGTCGAATTTATCTACTTAGAAATGAGAAATTGATCCAGGTCAGTAAGGATCATACTCATGCACAAAAGTTGTTGAATATAGGTGTCATCACCGAGGATGAACTGTTGACACATCCAAGTCGAAATAAACTGGCGATGCATCTTGGCATACCTGTGAATGAAGGTATTATAGAGGCTGATATATTCGACGTAATTGAAATGATTGACGGAGATCGTATTCTAATATGCAGTGACGGTATTACCGAACACCTACGTGATGAAAATATTCAAAAAGTTCTAATGAATGAGAATTCAACTTATAGCTGCGCAGATAAGCTAATCAGTGAAACTTACGAAAGAGGCGCAACTGATAATACAAGTTGTATCGTGATAGATGTGAATACCAAGAACCATGTGAAAAATCTTGCTTCACGAATAGAACATTTTGTTAAGGGGAGAAACAGATGAGTACACCAAATGATTACGTAAAAAAGTATGAACCACTCTGGGGATCGTGGAGCGTTGAGAAGTTTGTAGGCGAAGGTAGTTTCGGCAAGGTGTACAAGATTTCACGTGAGGACTGGGGACAGAAATATGAGTCAGCTCTTAAACTGATCAGAATTCCTCAATCTGAAAATGACATAAAAGAAACTAAGACTATTGGCTTAGACGATGAATCGGTTGAAGCATACTTTGAAGACTATGTTAACAATATCGTTAAAGAAATTGAACTGATGTATAAAGTAAAAGGCAATAGCAATATCGTTAATTATGAAGATCATATGATAGTGTCTAATGAAGACGCTATAGGTTGGGACATACTTATTAGAATGGAATTCCTTGAAACGCTTCAAGACTATTCAGAGAGAGTGAACTTGCTTAGCAATCCAAAAGAGATTGTGCGATTAGGCATGGAAATTTGTAGTGGCCTTGAGACATGTGCAAAAGAGAATATTATTCATCGTGATATCAAAGATGGAAATATTTTCGTGAATAAAAACGGAATGTTTAAGCTTGGGGACTTTGGTATTGCAAAAGAACTTACAAAGAGTGGGCGTGCCGCTTCTATGCGTGGCACACCATTATATATGGCACCAGAAGTGTATCGTGGAGATCAATACGACATGACTGTGGATATTTATTCTCTCGGCATTGTAATGTACAAGCTCTTAAACCGAGGAAGAATTCCATTTATGCCTCCACCGGAAGTTAAGAAAATCAAGTATCAACATACTGAGGAAGCTATAGAAATGCGCATGAAAGGTGAAGAAATGCTCTTGCCCGTCGATGCGCAAAATCAATTAGGTCAAGTGATTGTAAAAGCTTGTTCATTTAGTCCCGAGGAAAGATATTCTAATCCGACTGAGTTCAAAATGGCTTTGAAAGAAGCTTTGGAATTTGTAGATGAGGCAATAGGTGATTCTTCTCAAGAGGTGGTGTTAGGACCACAAGATGAGCAAGAAAAACTAGAAGTTGAACTCGGACTTGAACTTGAATCAAAAACTGATCAAGATACTGCAATGCTTCAAGAAGCAGAAGGTGATCTTGGTGGAACGTCAAGTTTCTTTGATAAAGATGCAGTTGGTGATTTAGGTGCAACAACCAGTTTGATTACCAATGATGGGGTTGAAGAAGAAGTCATTGAAGAAGTGGTTGAAGAACCTGAACCTCCTGCTGAAGAAATTGCCGTTGAAGCGGAACCTGAACCAGAGCCAGAGAAGAAAAACGGCAGTATGAAGATCATTATTGGCGGCCTTGCCCTTGCTGCAGTTGCAGCAGCAGCTTTTTTCATGATGCCATCTAAAACAATTTACAGTGAAGTTTATACTTGGAGTGAATTCAACTCCGTAAATATTGAGAGTGTGGAAGCTTTTCTGGAAATAGATCCAGATGCAATTGTTCATACTGATCTTACAGATGAGGATTTTGCTTCAGTTGATGAGTCTCTAGAAGGTATGCCTGTTGAGTTGGTCGGAAAGAATGAACAAGGTAATATAAAGGTTTATGGATTTAAACGTTTTGTTGCTTTCACAGAGGATTCACCAAGTCATTTAAAAGCTTTTAAAGGTCCAGATAGTTTACAAGAAGCATCAGCTGAAGCTGAGATTCAGATTGTGAGTGAAGCAGACTTCAATACATCAGTATTAAACCATAATGGTCTGGCCCTAGAAGAAGCTGTATTATCATCAGGTGGAAACATTAAAATATATCAATATACGCCATTGTCAGTTGTTTATACGTACTCTGATATAAACACATTAACAACAGTAGGTTCTCTAGAAGAAATTATGGAACTTGATCCAGACGCGATTGTAAAAGAAAATTTAAATATTGAGTCTTATGAAGCTATGTCATTGACTGAAGAGGAAATTCCAGAGCTTGTTGAAGTTGGTCATGAACCACTATTCGTAGACGGTTCAAATATTAAGCTATTTCAGTTAACGAAGACAGAAGCACCTGTAGTTGAAGCGGTTGAAGTTGAGCCTGTTGTGGTTAAAAAAACAGAGACTAAGAAAACGACTACAACAACAAAGAAAACAACAACTAACACAAGCACTGTTGATACAACACTTGATTTAAATTAGAGAATATGGGGGCTAAATTATGCAAGTGACACTCTTAAGGCAGGGAACGATTCACCATATGACTCTGCCTGAAAAGATTGGTGGACGATTTTGGATTCAATATCAAAACGAAGATCAAAAAATAGAAGACGTTTTTTGTGTCGATGGTATTGAAGATCAGTGGATAATAAAATCAAGTCGCAAAGCCAAAATTTTAAACGAACAAAGAGACCGAATTGATCATGCGGAGTTGCAAGTCAACAAAATGATAGAAGTTGAATTATTGGCATCTGATGAGCGTGGATTGGTATACATAGAACCTATCTCTCAAGACAGAAGCATGTTTAAACATTATATGTTGCCAACAAACGGAGAGATCAAAATCGGAAGATTAAGCGTTGATCAAGGATGTGACATTAGTTACCAGAGCAACTATGTTTCGTCAAGACATGCAAAGATTCGAGTGAAAGATGATAAGGCAAGTATTGTTGACCTTAAAAGTACAAATGGTACATATGTTAACGAAAAAAGAGCTAATGAACAAGACTTAAATATTGGTGATGTAATTGAAGTATTCGGATTGAAAATTATAGTTGGTAATGGATTTGTATCAATTAACAATCCTGACCAGGCTGTTGAGCTGAACCTGAATACTTTAAATCCAAAACATATAAATGCCTTTAATATGGAAAGTACAGAAGGGATCAGAGAGGAAGATGTGATAGAAGATGAGTTCTTTTATAGATCCCCTCGATTCAAAAGAGAAATTCAGGAGTATCCGTTCAAGATTGATGCACCACCAGCATATCAAGAACATCAGAAAACCCCTCTAATTCTTAGAATAGGCCCATCGCTGACAATGGGTACAACGTCATTATTAATGGGGTTAATGTCCGTTCAAAATGCAATGAATAATGGTGGGAACATTACATCTGCATACCCAACACTAATTATGTCTGGAAGTATGTTAACAGGTGCTATACTCTGGCCTATTTTAAACTTAAGATTTGAGAAGAAGAAGCATGCAGAAAAAGAAGCCTTAAGACAAGAAAAATATTTGGCTTATCTTGACGAAAAGAAAGAAGAGTTGAGCCAGGTCATTGAAGATCAAAAAACAATATTGGAAGAAAACAATGTTGATGTGGACACGTGTATAGAACGCGTCTTTAAGTCTGACAGAAGTCTATGGGAAAGATCAATAGATCACAATGATTTCCTTCGAACTAGAGTCGGTAAAGCAGACCTGCTAGCGTTAGTTGATATGCGAGCACCAGAAAGACACTTCTCGCTAACTGACGATAATTTGCAGGATGCCATATTCGAGTTATCTGAATCACCACTCGTTATGGAGTCTGTTCCGTGTACTGTCGATTTTAGAGAGAACTTTGTATCAGGCATAACTGGAGATAGACGTTCTACAGTTGATTTTGTTAAAAAGTTAATTATCCAAATGAGTACACTACATAGTTATGATGAGTTAAAAATTTGTCTAATTTATGATGAGAATGATAACGAAGACTGGGAAAGCGTTAAATGGATTCCTCATGTTTGGTTAGAAGACAATGGTATCAGACTGATTGGCAAAAATAAGTCTGATGTAAAAGAGGTTCTAAATGTTCTTGAAAAAGAGTATAACCATAGGTTAGAACATATAAAAGACCATAATGAAGCGATAGTGAAACCGTATTACTTGATTCTTGCACTAAATAAACAAATGGTTGAAAAATCACCACTCTTCACTAAAATTAATGAAACTAAAGCCAACTTAGGTTTTAGTATTGTTAATGTATTCAATGAGCTTAATGCTCTGCCGAAAGAGTGTTCAACAATTCTTCACATTGAAGGGGAGAATTCTAGTATATTCGATCCAAATGACTTAAACGGCAATGTTGTTCAGTTCCGTGATGAAGAATCGGATATATCAAAGTTAAATGATTTTGCAGTGAAAATGGCGAATATAAAAATGGATCTGGAAGATAACAGTAATGCTCTTCCAAGTATGCTTACATTCTTAGAAATGTTCGGGGTCACAAAACTGGAACACTTGAACATTCGAAACAGATGGAAGACAAATAATCCAGTAAGAAGTTTAGAGGCGCCAATCGGAGTGTTACCTTCTGGTGATTTATTTAAGCTGGATTTACACGAGGAGTATCATGGACCGCATGGTTTAGTAGCTGGGATGACTGGTTCTGGTAAGAGTGAGTTCATCATGACTTATATCATGTCACTTGCGGTAAATTATCATCCCGACGAAGTGGCCTTTATTTTGATTGACTATAAAGGTGGAGGGATGGCAAACGCATTTAAAAACCTGCCTCACCTTGCAGGGACAATAACAAACTTAGATGGCGCTGCAGTAAATCGTTCGCTGGTATCCATTCAGAGTGAGTTAAAGCGAAGACAGGCTATTTTCGGTCGTGCTGGAGAAAAACTTGAAACAAGTAATATTGATATTTACAAATATCAAAAGCTATACAGAGATGGTTTAGTAGATGAACCTTTGCAACATCTATTTATAATTTCAGATGAGTTTGCAGAGTTAAAGTCACAACAGCCTGAGTTTATGCAACAACTTATTTCGACTGCTAGAATTGGTAGAAGTTTAGGGGTTCACTTAATCCTTGCCACTCAAAAACCTGCTGGCGTCGTTGATGACCAAATCTGGAGTAATAGTAAGTTCAGAGTGTGTTTAAAAGTTCAAGAACGTGCAGATAGTATGGATGTCATAAAGAGACCTGACGCATCAGAACTTAAAAATGCAGGTCGTTTCTATGTTCAAGTTGGCTACAATGAGTTGTTCGAAATTGGCCAGTCAGCGTGGGCAGGAGCACCTTATGATCCAGACCAGGCTGATGGGCCTAAAAAGCGAAAAATACTTAGCGTTATTGATGCAGTAGGACGTAGTATTAGAGCGGGAAAAATTGAGAAAAAACGTACATCAAATAAAGCACTGAAAAAGCAAATAGATGAAGTGAATACATACTTACATGATATAGCTGCTGAGGAAAATATTAAGGTAAGACAAATATGGCTTGAAGCTATGGCAGAAGATATATCCTTGAATAGCCTTAAAGATAAGTATTCTATGTCTGATCCAGTACATCTTTCACCAATTATTGGCGAAGTGGATGACCCAGAGAATCAGCGCCGTATGCCACTACGTTTACCTATGTCTCAAGAAGGAAATATGATACTTTATAGTGCACAGGGCAATGGGGAAGAACAGTTTGTCAACACCATGCTTTTATCTATGATTGAGGATAAGTCATCGGAAGAACTTAACCTATATGTCCTAGACTTCAACACGGAAGCACTGTGTGCTTTGCGTGATTTGCCACATGTTGGCGAGGTTGTTGTCAGCAGCGAAGTCGAAAAGGTTGAAGCCCTATTCAAAATGCTTAATGAGGACCTTGAAAATAGAAAGAGCCTATTCACAAAGTATGGTGGAGACTGGCTAACATATTCGAAAACGACTGGAAATAAGATTGCCCATAAAGTGGTTCTTATTCACAATTACTCAATCTTCTCTGACGAGTATGAACACTTAGAAAACGAGCTACAATTCTTAACACGTGAAGGGAAAAAGTATGGTATCTACTTCGTGTTAACTGCCTTTAGTACGAATGCAATAAGAAGCAAACTTGAGCAGAACTTTAAGCAGATACTGAGCTTACAACTTAATGATTCTCAAGATTACTCTATGATTCTTGGAAGAACTGAAGGTTTAATCCCGTCTAAGTGTAGCGGTAGAGGTCTTGTCAGTATAGAGAACAAGGTGTTTGAGTTCCAGACTGCGAATGCTACAGGTGAAGATACTCTATACGCATATGTTTCGAACCTAAATATTGAAGGTGTGAAAGCACCTGGTATTAAGGTTATGCCAGAAAAACTTGATGTAATTAGTTTGGAAGAATATAAGAAGTCTCAAGTTGCTGAGAGCAAAGGTGGAACAAGCATAGGTGTTGCTAAAAACTCATTAGATGTTGTTGAGTACGAGTTTAATTCAAAGTGTGTCAACATGATCCTTTCCAGTTATGAAGAGTACATGGACTTTGGAATGAGCCTAATAGAGATGATGGACCGTAACATGTGTAGCACTCAAGTCTTTGACCTACAAGGGCTTGAAATTGAAGATGGAGACCGTATAAAGGTTCACCGTACGAGTGCGGAAATACAAGAAGCGGCTCTATCGATTTATCAAACAATTCTCAGAAGAAACAATGATTACAAAGATGCACTCGAGACTGGGAAAGAATTACCTGAGTTTGATGAAATGTATATCGTAATGAATAATCTCAAGTCAATTGTAGATGTGCTTACTGATGATTTGAAAGACAAACTAAATGTATGCATGGAACACAATAGTATTGAGTATAAAGTTCACTTTATACTTCTAGATCAGAGTTCGGGAATAAGAGAGTTCAACTTCGAGAATTGGTTCAGCAAGCACTGTGATAAAGAATCGGGAATCTGGGTTGGAAATGGTTTCTCAGATCAGCATTTGATTAAGTCAAAAAATTATGATCCACAGCATAGTGCTGAAATCGATGACGATTATGGCTACGTTGTTAATCGAGGAAAAGCTGTGTTCGCCAAGTTGATGTCTAGCTAGGAGGGAATGATTCTATGTCACAAGATATTTTAGTAGAAGTATTTGTTCCAGCGCTGTCCAAGTCATATGACTTGGTGTTGAGCAAAGAACTTAAAGTAGGGGAAATTCTAGATCTTCTTGGTCCAATTATTTCTGAGTTGAACCATGGACATTTCCTATCATCAGACCAAACTGTTTTATGCAATCGTGAAACAGGACAAGTGCAAGACGTAAACGCTACAGTGACTTCTCTAAATTACCGTAACGGGGAGAAACTGATGCTAGTATAAAATATTTTTACATAAAAGGAGAAAATTATTATGAGCAGAAAAATTGTTGTTGAACCAGCTCGACTGAAAGACGCATCAAGTGCGATTAACACTTTGTCTGACCAGTATAAGTCTATTTATGACAATCTATTTGTAAAAGTTGGGGAAATGGGTGCCGCTTGGCAAGGTCCAGATAATCAAGCATTCGTGCAGCAAATTGAACAGTTTAGAAACGATTTTGAGAACATGAAAAAACTAATGGATGATTACTCAACGTTCCTAAAGACAAGTGCAGAACATTATGAAAAAACTCAGGATGAAGTAATTAGTGCTGCAAAGAGACTGTCGACTGGTAAATAAGGAGGATTAAGATGGCTGAAAATATTAATATTTCACTTAATGAAGTTGAAAATATCTCAAAGGAACTTTCAACAATCAATCAAAAACTGACAACGACTCTTGAAGATATCCAAGTTAAAATGGATTCATTAAATAATACTTGGCAAAGTGAGGCAGCTTCGACTTTGAGCACAAAAGTAAAAGGTCTATCGCCAAAAATTGAAGAGTATCAAAAAGTTATTCACTCTTACTCAGTTTTCTTACAAGAGGCTGTTAAGATTTATGGTGAAACTGAAACTTCAATCAACAATAATGCACAGGCATTTAAATAGGTAAGACGTCAGAAGGCTTTTGCCTTCTGACTTTTACTATTCGATGTATACTTTAATTTCACTCCATGGGGGAGGTGATACTATGGCTTCAATTGCGATTGCTCTAGATGGAGTACAGGCCCAATCACTCAGAATGGGTAAATGCGTTCAGCGTGTGTCTGGTACGAGTTCGAGTGTGAGGGCGGTACATGGCAGAGTTGACCGTAAAATATTAAACAGGCGAAGTCTTGAAAGCAGACTAAACCGAGCGCGCCGTAATGTTCAGGATCTTGAAAATGCAAGTAATGAATTTACACGATTCCTTGAGCAATCTTTGTCTTCTTATATTGATGTTGATAAGAGAGTTTTGAATGATCTATTGAGATTGACTGGTGATTTAGCTAAGTCGAGTGACGAGGAAAATAGAGTTATTAATATTCCGTTACCAGATCCAATCCCTGGTCATGTGATCGAAGTAGGGAAAAATGTGAAACCGGTTCAATCTGAAGGCTTCTTATCTAAAATTGTAAGCAAAATAAAACCCAAAAATGACTGGAAAAGTATTGGTAAGGCGGTATTAGGTACTGGCATGGCAGTGTTTGGAGTTGCTCTGGCTGCTTCGGCATTTGTAGCAGGAGGTGGCTTCATTGCAGGTGTAGCATTAGCTTATGCAGCTAGTGAAGTGATTGCATCATCAATTGATCTCTATCATACCTATAATGGGAATGATGAATTAGTAGGTGTAAACAACCCATTAGAGAATTTTTCTGCTTATGCCTTTGGTCAAGTGGGTCGAGCATTTGGCAATGAGGAGTTGGGCGAAAAGGTTGGTCGTGGAGCATATCATGCTGTCGGGTTTGCACTATTTGCAGCTGAAATTCCGTCAGCTGTAAAATCTTTGGGGCGTTTACCTAAAACAGTCTCGAGAGTTGCAAAAGGATTTAAGAGTGGAGCGACCTCGGTGAGTGCGTTTGCAACGAAAGCTATTAAAAATGTAAAGAAATGTGGTAGTTTTAAACAACTTCCGAAAATGTGTAAGAATGCTTCTAAAGTAATTAAGGGCAGTTTTGTATCTAAGGGCAAAAAAGTACTGTCTACAAGTTCAAAAGCTATTAGCTCTTTGAAAACGACTATGAAATCGATAAATGCTAAGAGTGTTGGCAAAGTGATCGACAAAGCTTCTGATGGTTTAAGTACAATAAAAGGCGTTTTAACTAAAAAGAGAAGTATCACAGGTTGTTTGTCTAAGATGGAAGATATAGGAAAAGGGTTGAAAAGTGTAGGAAATGCATATTCGATAAAAGCCCAAGATGCAGCTCGAACGGCATTAAAAGGTATTGCTAGTTTCAAGGATTTAGAGGTTGTAAAAGACTTCGAGCCACTAAAGAATATACATGAGATTCATGGAAAAATTGAACAAGTTTACGATTATCTAAAACCAAAAGAGCCAGTAATTGATATTAGGGCAAAGTATTATCTTGAAGGGGGGGCGACATATGCTTAATCTTGAAAACACAGCTAGAAGTGTGATTACTAACTCACTCTTAATCGGTATGTTAATTACAGTAGTCGCGTTGGTGTATCAATCTCTTAACGGAATTGGGAATATTTCCGATGGGATAGTAGGAACACTTACTGGATCTATTGTTGTGGGTTTTTTTGTAGCTTTAATTCTTGCATCATCAAAAAAATTTTTAGTAGGATTTAATGCGGGAAACTCTAATGAGAAAAAGGCGATGTTAGTTGCATTGGGATTATTGTCGTTATATTTTATTCCTAAAGTTATTGCAGCATTTAATAAGTAGAGAAACGTAGTACGAAGTTTTGTTGAAAAGGAGTGTAGTAATGGAATTATTGCCAATTGGATCTGTAGTTTTGCTTGAAGAAGCAGACAAAAGACTTATGATATACGGAATAATGCAGGAAAATGCTGATGATGGAAATGTATATGATTATATTGGCTGTCTATACCCTGAAGGAAACATCGGTGTTGAATATAACTATTTATTCAACCATATTGATATAGCAAAAGTTGATTTTATTGGTTTTGCCGATGCAGAGTTCCAAGTGTTTAGAAAAGAGCTAAGTGATTCACTAGAAGAAGAGGAAACCTTCAAGTAAGTTATCGGAGGTGTTAAGATGGGAATCAGTTTAGGACGTGCAAGGCGTGCTAAAAGCGAACTCTATGATATCGCATCGGATCTACGAGATTTCAAAAGTCAAATTGATAATGTAAAACGTGAGCTACGTGGGCAATGGAAAGCTGACGAAATGCATATAATTGAAGATAAGTTTGAAGGATTAAGTAGATACATCAGCCATGTGGAAGATGATCTGTGTGATATTGGAAGAGATATTTACAAAGTAGCAAAAGAAATAAAAAAAGAAGAAGAAGAGCGCGAGCGTAGACGTAGAGCACGTGCTGCAGCAAAGTAAGAGTATAAGAAAGACCAGGTATGGTTTTTCTTATACTCTTTTTTAATCATTAAATTGCTAAATATGTTCAAGTGTAGTCTTGGCTTTTTTACATCGGCGTTGGACTTGAGTAAGTGCATCTTGTACGTCTTGTCCACCAATAGTCCTATACTTATTATCAATCACACTACCTACAGCATCCAGACGAGTGATGATCCTGTTTAGATCTTTTAACAGCTCATCATATAACATTTGGTCCTTCTTATCTAATCGCATATTAAAACTCCAATCCTAAAGTGACCTAGATGAACTATTGTTTGGAGGCAATTGGTGCACTCTATCACAGAGTAATGTTTCGTTACTATCAAATTGTGACTCAGCAAACTCAAGCCAATTAACTGCTTTATCAATAGTTCGACTCCTTTCAATGTATAAATCTGATAGAAGAACAGTGCCACCATTCACTAGGTTGTGAATTAAATTGAATGGATTGTAATCAACAATTATGTTTCGAAGCAACGAGTTTAAGTCATAATCAAGGTTGTCTAAAGCATTGTTTATGTTTCTAAGCTCCCTGATTATTTCGTCATTGTGTGAAAAATCGACTTCTATTGTTGGAAAGAATGAAATGGTTTTGTGATCTTTTCCATCATAGAAGTTGTCAACACCGTGGGCAGAAAATGGTCCTTCCTTATCATCGGGGGTATCGTAGAATTGGAGATGCACTTCACCTGGATAAACATAGGTATCATTGTCCCTAACCAATCCTTCAAATCGATCCTCGAAACTCATATGCTTCCATCTGTGGTAGATGTCTTTTATTGATATCTCATCAATGTCAGCAAATATTTCTTTCCGTCTCTTGTATATGTCATATATTCCATCAGCATCAAGATGCATGATGGCAACAAAGTCCTCTTTCGAAAGATTTCCTATTAAAGCTTCAATTTCATCAGGCGTAAAAAATCCAAGAGCAAGAGATATGAAATCATTCTCTTGTACATTCGTTGTAATGGCACAGGTTGAAAGGTTGTCATAGTTCGCAAAATTGGAATGCAAGGGCATTGGATTAAATATTTCAGCATTACAGTGTCCATATAAAGACGCGAGGTATAGAACAATATTACCTGCTTTAGAATGTCCAAGCAGAAATGGCTTACCGGAACCCATGTCTTTCATTTCCTCAAAAAAATGTTCGGCTTGATCATACTGATCTGATCTTTTTCCAAGCATCATGGCGTAGAAGTTATCTACCCAGTCATCAGATTCATTAACTCCAATTCCAGTCAAGGGTTCGCTCCCTCGAATAGCCATTACGGGTTCGCCAGAAGGTGTCAAAAATCCCATAGCTACAAAACCTGTAAAATCAGAAGCGGCTTTATTATTTTTTTCTGGATTGTCTTCATTATCTTCTTTATTATTCCCAACAATACCATCGTAGTTACTATATTTGACAAAGGATAAGGCACATATATCAGGACTTTGTAGCATTTGCTTAACGAGTTCCACTTGACCTTCTGTTAAGTATTCTTGGTAGGCAAGCATATTGTCTAGTATATTTCCCAAGTTTGGATTTTCTACATCTGCCATATAGTCCTGTATCTGTGAGGGCAGATCAATATATGTGAAATCACTAAGTAGGGCGCTATCTGTCGTACTAAGTGGATTCATCTTAATCCTCCTGTGGTAAAGATTTAATTCGTTTTAACACCGAGTTTAACTCAACTGTATCACCATCGGTGTTGCTAAAAAGTAGCAGTCTGCCTGACATTTGATCCTCATATAGTGAAGAAAATGAATTGTTGACACCTGTGATTTCAAAGTCAAGAAAATTGTTGATGTCTGAGGGGAAGCTTCTAAAGAACGCAATTTCAAGAATTTTATTGCTAGAGCCTAATATTGAGTTATACAATTCTGTAGCCAGTTTAGATTCCATATCTTTATCGAGATGACTTGCTTCAAGTGCCAGATATATTTTAAGTGGTTTTCCCTCGATATCATTAGGTGCGAAAGCATCTTCGTTGTCATTGGTGTAGAATAACAACTGGCATTTCACTTCGCGATCTCCATAGATTTCTTTAATCTTATTTGAGAGAATATCGTCATAGAGTTTATTCCCGTACTTCATTGGCAAATAGTAATCATCGATTTCACCATCGTTTTGAATGACATATCTGAACTTTGTCCCATTTTCAACAGATTCGACTAAGTATTGGTTAGGGATAGCACGCCCAGCAACCGTCACACCGCCTTCTTCTACTTCAACAATCCTAAACTCCTCATCATAGGTCTTTTTTAGTTGTTTAATCACTTCTGTTTGTGCTTCATTAGAGTGTATAGTGTTACCTTCAGAATTAGACATACATCCTGTCCCCCCTAGTAAAATTAGTGTTACTAAAATATAAAGTAAACGAGTTCTCAAGTTCTAGTCCTCCTACAAATTTTAAGAATTCAAATCTTAGATAGTACCCTTATATAGAGTACTATAATACAGCAAAAAAAATCTATATTATGTAGTATTACAAATAAAGGTAGGTGTAAACATGAAAAATGTTTAGTCCATACTCAAGGCATGTAGGAAATTCATCATCATTGGCATTTTACATTTCACAATCAGTACTGGAATTCTTAGGAAATTATGATATACTATGTTTATGTAAAAAATATCCAGTAGATTAAAAGTTTAATAAACTGGCTCGACATATATGTATAAAGATAAACAAGGAGTGAATCCAGTGACTAAAAGAATAATTACGTTCGCTATCGCATCAGCACTATTCATTAATATGCCATCTTCATTTGCAGAAAGTGTTTCGAAAGCAGACTACATTCATGATCTAGTAATAGAACTAAACATACCTTTACAGAAGTCTCCGTCAACCTCTATAGATGATACTGTTTTCACTGCTTTAAAGAGTGGGGTTTTAAAGGGGATTAGTTTTGATTTTAAAGCGCCTATTACTGAAGATGAAATGAAAATTATTGAGTATAATATTGAGTTGCTTGATTTGCCTGAGGTTGTTAATGAAGATGTGGAGTTGGGTGATGAACCAGGAAGTGAAGACGATGGTGGATGGACTAATGAGGAATTTGAAAGTGTTATTGACAATTATTATAAATATGCAAACTCTAGTAATTATGTTGAAAATATAGAAACAGCTGCAAGATTCAAAGACGGATTAGCATATATGCCAGATTTATCAGATGATGAATATGGCACATACCACACATTTGAAAAACAAGGTTATGAACGTATTTCAAAAGCTATGTATGGAATGTATAAGGCTATACTACCAACTATTCTTGATACGAATGATTCTCTTGCATTGGTTAACGCTGATTTACCAAGTGGTGAACAAGGGGCAAGTATCTTATTTTTACCAAAAGAAAACGGCTCACAAACTGGACATTCATTATTCTCACATGGTCAGTTTGATCACTATAGAAAAACATTTGAAGGATATAGTTACAGTGAAGGTAAAGAACTTAAAGGTTTTGAATATGACTCTGTGTGGACTATAAACCGTCTGTATGATTCAGGTGATATTCCTTATGAAGACATAAAAAAAATTATGGCGGGAGAAATGGAAAATCCAATAGCGATTGCTCAAGGTGTTATGCCAAGGCAAGCCAATGCGTTTAAACAAATGGCACTTAGGGCATATCCAACAGAAGAACAAGGATTAGTATTTTATGATTATGTTGTAAGTATGATTAAAGTGAATAATGGTAAACCATTTAGTGGAGAAACCAACATAATCATTAATATTGGTGGTATAGATCATCATTTTACTAAGTATTATTCAACTTATATATTCCACTATGATAATCCTTCTGAATAATGAGGTGACTAATGAAACGTTTAACTGCTTGGATAACAGCTATTATAATGCTGTTATCCATATTTTTTAATACACAATCAAACATCAGTTTTGCATATGAAAAACAATCAAGCTTAACTTTATCACAGTTGCAGTCTATTGGTTTTGACTCAATGCAACCAGATCAACTAAAAGCGAAGTATAGTAGGGGTGAGATTTCGGATGCTATTATTGTGGATTATTATGTCCTTGTAAAAGGTGAAAATCTTGCTGTTACACTTAGTGATAATAATTTTTACGCAATTAACCCACGCATCTACGGAAACTATAAAGTCTGGTGTTATGGTGATGAAAATCTGGTTACAGATTTTATTAAAAAAGGGCTTGTATCCGGCGTTCAACAACAATCTTGGGAAAAGGACGGAGACCAACTGATATATAGATACTTGGGCTTTAATAAAGATGGTCTAGTTGTATCTAATGATGCATACTCAAATGATTTTACAACAACATCTGATCCAGAATCGAGAAACTGGGTTAGTGATAATGCTGCAACATCCTCTTGGGATGGAAAATTACCAGATGCCTTCGAACTTGGTAGACTCCTCTATGAAAATGTAATGAATGATGACACTGTTGAAGGTCAACACATTCAAACAACTTATAGCACCTATGATTTATTTAAGGACAAATTTTCTGGTAAGTCAGACCACTTAAATGGATATAAAGACTACCTTGAACTAAAATACATGCCTGCATCAGACTCAGAAGGAGTTGTAGTAGGTCGCCATAAAACTGACTCAGGAAGAACTTTATACGACACCATGGAGTTTAAAACAGGACCCTATATCACAAATACAACAAGTCTAGTGTTTGACCCTAGTGTTGTGACAGAAGATGCACATGGAAATAAACAAATCATAATCGAAAAGGATCAAAATATTGTAACGATCCCTTTAACTGTGACAACAAACATTGAAACTTCCGATTACATTCAAGAAGCACTAGATTATGCAACTCCAAATCTTTCTTATTTTGTGAAGCAAGTGAATCAGCAAATAGAAAAACATGCCAACGAAATTCTTTACATTGAACCTAAGCCAGTAATGGAAACACCAGAAATAAATAACGAACACACAATCAAATCCTACAACATCGAACTCAACGTATCAGACATTCAAGAAGGCAAATCAAAAACAGAAGACATTATAGTCACCTCCTACGTAACCAGCAGAGACAACACCTTATACAAATCAACCATCACAGAAAATATAAACATCATCCGTCCAGGGGAATACTTCGTAGATTTCACAATTGAAAACGGTGGAAAAGATGTAACTGATAGCTTTATCCACTATCCCAATTTAGAATTTTCACCCCCTGAGACATTTGAGTTTATACCAAATGTCTTTTTTTCAGCCGACACCCCTCGAATGTACAGGTGGGATTTATACAAAACAGGCGATTCTGGAAAGGGATTCTATAACCATTCAACCCATGAAAATGCATCATTAACCCTAACTGGAAACAATGTATCCGATTACATTATTGATGGGAAAATTAAGGCAAAACTGAGTGTTTTGGACTCTAACAATAAATGGCACGAATCCGAAGAACACACCATAACTATATCAGCAAAGCCAGCTCCATCTACAGACCCCATAGCAGTACTCAAAGCTAAAGATCAAGACAGAAATTCATCCTACTATGAATTAGAGGTACAAGTGGGAGAACATGTCCGTCTTGATGGACGTGAATCCCATCAGGTGGATGGAGGAAAACCAATAACAGTCTATGATTTTGATACTGACGCTGTTATTTATAGAAACAGAGCATCTAAGGGGTATTTAGATGTTTATTATACGAGCCTAAATGATAGTGAAACGGTAGAGCTTACCGTCTATGACGAAGATGGGGCAAATAGTGAAGATACAGTAGATATTGAACTGGTTGAACCTGTAGTTCAAGGTAAAATAGTTGTTTCACAATACCTAAAGGAGCATAGAACGGCATTAGTAGAACTAGACTATGACAAGAAACCCAGTCATTTTGAACCCTATCAAATTGCATGGTCAATTCTTCCACCGACCGGGGGCACATACTATATAGAGTCTGCAATTAACAATAATACTTCATTTCCTATTCAGTTTGACAAAGCAGGTGAATGGACTATTAAAGCGAGTGTAGATATGGCTGTTGAAGGCAGACCACCAGAGGGATATGAGAAAAACTACACTTTTTCTACCAAAGTATCAATTGCTCCTGATCAATCACCCCAAGGAACAGGTGAAGCTTCAGAAATCATAATAAGAAAACCAAGTAACACACTTATACCAACCCTTAGAATTTGGTTAGATGCCGTTTCAATTGATGCTGATTTAATTGACTCCATTGATGTGTTTGCACGTTACGATGTAGACTACGATGATGATTTAGAGGATGAATCATTTATTAAAGTAACATCAATAAAGGGAACTGCTGAATACTATGACTGGGATTTACCTAGAGATTATGTCGGAAAAGGGCAGTATTATCTGGTCATTAAAGAAAACCCAAACCAGCCATATTTAAGATGGCTCTCTAATTATGATAAATCCATAACAACACCTATACGGGATTTTGTAGTTGATAATATAGCTCCGGGAATGGCAATTGATTTAGATAAAACAAAAAAAGTGGACATTCTTGTAGCCACAGACTTTGACGGGCTAGATAGGGCAAAGCTAGAAACAGAACTCAACGATGTTAAAGTTGAACTTCTGAGTAAATATGTGGATGCCAATATCCTTATATTTAATAACACCTTTACAGAACACACTTTTATCGAAAGTAAGTACTCTTACAAAAGATATTTAAAACTCTACATGTATGATTGTGATTATATGTACCGTCATTTTACCGATGCAGACGATGATACAGCTTATGTTAATGATGACTATGGCACTGAGCTAAAGTTATTTGAGTGGGAATCACAAGACGCATGGGAAACGGAAGTCAGCAGTTTGCCGAGTCGAGTGGGAGGCAAGTTAACAGATTCATCTTATATAGGGGAGTCCACTTCAAGGTTTAGAAACACACCTGATTTTGAGGAAGAATATTATAAGTATAAGAATTATAGTGTCACTGTTAGTAATGATGGACTAGATAAAAGTACAACTATTCGTATGCCAGTCATCTTCCAAGGTGAAGAATATGACGGAGGATATGAAGAACGTACTTATAGGTATTATGATGATGATTATAGTGTTGAGGTTGAAAACAGCTTTAGGGCAACGAACGTATTAGCGACACGTACAAACCACATTAGACCTTTAGATTTTGCTAAACTCGATACATTTATGAAAGCCAATTACAGAGACGATGCAGATAAGTACATTATGTTTGCTTCAAATAGTGGGTATTCGTTAGCAGATATGGACAATCGGTTTAAATCCTATGTAGAAGACAATGATATAAAAACATTGGCACGGGGTGATTATAAAACCTTTAAGTACCATCCATATGATAGGAGAGACGTACTTGATGTAACCTATGATTCAAACTCAGACACGGTAAGTATCATAACAGATGTTGAGGAGTTCAATTACAATCCGAATAACCAAAAACTACTAAGGTTAGGGGAAGCAGAGTCTGTTGAATACGATCTACAACCCGGTATGAACGATAAACAAAGTGTTATTGATGCAAGATCATCACATTTATCAAATAATCTAAGTGGGTTTGAACCCTATTATTATGCTCATGGATCGATAAGTCCTTGGACTTGGAATGTTAGCTATGAGGAATACAGGAGAATCCAGCAAGCTTCTTACTATAGTGGTACTCCCTTCCAAGATGGCTCTAACCTCTATGTGTTTTTCGCGAGAGCAAGAAGAAGTGGGCGGAATTATGATGGGGGTATAGTACTTTCAAGACTTGCAACAAATTGCAAAAGACTTCTTACATCCATTAGTCCACACCATGTTTTGTATGAGGATACTAATGGTAAAGTTAGGAGCTTAGGTATTCAAATTAGGCAAAAAACAACACCACACAATACGTGGACAAACGAATTTCGTGTAGTTAGTAATCAAGTTATGCCTTTCAAGTTTGATGATATAGAAAACATATATTCATACGGTGATCAAAACCACAGTGATCTAACAAATACAGAAATGTATGGGACCTATGTTTTTGCTAATAACAAAATGTACTATTTTAAGTCTGATGGAACGAATAGAGGGGCATATACAACAACGAACTATGTGAGCCGTTTGGGTAATATCATCACCCTTGAAGACGGAAGCAAACAAGCACTAGATTGGAAGTTGCCAAGTGGTGTCGGAGAGGCTACAACAATAAAGACGGGGTATACGAACACATGGGTGTATGTTCTATATCTGAAAGATCGTTACCCTTATTATGTGTGTTATGACTTGAAGTTAAATCAAATAATTAAATCAGAACGTTTGCCACGCAGCCAAGGGACAACATTTGTCAGTTCAGATATAGGTGCAACAAGTGCTGGATCATATAGGACAAATTATTGGGTTT
>Ga0209379_10000769_pt1 | contig 23563 bp, 22 predicted proteins | sample tdDd001_FD_187124 | JGI IMG/M metagenome (GOLD analysis project Ga0209379, IMG submission 187124) | Marine sediment microbial communities from the Atlantic coast under amendment with organic carbon and nitrate - tdDd00.1 (SPAdes)... | ecosystem: Environmental > Aquatic > Marine > Coastal >...
CGCCTTCACGGTATTTTTCACGCACCTGCATTGCACCTTGAATATCAATTTCAAGAAGGACATTACGACCTTGAACCAACTCATTCATAACAAAATTCTTTGGCGTGCCATAGAAATTATCATAAACTTGAGCATGTTCTAGAAACTCGTCTTCCTCAATCATTGTCTTGAACTTTGACTTCTCAAGAAAGAAATAGTTCACGCCTTCAACTTCACCAGCACGTGGTTCACGTGTAGTCGCCGACACAGAAACCGTAATTTCATCGCCTCTACGACTAAGAAGTTCTTTGCATATTGTGCCCTTGCCCGCGCCTGATGGACCGGATACGACCAACAAAAGTCCTCTTGGTTTCATAAATAATCCCTTCAGATACTGTTCTAAATCCACATATAGCACCCTCAACCCTAGTATTAGAGCCAAACATAAGCACTTCCAACATAGATCTCATTAACTTTGCAATCTCTATTAAACCACGAATTTGCTTTCCAATCAACAATAATTCGTGTGTTTATTCGATATTTTGTATCTGCTCTCTAATCTTTTCGACTTCACTTTTCATCTCAATCACATAGTTAGAAACATCAATGTCTGGTGACTTAGAACCAATTGTATTTACTTCACGATTTAGTTCTTGAACTAAGAAGTCAAGTTTACGTCCAACATTACCGCCTTGATCAAGGAAAGTATGCATTTGATCAAAATGGCTATACAGACGAACAACTTCTTCGGCAATACTCGTTTTATCAGCATAAACTGCAACTTCGTGAATAACACGGTCTTGATCCACTTCCATTTCGCCTTCAAGCAGTTCTTGAATACGATCTAACATTTTTGTTTTATGGGCTTGAACAATATCAGGCACCAAAACTTCAATGGAATCAAGCATTGTTTTAAGATTCGAAACACGCTCCTCAATATCTTGTTTAAGCTTACCGCCTTCTACTTCACGCATTGTGAACACAGACTCAATGGCTTTGTTCAGTGCTTTCTCCATAACTTCCCATACTGCTTCTTGATCTGTTTCTTCATAACTAACTTCAAGAGCGTCTGGGTATTTTGATAGTAGACCAAGAGAAATTGATTCTGTCAGTTCATACTTGTCTTTGATTGCCGTTAACGCTTCGTGGTATTGATCAAGAACCGCAAAGTTAGGCGTAATATTGTGTTCGTTTTTAACAAGCTCGTCATAATTAATGTAAACCTCAATACGACCACGGTTCACCTTCTCTTTAATAAGAGCCTTCATTCTTTCTTCTAAAGCGATCAGCTTCTTAGGCATTTTGATAATAATATCGCAATATCTATGATTAACTGTTTTCATTTCAGCTGTAATTCTGTAGTTCTCGTTCTCAAACTCTCCACGACCATATCCAGTCATACTTAACATTATAGTTTCCCTCCAATTATTCGTTATAATAGTATCCTTCGGCAACCAGCACTGCATTTCCTTCCATGATGATCTCACCATTTTCACTGAGTGAAATCTGAAGCGTTCCACCAGGAACATGGATTGTGACTGATGCTCCTACGAGTCCTTTTGAAAAAGCAGCGTAGAACGACGCACACGCACCTGTACCACAAGCCAGTGTTGCACCTGCACCACGCTCCCATGTCGCCACACGCATATTGTCTTTATTCATAACCTCAACAAAATTGACATTCGTCTTTTCTGGAAAATACATGTGTTTTTCTACAATTGGACCAATCTCTAAAACCATGTCAGAGTCAAATGTATCATTGAAAATCATCGTGTGCGGAACACCCACACGCATGCTTGTCAGCATATACTTTTTGTCATCAATGAGAACGGGCTCATCAGCAAACAAATCAGACTTTGATACAGCTGGAATACTCTTAGATTCCAAAATCGGTTTTCCCATCACGACTCTTACAGAATTAACCAATCCATTTTTTTCTTTTAGTTCAATGTTTTGCACACCAGCCAAAGTCTCCACATCAAAGTGTGTTGACTGTACAAGGCCTTCTTCAAAAACATATCTACTAAAACAACGTACACCATTGCCACACATTTCAGCGATCGTTCCATCAGCATTATAAAAAATCATGTTGATATCGGATGTCTGAGACGGTGCAGCAATCATCATACCGTCAGCACCTATACCGAAATGTCTATCACACATTGAAATAGCCAATTGGCTCAGATCTTTTGGTAAATCTTCAGTGAAGGTCATGACGACAAAATCATTTCCTGCACCATGCATTTTCTTGAATTTTATCTTCACGTTCTTCACCTCAAACTATTAACTGGGAATCCTGTATTGATATACACTCTCTAACCTAGAGTCATCAGGATTCAGCGCTCCTTACATTCTATCACATTTGGGCCGATAATTTGTATCAAAACTATGAAAAATTGTCACTCCCGTCTGCTTTCTTTTTCCACCAATCGGTGATATACTTGAGCACAGGTTTTTACTTGAAACACACTCGTTTCAAACAGTTATAGCACCAAGGAGGTATATCATGGCTTTTGACGGCGTACTTATGTCCGGCCTTGCAGAGGAATTAAAAAATCGCCTTGTACAAGGACGCATTGATAAAATACATCAACCAGAGCCCGACGCTCTGGTTCTTCATATTAAATCACCAGTTGAGAAAACAATGCTTTACATCTCAGCAAACTCGAATTTACCGCATTTAACACTTATCAATCGTAAAATGGAAAATCCAATTAAACCTCCTATGTTCTGCATGCTCCTCAGGAAACACTTAATTGGCGGTCGCATCTTAGATGTACACCAACATGAACTTGAACGTGTCATTATGATCGATATCGAAGCAAGAAATGAACTTGGTGATACTACAACCAAACAACTTGTCATTGAAATCATGGGAAAACACTCAAACGTCATTCTCATTGATACAACAGATAATGTCATTCTCGATAGTATTAAGCGTATTCCAATTAGCGTATCACGCATAAGACAAATCCTACCGGGACTGAGGTATGAGTTCATCCCGACTGACAAACTTGACCTAAAAACCACAGATCAAAATGAGTTCAATGAGGCTCTAGAAGCAACGGTTCAATCAAAACCTGTATTTAAGTGGTTATATATGACTTATCAAGGCTTTAGCCCCGCCCTTGGGCGTTCGCTTTGCTACGAGTCTAAAATCGACAGTTCGGATGATATAAAAACTCTGGCACCGGATCAAGTGGCGGCACTTTGGTCTTCTCTTCTAAATCTGAAAACAATCATGGCCGAAAATACGTATACACCTGTAATCATTCGAGAAAAAGAAACAGGTAAATATACGGATTTATCCTCCGTTAGATTGCACCATTATACGGATGAGACTTTTGATACGCAAACGTATGAGTCGATCGCAGAGGTTATAACAGAGTATTTCGATAGAAAAGATCATGTGAATCGCATGCTCCACAAAACGCAAAACTTGAGAAAGTTTTTATCGCAACGTATTGATCGACACTTAAAAAAGATTCAAAAACTCAAAGAAGAACAACTTTATGCTGAAAATGCAATTGAGTCAAAAATTTACGGCGATCTTATTTTAGCCAATTTATATCAAGTGGAAACAGGCATGCTGGAGATTACTGTTTTAAATTACTACGAGCCTGATTCACCCGAAATATCCGTTCCTCTTGATTCCAGGTTGACACCTTCGGAAAATGCACAAAAATATTTCAAGAAGTACAACAAGTTAAAAATAGCTCAGGAAGAGCTTTCAAAACAGATAGCAGAAACAGAAGCTGACCTTGCCTACCTTGAGCAAGTACAAACAGCGATCGAACTATCTTCTGATTCCACAAACGTTGAAGAAATTCGTCAGGAACTTATAGAAGCCGGATTACTGAAGAAAAAATACCAAATTAAGGGAAAGAAAGAAAAAAAGAAGAAACCAGCTGAACCACTAAAATACTTGTCAACGGATGGTTTCGAAATACTTGTTGGTAAAAATAACATCCAGAATGATCTATTGACCTTAAAGATTGCTTCCAATAGAGATATTTGGCTGCATACAAAAATCATTCCTGGATCTCATGTCATAATCCGAACAAAAGGACAAGACGTGCCTGAGCAAACGATTTTCGAAGCTGCATGCATTGCTGCATGGCACTCAAAAGGCAGACTCTCCGGACAAGTTCCAGTGGACTATACTCCTGTTAAGTTTGTTTCAAAGCCGAGTGGTTCGAAACCTGGTATGGTTATTTACTCAACAAACCAAACATTGTATGTCACACCTGACGAGGCTGATATTGAATCTTTGAAGGTTTCACAGTAATAAATCCTCTAACAAGGCAAATTATGATCACATAAAAACGAGGTACTGATATCAATCAGTACCTCGTTAATTATTATATGTTTTTACTTTAGCATTTCCTTAATTCACTATTCTTTTCCCTCGTCCGACTTTCGGGAATCACCCTGATAAATACAGACTTCATTCACATTGTCTATTTCATTAAGATGAACACGGATAATTTCATGACTGGATGATGGTACATTTTTACCAACATAGTCTGGTCGAATCGGAAATTCTCTATGACCCCTGTCAATGAGTACGGCAAGTTGAATTAATTTCGGACGGCCAATATCAATCAATGCGTCCATGGCAGCACGTACAGTACGGCCTGTAAAAATAACATCGTCTACAAGGACAACAACTTTACCAGTGATGTCAGCTTTGATGTCTGATCCTTTAACAATAGCTTGTTTGTCAATTTCAGTCAGATCGTCACGGTATAGTGTGATGTCCAGTGATCCAACCTCAACTTTTTCCCCTTCGATCGATTCAATTTTTTCTGCAATTGTGTGTGCCAGTGGAACACCTCTTGATCTGATACCAACGAGCACCACATCTTTAATACCTTTGTTCTTTTCAATAATCTCATGCGCCAGGCGTGTAAGAGACCTGTTCATTGCTTTTTCATCAAGTATTCTAGCTTTAAATTCCATGAAGGATTATCCCCTTTCAACAGATTCAATTTTTTTAAGGATCATTTTAAAATAATCAGGAAGTTCAGAATCAAATTCCATGTACTCCCCAGTTCTTGGATGATTAAATCCAAGCATTCTTGCATGGAGCAACTGTCCATCATACTTTATCTTAGATTGTTTCTTACCATACACAGGATCACCTAAAAGCGGATGACCGATGTGTGTCATGTGAACCCTAATCTGATGCGTTCTTCCCGTTTCTAATCGAAGTTCGACCAAAGTGTAGTTATTATATGCTTTAAGTACTTTATAATGCGTTGTAGCTTCTTTTCCGCCTTGAACCACAGCCATCCTCATTCGATCTTTGGGGTGTCTTGCAATAGGTGCAGAAACAGAACCCTCTTCCTTACCTATTCGACCGTGAACAATCGCCACATAAACACGCTTTGTGGTTTTCTCTTTTAACTGTGCAGCCAAGCTGTTATGTGCTTGATTGTCTTTTGCAATCATCAAAAGTCCAGATGTGTCTTTGTCAATTCTGTGAACAATGCCTGGACGAATAACGCCATTGATTGAAGATAAGTTGTTCGCATGAAACATAAGAGCATTAACCAGTGTCCCCGAATAATTTCCCGGAGCCGGATGAACCACCATCCCTTGTGGTTTATTCACAATCATAAGACATTCATCTTCATAGACAATTTCCACAGGAATATCTTCCGCTTCAACTTTTAAGATTTCAGGTTCTGGAACGTTAATCTTAACTTCCATATCCTCTTCAAGTCGAACATTCTTCTTTTTAAGCATTTCGCCATCGATAATAACATGACCATCTTTGATCAGTTTCTGAATATAAGAGCGTGATACATTGTCTATAGCCTTACCTAGAAAAGTATCAATTCTTTCGCCCGCGTATTCTGATTCTATAATAAATGAAAATGTTTCCAAACAAACACCTCGCGCATCTAACAATTGAGTAGAGAAAGAAAAGAACTGCCTTTTGGCAGTTCGTCTTTTTGATTCATATACTAAGTATTATAGCTGTAATATCGATCGACTGCAAGACTAGAGTGATTCATATTCAGGTCTAAGCATAGAATAGATTTTCACAGATTCATATGTATCCCCAATACGTGCTGCATCTCTGAGAATTCCTTCGTAAATGAATCCTGCTGACTCATACGCATGTTGAGCAATCGTGTTGTGAACTCGGGTATCCAACCATAACCGATGAGCATTCATATCCCCAAAAGCAAGTTTCATAGCGAGTTTAAGTGTATCTCCACCATAGCCTTGCTCTTTCTCTGAAATCGCGATACGTCTGATTTCAACAGCGTGGTTTAAATTTTTCATACCTGCCAAGATAATATAACCCACAGGGAACCCAGTCTCAATTGATTCTATCATCAAATGAAGCACGTCAGGGTGTTGCATCATCGCCAAATGTTCTTCAGGTGTATTATGTCCTATATACTTTGAATTGTAAGCATCACGTTCTGTTTGTATCACATAGTTTAAATCTCGATTTTCAGTGCGTCGTATACGTATTTTTTCAGTTGCCATAATATAAGCGTGCATGAAATTCCCCCTTTTTAATGCCTATACCCTTTCAGTTCACATATTAATAAATGAATTCTATTTATGTTAAATGATACCTAATTTTAAAATGAGGCTATCCTTTTCATGGTATTATTAATATAGGACCGCTAGGAGGAGTTTTATGAGACACAAAGCTTATATTATAATGTCAATCTTACTTTTTACATTCTACTTACAAATCACATATCAAATACCAGTATTTTCTGAGTCTATACCTGATGAGCCTTTAAGTGACGAAAAGGTTCTCGATACGAATACACCTCAATTCTGGATTTGGGATGAAAATCAGGAACTGCTTTACGGGTCATCCGATCCAGACACTGAAATGATCTATCTCGCTTCACTTACTAAGGCTTATACTCTAAATGCTTTTTTAGAAGATTTTAAGTCTGAGATTATGATTACTCATAAGACCCCATACAATTATTCAGGTGTCAAAGTTGGTGATACATTGACTTATGTAGATGCCATAACAGCGCTATTAACTCGGTCATGTAATACTGTCGCGGAGAATATGCTGAATTCACCACCTAAAGATGATTTTATATCGTCTTCTGGACTCCCTGCCATTATTGATGGAATTCGCTATGAAAATAAAGACACACCCACTAACGTACTTGAAGCTTTCGTTAAGAATGAAGTTCTGATTGAAATCTATGAGCGTATTTACGATGGACGGTTTGGTCGTACAACGTACAGAAAGTGGACAGCTTATGACGATCTGTACTTCAGCTTCCTTAAAACAGGATTCACAGATCAAGCTCAACGATGTGTATTTATTAAAACCAATCATCATTACTTTTTGTTTGTAGGTTGGGAAAAACATTCTGAACTCGTAAGTGATTCTATTGCCATGGTTCGTATTTATGAAAAAGATCACACCCCCACTGATTTAAAAACCTTGGGTGCATCTTTAATTAGTAAGTAAACCTAAAATACGTGTTATTCCAATAAAAAAAGTGTAAAGAGCTGAATCGCTCCTTACACTTTTTATTGTTTTATAATTTTATTTATTAAACCTTTTCAATAAAGATCTTAACGTCATGACCATTCAAGTTGAATTCTTCAGCTGAGTCGTGTGCTTTTTTATCAAGAGCGACAGTTAACGTCTCTGACTTGATAAAATCACGGAACTCTTCAACACCAGCATCAAATTCTGAATCACAATCATAAGAAATCTTGATGTTATCAGTCACTTCAAAATCGCTCGCCTTACGTTGCTGCTGAATTCTTGAAACGAATTCACGGGCATAACCTTCACGAATCAATGCTTCATTAAGTGTTGTGTCCAGAATAATGAATACGTTGTTTTCAACACCGACAGTGAATCCTTCTTTTGAATCAATACTCACAAGAATATGCTCTGAAGTAGCTTCAAGCGAGTCACCATTGCCCAGTTCAACTGTCACCGATTCACCTGCATCAAGCTTAGGAGCGACAACACTTGCATCAAGACCTTTCAGTGCTTTACCGAATAGACCCATGTTTTTACCTAGAACAGGACCAAGAACACGGAAGTTTGGTTTTAGACCGAAATTCATGTACTCGTTCAGGCTCTTCGCAAACTCAACGTTCTTAACATTTAGTTCTTCTTGAACAAGAGGTACAAGATCACTAATGAGAGACTCATAACTTCCGTCTACTAGAACTTTTTCAATCGGCTGACGTACTTTAATCTTAACAGACTCACGAGCGCCACGACCAAGACGTACAAGTTCTCGTACAAGATCCATTTTCTCTTCAACTCTTAAGTCGATAAGTCCAGGATCTGAAACAGGATATGTTGACAAGTGAACTGAAGTTTCACCCATTAGGTTCATGTAAAGCTCTTCTGAAATATAAGGTGCAAACGGTGCAGAAAGCTGCGCAATTGCCACAAGCACTTCATGCGTTGTCATGTAAACTGCTTTTTTATCTTCAGTAAGCTCAGTACTCCAGAAACGTCTTCTCGAACGTCTGATGTACCAGTTTGAAAGGTCTTCATTCACAAAGTCTTGGATCTTACGAACAGCTTTAGTCGTATCGTAAACATCTAGATCTGCAGTAACACCTTTAATTAATGAATTTAATTTTGATAGAATCCAGCGATCAAGTTCCGGTCTGTCAGCTGGGTCAATATCAAATGATGATGCATCAACATTATCTGTGTTTGCATATAGTGTGAAGAAGTTATATACATTCTTGAATGTACCGAAGAACTTAGAATTAACTTCTTTAAGACCCTCTTCATCAAAACGTGTAGGCACCCATGCTGGAGATACGTGGTACATGTACCAACGTACAACGTCTGCGCCATATTTATCAAACAGCTCAAGAGCATCAACAGTATTGCCCTTAGACTTTGACATTTTCTTGCCTTCTTTATCAAGAATAAGATCATTTACGAGTACATTCTTGTAAGGTGCTTTTCCAGTAACAAACGTAGAGATTGCAAGTAGTGAGTAGAACCATCCACGTGTTTGATCAATACCTTCACAGATAAAATCTGCTGGGAATACATTGTCAAATCCGTCTTCGTTCTCAAATGGCCAGTGTTGTTGAGCAAATGGCATTGCTCCACTATCAAACCAGCAGTCAATTACTTCTGGAACTCTTGTCATTTTTCCACCACAATTACAGTTCAGGTGAACATCATCAACGTATGGTCTGTGAAGCTCAATTGACAGATCAATATCTTCGATAGCTCTGTCTACAAGTTCTTGACGAGAACCAACTGAAGCTAAATCTCCACAATCATCACAACGCCAGATATTTAGAGGTGTACCCCAATATCTCGTACGTGAAATAGCCCAGTCATTTAGATTCTCTAGCCAGTTGCCGAAACGTTTCTCGCCAACGTGATTCGGGAACCAGTTTACACCTTTGTTATTCTCGATCAATTGATCTTTAAGACGTGTCATTTCAATATACCAGCTTGGCTTCGCATAGTATAGAAGTGGAGTCTTACAACGCCAGCAGTGCGGGTAGTTGTGCATGATTGTTTCTTTTTTGTAGAGCTTGTGCTCTTCTTTCAACCAGATAACGATGTGTGGATCTGCGTCCATTACGAACATATCTTTCCAAGGTGTCTCTGTATATTTTCCGTCTTCGTTTACTGGTTGAAGAACAGGAAGGTCATATTTAACACCAACGTTGTAATCATCTTCACCAAATGCTGGTGCTGTATGAACAATACCAGTACCATCTTCAGTTGTAACGTAATCACCAAGTGTTACGTAGAATGCTTTTTTGTCTGCTTTTACAAATGGCATTAATTGCTCGTACTCAATGCCTGCAAGAGTAGATCCTTTGAATTCTTCAACGATCTCTATATCATCGCCCATATTTTTAGCAGCCAATGATTTTTCAATAATGAAAACTTCGTCGTTTTGCTTAACACGAACATAAGTCTCATTTGGATTTACAGTAATACAAACGTTAGCAGCTAGTGTCCAAGGTGTTGTTGTCCATACTAGGAAGTACTCATCAACATCTTTACGCTTGAACTTAACTGTTACAGTTGTTGTTTTCTTCTCTTGGTAACCCTGAGCAACTTCATGAGAAGCTAGACCTGTACCACAACGTGCACAATAAGGCAGGATTTTATGACCTTCATAGATCATCTTTTCATCGAAGAATTTCTTTAGAATATGCCATTCTGTTTCAATGAAGTTATTATCAAGAGTAATGTATGGGTTATCAAGATCAATCAAATAAGCCATACGCTCAGTTTGCTCTCTCCAAGCCGCTTCATACTCAAATACAGATTCGCGACATTGTTGGTTGAACTTTTCAAGACCATAGTTTTCGATCTCTTGCTTGTTCTGAAGGTTCAGGCGCTTCTCCACTTCAATTTCTACAGGAAGACCATGTGTATCCCATCCAGCTTTACGCTTAACTTGGAATCCTTGCATTGTTTTATAGCGACAAATCGAGTCTTTCAATGCACGTGCAATAACGTGGTGGATTCCTGGACGACCATTTGCAGTTGGAGGGCCATCGAAGAATACAAATGAATCATTTCCTTCTCTTGTTTCAACACTTGCTTTTAGTAGATCAATATCGTCCCAAAACGCGCGAATGTCTGCTTCTAATTCATAGACAGGCTTTTTAGGAAGCTCTTTATACTTTGACAATATAAACACCCTTTCCTCAAACACTTCTTAAGTCATACACATATGTCTCTTACCCATGGTTCGGGTTATTTACAGTTTTCTTAGTGCTACCATCGCTCATATTTTATTAAAAATATTTGCATAAAACAGAAAATCCCGTCCTAGCGACAATAATCGCTCAGGACGGGATATAAATATCACGTGGTACCACCCGAGTTTACCTGTGACTATAAGCCGCAGATTTCTCAATGTGATGATAACGGTTTCAAACCGTTTGACACTACTTAATTTCGCATCAAATGCTCAAGGGTGATTTTCAAAACGCCGCCTTATTGGTTCGCACCAGCCACCAACTCTCTTTAAAGACGAACAAGTTTACTTGTCCCTATCTAAGCTTTCACTTCTTTAGTAATAAAATAAATATCATTTGAATTATAATGGATTTTCTATATCTCGTCAACCAATGAATCTTGAACAACTTCCAACTGAGCACTTAAAAGCGTCTTAAACCGAGTTTTGAATACGATTGCTTCTTTCTTTGCCTCTTCATATTCACGGCGCGCATCGATAATTCGGTTATTGGCATCATCGAGTATTTTTTCAGCTTTATGTTCAGCTTGTGCAACGATATGAGCAGCCTTATCATTGGCAGTCCTCACAACGTCATCTGCAGTGCCTTGAGCCACTACAAGGGCGTCACGAAGCGTTTGTTCAATTCTATTAAACTTGTCGAGCTGTTCATCAGATGTTTTCAATCTTTCAGCTAGAAGTTCGTTTTCAGCAATCAAGTCTTCCATAGCTTTAGCCACATCATTCAGAAAAAATTCCACTTCTGAAGCAGAATATCCACGCATAGATTTATTAAATTCTTTTTTTTGAATATCAATAGGTTTCATAATGTTGGCCCCCTATTTAACCCGTTTTAGATGGATACGCAATCTATCTTTTCGCGTCGTGCCATCATCACCCTCAAAAATCAAACGACCTTTACCTCGTACAGATATCAGATCTCCAGGTTTTAAACCAGCAGACACTGATGATACAAATCTATAATTCACTTTTACACGTTCTTGCTTGATTAAGTCTACAGCTTTACCTCTAGACATATTGAACCCGGATGCAACGACAGCGTCAAGTCTTAAAGATTTAACAGTGGCTGTGATTTCATCATACTCGGGTGTTTTGGGCCTAATATCAGAAATTGGTACGATTGATGCGCTGGCTGCGTGCTTGCCCACTTTTCTTAACTGAACCGAAATGTAATCCGCCATCGCTTCTCCAGCAACAATCTGAACCACATCATCATAAACAATCAAGTCGCCTACTTTTTCTCTTTTAATGCCTAGACCAAGTACAGATCCTAATACGGATCTGTGCGTTGACTCAACTTTCATTTGAACATCCACAACTGCAAGCGGAAAATCGTCATCAGAGAACATCATCCAGTCAGGAAACAACCCAAGCATCAAATACTCCGCCTCAGGATATCCACCAAAAAAACTAAACTGAACATCTGGAATTTGAGTTAACACACGCAAAGCCACATCTTGATCTTCAGGTGATATAAAATCAGAAAAAGCAGGTTCATGCTTTTTCAAAACTTGACTTGCCAAATCAATGACACGAATGGCAATTTGTTTTGAAGAAGCATTGACCCGCACTTTATCTAGTATTCGTTCTTTATTTAACATTTACTTACAATTTTCGAATAAAGCTGCTAATAAATTGTAGGGTCAACAACAGCATGATAGGAGAAAAATCAAGTTGACCTCCAACGCCCAAGCGATGTTGAAGATTTCTAAATGGTGCAAGAAGTGGTTCTGTTAATTGATAAATAATCCTAGTAAATTGATTATCAAATCCTCTACCAACCCAACTTAATATAATTCGAATCATTACGAATAAATAAATGAGTTGAAAGAAGTATGCTACTGTCTGATTTATTGCATTCATTTATTACACTCCTTTTTGAGTCTATAATCAACTCAACATATTACTTAGATGACCACGGGAAAATTCCCTTATCGACCAACTCAGTCTTAACGTCACCTGAAATATCGACATTATTTGGTGCTAATATGAATATCCCCCTAGACACTTTTTGAATATGTCCATCAAGTGCATAAAGCGCGCCACTGCAAAAATCAAAGATTTTTCTAGCTAGTTCTGCATCAATTTCTTCAATATTGATAATGACTGGCTTTTTTGCTTTTAGACTATCAACAATCACTTTTGTATCTTCAAACTCAAGTGGTTGATGTAACACGACTTTCATATTCGAGCCAAGTGCAGAGCCCGTTGACGAAATCGAAGAGTGCAAGCTTACCACCTTCGAAGGTGACGAAATCGAATTCAATGAACTCGTAACTTGTTTTTTATCTTCTTCTATCATTTCTTCCTCAACATACTCTTCCTCGTCCTCATAAGCTCCAAACCCCATAAAGAACTTAATTTTGTCTACAAATTTATCCGACATGCTGACCTCCATATCACGATTTATTTTCGATTCATACGATCCGTAAAAGACAGATGTGTATGTTCCGAAGTTAGTAGGTTCTTAAACCGAAAATACCGCTTCCGATACGAACCATATTTGCTCCCTCTTCAATGGCAATGACATAATCCCCTGACATTCCCATAGATAAATACTTCATTTCTACATTATCATAGTTACTATTCTTCGTCGAATCAAAGATTTCCTTCATTCTTCGGAAAATTGGACGAACAGTTTCAGGATCTTCAGCAAAAGGAGCTATAAGCATAAGGCCTTTTACTTGGACCGATGGCATTTTTGAGACTTCTTCAAGAATGCCAGGCAGATCAGACTCTGTAATTCCAAACTTTTGAGCTTCACTTGCAACATTAACTTGAATCAATACGTCAATAATCCTCTGGTGTTTACCTGCCTTATCAGATATTTCTTTGGCAAGACGCACACTGTCAACAGAATGAATCATATCCACTTTATCAACTATGTACTTAACTTTGTTGGTCTGCAAGTGACCAATTTGATGCCATGAAACATTGTCATTAACTTCATCAAACTTCCGTCTGATTTCTTGAACTCTGTTTTCACCAATAACTTGTACACCATAATCTATGGATGCATTCATCACATCAGCTTCTATTGTTTTTGTAACTGCAACCAGTGTGATATCATTCGGATGACGACCCGAGCGTAAACATGCTTGCTCAATGTTCTTTTGAATTTCTTCTAAGTTTTCTTTCACATAAGAAAATGACATTTCTTCACCTCATTCAGTATTACAAATTGCAATGTTATTTAGTAGTCAACCTTATACTTGCATTAATAAACAGAATCGCCTTCTTTATAATTGACACCAAGGATAAGTATGTCATCATTCACATCAATTGATCGAACACGTTCTGGTGTATCTTCAATTACAACTTCTACAAAACCATTTTTTACAATTGCGCTTTCTTCATCATAACCAATAACTTTCACAGGCTTAAATACTGCTTTATTATCAACACCAAGAGCATAAACGCCTTGAATGCCTTCTCGACTTACAATAGCACTGCTTGGAATTTTTAATCCTTGATAATTTTCTCTTACAATTTTCGTTCTAACAATTCTTTCTTTATGAAAATCAGAAACTTGTTCAGTCATTTTAAGTACAAGTGCACCCTTTTCGCCTGTTTCAAACACCTTTGAAACAACGCCAGTCACAGTTTCATCGTTGATATTAACACGTACATACTTGCCTTCTTCATAGAGACTAATTTCATCTTTCTCAATAAGTGCAACAAGCATCCAAATAGAATTATCAACAATCTTATAAACGGGTCTGCCGTTGGTCACATAATCCGTCGTGAGCGACTTAACATCAATATTTTGCTTTATAACTGTGTCATAATCCAACTTATAAATATTTTCCAATGTCAGCACAGACTCCATGCCGTCGCTGGCAAATGTAACAATTCCAGCCTTTGGACTATAAAACGAAATCGATTGTCCTTCCGACAGTACTCCACCGCCAACAAAAGCTTGCTCGAATCCGCTGTTAGATCCAGAATCCATGTTAGCCAACATTTCTCGCTTGTCTAATTTAAGGTCAAGATCTTGTTTTAAATCCCTGACTTGAAGGAAATCCTTACGCTGTCTCGCATCAATAAGTGCATTGACGAGTTTTTCAATTTCCTCATCGAGTTCTTCTTCTGAAATCGTAAGTGTTTGTGCTGCAACAAAATTTTCAGGCTCTTCAGATAAGGTTTGTACATTACTCGTGTCACCGGTGTCTCGATACACTTCAGCAATTTTTAAACCTTTTTTAATTCTATCACCATCAGCAACGTTGTATCTTATATTCCCTTCAACATTGGTGTTAATAATCAGTTCATTTCTAAATATAATACCATCATATACGTTTTCAATATTCAATTGTCCATACACCACTGTTTGGGTTAATTGCTCATCAATAATAAACCCTGCGACCATTTTCACAGCGAAATATATGATAACCCCTATAATGATTATAGAACGAATAAGTCGTCCAAAGTTAAAACGCATACTAAAAGCCCCACTCTGCCACTCATTTTTAGTCATAACTACAACATGCAGTCTTCATATATGGCATCTGATTGTCATTAAATTATGATTATAAAAAAGGCTACTGCCAATAAGTAGCCTTTTACCCCGATTGTTCATTCAATTAGCGAAGATACTCTGTACTATCTACTCTATATGGATAAAAACTCTCGGGTTTATTATCAATTCAAATATATTTGGTACTACTTAAAAGAACTATGAGCATCTAAACTAGAATAGTCTACCGTATTTCATCGTTACTCGCAGTTTTTTTATTCGAGTCACATGAACTTCAAGAAGCTCGTCCTCGGCTGTGACAATACATAATGCATTCTCAACTTTACGTGCTCCAATTAAGGTTCCATGTACACGGTTATTATTTTTTAGACGCACACTGATTTCATCGCCAATGTTCAACTTTTTCTCACCCAACTTGAACACTTTAAAATCAATGTCATCAATTACATCCTGAGTTACTTTTTCACTTTTTATAGACACTTGTTGGTTTTTTAAATCCTGCTGTTCTTTTATCACTGAGAATAAATAACCAAAAAAGGAAAGTACAACTCCAAAAAATAGAATCATTTCAATATAACGACTCACATTATCACCACTTTCAAAATAGCTCTATCCCTATTATACATCAACAAAGCCAGTTTTTCCACGGGGGAGTACCGATCATCAAGGTTACATTAAAATTACAGTCGTCCCCAGACCTCTTGAGCAGCTTCTTCGATCTCATGCGTCATTCGTCGTAGCATCAGATTTCTAACCGACTCTCTCGCATCGTAATCTTCATAAATAACTTTATACAATTGCTCCGCAATCGGCATTTCTACATTATATTTTTGACTAAGGCCATGTGCTGATTTTATTGTATAAATACCTTCAACAACCATGCCAACGTTCTTTATAGCGTCATCCGTCGTCATACCTTCACCAATCATAATTCCGCAACGTCTGTTGCGACTATGCATTGAAGTACACGTTACGATTAAATCGCCAATGCCCGAAAGACCCGAGAAAGTCTCCAATTTGGCACCCATTTGTATTCCAAGTCGTGCTATTTCATGAATGCCTCTTGTCATAAGTGCCGCTTTAGCATTGTCACCATAACCAAGACCATCACTAATTCCTGCACCAAGAGCGATTATGTTTTTTAAAGCGCCACCAACTTCAACACCAATAAGATCTGGATTAGTGTATATTCTTAAATTTTCTGTTGTAAAAGCGTCCTGCACGAGTTCTGCTGCAGCCTTGTCTTCCGATGCTGATACCAGAGTCGTCGGTATCTTTCGAGAAACCTCCTCAGCATGCGATGGACCTGATAGCGATACAAACTTATTCTCAGGTAAAAACTCCGCTACAACCTCCGAAATACGCTTTAGAGTACTCATCTCAATACCCTTAGATACATTTACAATCACTTGATCAGGATTTATTACATGAGCACACTTCTCTAGTGTCTCCCGTACAACCTGTGAAGGTACAGCAATAAGAATAATTTTCGAACCTTTTATTGAGCCATTTAGATCTGATGTTGGTTTTATAAGTTCAGGCAACTCCACGCCTGGCAAATACGTTTCATTTCGCTTTGTTTCGATGATTTCATCTGTTTGCTCTTGTTGCCAAGACCAAAGATTAACTTCCAGGCCTTTTTGAGCCAGAACAAGTCCCAGTGCCGTTCCCCAACTGCCAGCTCCCAATACAGCAACTTTCATAGTTACAACTCCTATCTCTATTTGACCAATCATTTACGAGGGTGTCTCATTAACAGTATACCGATTCAGCCCTCATCATAATCAACCACGTGTATGATTTATAACATTGTTGACCAGAGATATTATATCATGACCAGGTATTAAATATGTCATTAAAATTCCTTAAGTTTAAGTTATACAAGTTTTTAAGGAATGAATTAAAGCCAAGATCATTCGAGTCATCTCAAATAATCTTGGCTTATTTATCATTTTATATTGATTTTATTTGTGCTTATTTTCTTTGAGGTCCACTTAAGCGTTGCTTCTCACGTACCTGGATATGGATCGGTGTACCCTCAAATTTAAAGTTTTTACGGATAACATTCTCAAGATATCTCATGTATGAGAAGTGAGCCAGCTCTTTGTCGTTAACAAACAATACAAATGTCGGCGGCTTAACACTAACCTGAGTCATGTAGTAAATCTTTAGACGTTTACCTTTATCTGAAGGTGGTTGGTTCAGAATGATCGCTTCATTCAAGATATCATTCAACAGACCTGTTTGAACACGTAAAGATTGTTGTTCAGCAACATACATTACCGACTCAAGAATCTGGTGAACACGTTGTTTCGTTAAAGCAGAAACAAATAGAATTGGTGCATATGTCATAAATGCCAACTCATTACGCAGTGTTTCTGTGAACTTTTTCATCGTCTTATTGTCTTTTTCAAGAAGGTCCCACTTATTCACAATGATAATAACACCACGACCAGCTTCATGTGCATAGCCTGCAATCTTCTTATCCTGATCTGTAATACCTTCATACGCATCGATAATAAGAAGAGATACATCCGATCTTTCGATAGCTGTAAGCGCTCTAAGAACACTGTATTTTTCGATGTTTTCATTAACATTCTTTCGACGTCTGATACCCGCCGTATCAATCAACACAAAATCTTGTTCATCGATTGTAAATGGTGTATCGATGGCATCACGTGTCGTTCCAGCCACTTCACTTACAATAACTCTATTTTCACCAAGTATTGTATTTATCAAAGATGATTTGCCTGCGTTAGGTTTTCCAATTAGTGCAACCTTTATAACATCTTCATCGTCGTCATCTTTACATTCTTCTGGGAATAAAGCCACAATATCATCAAGCAAATCACCAAAGTTTAGTAAGTTGGCAGATGAAACAGGAATTGGCTCACCAAGACCTAGATCGTAGTAATCATAGAAATGATCAGGCATCTTCGGCGTGTCCACTTTATTAGCCACTAAAAGAATTGGTTTTTTAGAACGTCTCAACATTTGAGCGATTTCTTCATCCGCTGACGTATACGACTCTTTACCGTCAAGCATAAAGATAATAACGTCTGCTGTATCAATTGCAACTTGAGCTTGATCACGCATTTGTGACAGGATGATATCTTTAGAATCTGGCTCAATACCACCTGTGTCGATCATTGTGAAATGATTTCCAGTCCACTCAATATCAACATAAATTCTATCTCTAGTAACACCTGGTTTATCTTCTACAATTGAAATTCTTTTACCTGCGATTTTATTGAAGAATGTTGATTTTCCAACATTCGGCTTTCCTACTACTGCAACAACTGGTTTACCCATAATTACGCCTCCTCATAAATGCCTAGAACATTTGACAGAAAGGCGTGTCCATTTACTTCAATAGGTAACACTGTCACATTCAAGGCTTTCTCTACATATTCAACTGTTATATCATCCAAAAACACTCGCTCGCCGCTCTTAAGCATACTCTCAGGGATGATCAAGGCCTCACCTAATGGTTGATCCTTTAATTGCGATATTAAATCCTGACCAGTCAATAAACCAGCCACGGTTATACTCTCTCCGAAGAACTTATTTAATATTTTATATACATGTACTTCGCAGTTTTCATGTTGCCCGGAAACACTCTGAGCTAATTTTTCTATATACTCAAATGCTGACGTCCCCGTCGCAATGCTGACTTCACGTTTTGAAATGTCCATTCCTTCAAGTTGTTTAAGACCTTCTTGAATCTCAGTTTCAAGTTTTGTCATGAGTCCAACACCATTTTCAATTTGTGCAAAACCTTCATATGCATCGTATTCTGGACGATCAAGTCCAGCAAGCACATAAAACTCATCAGATAGAAATACAAATCTGGTCCCACGTTTTTCTAAGAAAAACGACTGCCATTTTTCAATCTGAAGAATGGTTTCTAAAGCCAATTGTTTGTCGTAACCTTTAACTGGCGCCAAACCATCTCTATATTTCGTAAGACCAATTGGTACAACGGCAATCGACTGCAAGCCTCCTGGGAGATCATGAAGATCTCTAAGGGTTCTATCAAGTTCAATTCCATCATTAAAACCTGGACAAAGCACGATCTGGCCATTCATCTCGACCCGATGCTCACCGAGAAGTTTAAGTCGCTTATATACTTCGCCTGCATTCTTATTTCCAAGCATTTTAACCCTTAACTCAGGATTTGTTGTATGAATGGAAACATTAATCGGACTAATATTATAATCAATCATTCTTTGAAGTTCATCTTGTGAAACATTGGTAAGCGTCACAAAATTACCTTGTAAGAATGAGAGACGTGAGTCATCATCTTTAAAGTATAGTGTCTCTCTCATACCTTCTGGCAATTGATCAATAAAACAAAAGACACACTTATTACGACAATTTCGAGCATGGTCCATAATCGGATGCTTAAATTCAAGCCCCAATTCTTCATCATACTCTTTTTCAATTTCTAATAGCCAAACTTCTCCATCAGGTTTCTGAACCTCAAGTTCAAGGTATTCATCACTAATTAAGAAAAGATAATCTATAATATCCTTCACAGCTCTGCCATTTATCGTAAGCAGGACATCGCCTTTTTCAATTTCCATTTCCTCAGCAATGCTTCCTTGCAGTACCTTTGATATACGATTATCACTGTGTACTAATTCATTTAATTCCATACTATTATCCTCCGACAATCCTCGTACATATTACACTCTCACCATGCAAGCGTCAAGAACTATCGTATTTCCTCGCACTATTTCAGCTAAAAGCTGTCTTTCTTCACGCTTCCATTATTCAATTATTTTTTTTGCTTTCAAAGCAAATATCGCTGCCATTCTTCCTGTTTGAGGTTTTTCTATTCTATAGGAAAACAACAAGTCATTATTACACATAGTACAATATTCACTCACTTCAATGTTCGTGATTTTCACACCTGCATCTTCAAGTATATATTGATTGATGCCTTTTAAATCTATCAGGTAATGTTCTGGCGTGGTTGGCTTTAAGAAATTGTGAATTTCATTTCCCATCCACGAAAACGCATTCACCACTGAACTGTCAATTTCATAACAACAACCACTCGCACAAGGACCAATTCCGGCAATAATATTTTTAGGGTCACTTCCAAATAACTCTGAAAGTCTTTCAACAGCTCTTTTTCCAATTTGCTTAGATGTTCCCTTCCACCCACTGTGTATAACGCCACCAACATGATTTACCGGGTCATACAAGAATATCGGGACACAATCTGCATAATAAGTAATTAGAGCTACGTCAGACCGCTTTGTAACTAAGCCGTCTTGGGATGATATGAACGTTTCCATTGACTCAGTACACTCTACAACATCAACATGGTGAACCAGATCTGAATGAACTTGCTTCGTCATGTATCTAGGTCTAGTTTCAATCTCAAGCGCACTTAGAATTCTCATGTAATTTTCTTGAACATCTGATGAACGATCTTCCGTAAATCGACCCATGTTTAAACTCGAAAATGGAGGGTGACTAACCCCTCCATTTCTTGTCGTAAATCCATGAATCAGATCAGCGCACTCAGATAGATTGCTAAACTGCAACCACTCTACATCTTGCTGTTTTCTTATCAGCATGATCTCACCGCCTGATTATCTGTCATTAAATATTTTCTATTTCTTATCGTTTAGCATTGTTTTAAGTTCATCCATGAAAGTATTGATGTCCTTAAATTGTCTGTAAACAGATGCAAATCTCACATAAGCAACTTCATCAAGTTCGCGAAGTCCCTGCATGACATGCTCGCCAATTAAATGGGAAGATATTTCTTTCTCCATAGAATTATAGAGTTTCTTCTCAATCTGTTTAGCCAAGTCTTCGATTGTTTGAAGTGCCACTGGCCGTTTTTCACAGGCTCTAATAAGGCCATGCATCATTTTTGATCTGTCATAAGACTCTCTGTTTCCATCTTTTTTAACGACGATCAGAGGAATTTCTTCAATTTTTTCGTAGGTCGTGAATCGGTGTTTACATTCCACGCACTCTCGACGTCTACGGATTGTGTTTCCATCATCCGTTGGTCTGGAGTCCACTACTTTCGATTCACCATATTCACAAAATGGACATTTCATATATTACACCTCTTATAATGAGAATAAAGGCTACCTATCCAGGTAGCCTGTCATTACTAATCATTCTTACTCTCAATCCTTACTGTCTTAGCGTTGTCTTCTTAAGAAAGTTGGAATATCGAATTCTTCACTATCTTGCTCATCCGCCGCCTCAGTAGTTGTTTCAACAGTTTCTGCCTCAACTTCAGCTTCAGCTTCTTGAACAGTCTCCACAACCTCTTCCTTCTTTTCAGGTTGAGTGCTTCTAGTTACTTGATGATCCTCAAAACCAGTTGCAATAACTGTAATTCTAAGCTCATCTTTAAGCGCTTCATCAATTACAGCACCGAAAATGATATTAGCATCTGGATCAGCAGCTTCTGCAACAATCTCAGCAGCTTCATTGACTTCAAATAAGCCTAAATCCGCTCCGCCTGTGATGTTAAGAAGTACACCTTTAGATCCTTCAATTGATGTTTCAAGCATTGGACTGTGAATCGCTTGTTTCGCTGCTTCAACAGCACGGTTTTCACCACTTGATTTACCAACACCCATATGAGCCAAACCACGTTCGTACATAATCGTCTTAACATCGGCGAAATCCAAGTTTACTAGACCAGGAATTGCAATCAGGTCAGAAATACCCTGTACACCTTGACGAAGAATATCATCAGCGATTTTGAATGCATCAACAATGCTCGTTCTTTTCTCAATAACTTGAAGCAAACGATCATTTGGAATTGTGACAAGTGTATCTACTTTATCTTTTAATGCGTTAATTCCATGATCAGCATGAAGCATTCTACGACGACCTTCAAATGTGAAAGGCTTCGTAACAACACCTACTGTAAGTATTCCCATTTCTTTTGCTACATCAGCAACGATCGGTGCCGCACCAGTACCAGTACCGCCACCCATTCCAGCAGTGATAAATACCATATCAGAACCCTGAAGAGCTTGATATATATCATCACGACTTTCTTCAGCCGCTTTCTCACCAACTTCAGGATTAGCGCCAGCGCCAAGTCCACGAGTTAGTTTCTCACCAATTTGAATTTTAAATTCTGCTTTAGAATTGAATAATGCTTGTTTATCTGTGTTAATCGCAACAAATTGAACACCTTTAAGGCTCGCTTCAATCATTCTGTTTACAGCGTTATTACCGCCGCCGCCTACACCGATAACTTTAATTTGCGCAAATTGCTCCATGTCAATATCAAACTCTAACATGTGACAGCCCCCTTTTTCCACGATGAAAAAATGTCGTTCATATCAGCACTGTATCTTTTTACAGCTAATTTCTATTTGAGAAACATGCAAATTTGATTTTTTTTACATTTGCATACAGTTTCTAACAAACAACCTATTCAAATAAATGTACACGACTCGCTGAAACAACCGAGATACATAATATTTGACTTACTACTTATAATACCATATTTTAAGCCATTATGATGTGCATTTTTCAACAAATTTCAAGATTATTGACATTTTCGTCCAAACCGTAGTTGAAATAAATGGCGAATATGGTATTTAAAACATTTCCAACTATTCCTATTCTGTATTTTCGGGGAAAACTTCATCCGATTTTGAATGATTGCGTTTCCACTTCGTTCGATAAGAATCAATAAGAAGCCTCCGAATAATAGCCAAGTTCTGGAACAATCGAACACCAAATGCAAATACAGCGGCATAATATAATGGAATTCCAAGAAAATCTCCGATATATGCTAAAAATGCTGCAAGTATAGCATTTGTTGTAAATCCACTTATGAAGATAACAGCATCAAACCGATCTTCCATGCTTGACCTAACGGCTCCAAAGACTGAATCAATTGCTGCTAATATTGCCACTGCTACATATAAAGACCACGTTGAACTAAGACCAATTGGCATAAACCAACCAATAAAAAGTCCAAGAATTATGGCCAGTATCGCGATCATCAACTTTCTTCACCATCCTCTGTTGCCTTCATAAATACTGGTCGAATAGATCCAGTGAAAGCAGGAACCTCAAGATTAACACTTGTATACACTTCGAGAAACACACCATATTGCCTTAGTATTTGACCAAAAGAGCCTGGCGCATTCACTGCAGCTTCTAAGTGGTGTTTGTCTCCAATTGCTTTGATAATAAATGGCTGTGCAAAAACATCATTATTGATCCGTATTGTAGGACCAGTACACTGAATTTTCGTTTTACCGAAAACATAGCGTTGACCATTTATAGAAATAGCCTCCGCGCCCGCATACCTTAAGTCATCAACCAACTTTTGGACATCCATATTATGCACAAGAACGTTGTTGGGATCTTC
>Ga0209379_10000770_pt1 | contig 23542 bp, 26 predicted proteins | sample tdDd001_FD_187124 | JGI IMG/M metagenome (GOLD analysis project Ga0209379, IMG submission 187124) | Marine sediment microbial communities from the Atlantic coast under amendment with organic carbon and nitrate - tdDd00.1 (SPAdes)... | ecosystem: Environmental > Aquatic > Marine > Coastal >...
TTTTTTTAGTTTAGGATTTTGTATGAAAGCCAGTTATAATAAACAAATAATAGTTATAAAAATTAAGGATATTTATTATGTTAAATAAAAAAGGATCAATGTTTGGGCTTGATGCTAGAATAGCCTTAGCAATATATAGAGTGTTATCAGTAATATCTAGAACGACACAGTATTCTACAATTAAAAATTCAATAGCAACAGCATTGCTTGCCCAATTAATAGAGCTTGGTAAGGAAGGGGAATCTTATGATTTAAATAAGGGAGTGCTTCCCGATCAAGTAATACAGATAATTAAAGTACATGGTTTTATACGCTAAAGTGGAAGTATAGATAAAGCACTATCTCTAAAAAATTGATATAATTTAAAAATATTCCAGATAAAAAATCCAAATGATTAGGAATAAAATCATAAACATATTTAGTATACTAAATATTACTAGTTAACAGCTTTAAATACTTAATATCTTATTTATAAATTATAAAGACCTTACAGCTAGAAGGTGTTTTATGAGCCTTTTTTACTGTTATTTATAAATAACAACAAGATAACTTAGGTAAGGAGAGTTTTAGTATGTCATATTTAATTGACTTTAGTATTTGTTTATTTACTTTTTTAATGCTTAGCTCTTTATATAAATATTATAAAAGAAGTTTTTTTTATGAAAAATATAAATCAATAGAAGATCTATCTGCCCCTGAGCTTTTATTTTACTATAGGCTAGCAAGACAGCTACCTCGAGGTTATAAAATAATCTGCAAACCAGATATTGATGATATTATAAGCAATGTTAAAATAGGCAAAAAATTTGAGTGTGCTGAATTATCTAATAGATATAAAAATGTTGAAAAGCATGATGTTGATATAGCTATTTTAAATAAAAGAAATAAATTTATTTGCGGTATTAATATAGGGAAGCCAACACCAGAAGGCATTCCAAAGCTGCATGATATAGATGGTGAAGTTAAGATACTATTTGCTAATTTAAATATACCTTTGCTCGAATATAAGTTTAAAAACGAGTATAATTTTAATGAGATTTTAAAAAAATTATAAAAAAGCCACCAATTCGGTGGCTTCTTTTTTTCGATAAAGAAATTTATATCAGCAATCGATTATTTTTTAGAATGTGATAATTGAGAAAGCGTTCTATAAATATATTCCTCTTTTTCTTTTTTTTCTATTTCAAGATCTAAGGGGGAATATATTTTTTGAATACCTGCAGGGTATTTTAAGCTATTAGAATCAGTATAACCTCTACTAGATATTGTTTCTAATGTTAAGTTTAGACCATCCCATTGCCATTGTTTTAAGTAGCTATGGTTTTGAGTCCCGTCTTTTCCATGCATAGAAAATTCTAAAATATCCCCTGGGTCGAGATAGCATAAAAGATTATCTGATTGGCGACGATGTATATCGGTTAATCCTCTCATTAAGGTTTTTTCATGACTATATCTACAAGATATTTTTGATTTATTTGGAGCATTACCTTTAAATAAAATTAGTAGAGAATCACTTTTTAAGCTACCAGGAACAAGTAATGGATTCCCATTACTTGTTTTAGCAATATCAGCTTGATAAAATCGTGCAGGGACGGGTTTGAGGTAGTTGTTGTCTTTAATAGCGAGATCTTTTAGTATGCTATTGGCTACATCGGCTTTTGCCTCATGTAGCTGTCCAATAAGAGATTTTAGATTATGAGACATTTCTTGATGTGCAGTAGCTATTTTGTTTATTAAATTGTCATGGCATGGTGTCCAGCGTTCACCTGTAACAACTTTACCAAATCTAGAATATTTAAAAACAATACCTGCTTGAGCATATGTTGGCGTTAAAGTGACAGCACGCATTGACATCTCCTTAAAAAGAGCATGTTATTACTTTATTAGGTTAATCTATTGTACATAGAGATAAAAACGATGTTGTATTAAAATACTTGGTATATCGTTTATGTGTTTAAATATAAGGTAAAAATAAAAAAGCCTCCCGAAAGAGAGGCTTTAAAGTATGAAGTATTTTAAATTATTCGTCACCACCTAGGAAACCTAGAATTTGTAGAATATTTAAGAATAGAACTACAAAGCTTGTGTATAAACTTACAGCTGTGATGATAGACATTTCCGAAGTTGCTTCTTCGCACTCACCAAATTGGTGGAACATATCTCTTAACATATTTAGCTCATAAGCAACACCTGCTGAAATTAAAGGTACGATTAAGAAGCTAATTACCATACTAAAGCCACCTGTTGCAACGCCAAACATAGCTAAAACAAGGTTAATTACGATAGCTGCAATTAAACCCCATGATGCCATTGAAATAAATGTACCCCAACCAGAAAGTGACTTTTTAGTTGATAGGCCAAACATACTCATTGAAGCAAAAATAGCCATTGCAACAAAAAATGCTGTTGTAATGTTGGCAGCTGTGTAAGCAGCAACAATAGGAGTAAATGCCACACCAGTAATGGCACTAAAAGCAATAAATAATGCTAGGCCAGTTGCTGTTGAAACTTTGCTGATAATTTTATGAGCAAAAATACCGAAACCAAACCATACAGCAAAGAAAATAAGCTGGAATGGTAGAGTTTTAGCCATTGCTAAAATTTCTGCATTTTGGAATGTTAGGTAAGCAGCAACTCCAGAAATTGCTACACCACCTGACATATAGTTAAAAACTGTTTTTAAAAATCTAGCAAACGCAGCATTATAACCTGCTACAGATGTTGAATTTGAATACATATTTGATATCCTTTCTTAAAGTTATTTTCAGATTTTTATATTTTATTATCTAATACGACTAATATCATATAATTTATATTATATAATAACCTTTAACACTAGTCAATTTTTTTTATTTGCTTATTTGACATAAATTTACAAACAATGTTATATTACAGTAACATTAAATGTAGTATTTTATATAGAAACAAAAAAGGGTTATTAAATGACAGGTTCAGTACCAAACACTCCAGAAGAAAAGATATTTATGATGTTAAAATTAGATAAAGCTAAGCGTCGTTGGAGGCTTATGGCTGTGTTATTGTTTTTAATAGTTTTAGTATTAGTTTCTGTAAATAGCAATCAAACAGAAAAGGTTGTTAGTAAAAAAGAAAATTATATAGCCGAAATTAAAATTGAAGGTATAATTTTAGAAGATGATTACAGATTAAAACGTCTAGAAGAATTAAAAAAAGATGAGCATGCAAAAGCAGTTGTTTTAACAATAGACTCTCCTGGAGGATCAATGGTTCCCGGTTTAGAGCTTTTAGATATATTAAAAGATATAGCAAAAGAAAAGCCATTAGTAGTTCAAATGAAAACAGTAGCGGCATCTGCAGGCTTTTTAATTTCATTAGCAGGTGACTATGTTGTTGCAAATAAAGCTACATTAACTGGATCTATTGGGGTTTTAATGCCGTTGGTTGATGCAACAGAGTTAGCTGAAAAAATTGGTATAAGATCTGCTGAAATTACAAGTGGTGAGCTAAAATCGATCACATCTCCTATTAATAGAAGATCTAATAAAGCTCAAAACTATTTACAAACAACTGTAAATGAACTGCAGGTTATTTTTATGGATGAGGTTAAAGATAGAAGAACTATTACTCCTGAAATTGAAACTATTGTTTCAGATGGTAGAGTGCTTATTGGTAAAAAAGCATTTGAATATGGTTTAATTGATGCCTTAGGTAACAAATCTAAATTATTAGAATACTTACAAGCAGTAAAAGATATTCCTGAAGACTTAGAGCTTGTAGAGTATTCTTTAGAAGAGCCAGAAAAAACTAAATTGCAAGATATTTTAGCTGATCAGCTAACATCAAGTATTTCAAATAAATTAGAAATGTTTTTACAATCTTATATTTCTGTACCGAAAATGATTGCAAAATAAGTAAAAATCTATTATAGTGCAACAAGTCTGAAATCAGGCTTGTTTTTTTGTCTGATAAGAAAAAATGTTTCAACTTTCTTTACAAAACACTTTGAAATTTATGATTGTTGATGTATAATACAGACAGGTTTTTTAAAATATAAATTAAAAATTTAAATATAGGATAAAGTTTATGAAAAGATCGGAATTAATCGAAAATATTGCACTGAAGCATAAAGAATTAGAGTATCAAGATGCGGTTAACGTTGTTGATACTATGTTTGGCGAAATCTCTAATTGTTTAAAAAGAGGTTACAGAGTTGAGCTAAGAGGCTTTGGCGTATTTAGTGCAAAAGAAAGAAACTTTTCTAAAGCTAGAAACCCAAAAACTGGTGAGCAGGTAGCGGTTTCTCCTAGAAAAAATGTTAAGTTTAAAATGTCAACTAAGTTACAAGGCATTCTTAACAAATAATTAAAAAAAGAGTTATTGCATGAATAATGTATTCAAAATTTTAATCGGTATTATTTTAGTGTTATTTGCATTAGCCTTCTTGGCTTTTGCAGTGCAAAATAATGCCGATATTTTAGTTGTTCTATTACCTGGACATGAATCTTATGTTCCCTTATATGTACTAGTTTTAGGATGTTTTTTTGCTGGATTTTTATCAGCAGTTATTGTTACAAGATTTGAATATCTAAAAAACAAATTTAACATCTGTAGATTGGTAGCTAAGTTTAAAGGTAATAAAAATAAATCAAAATATGTAAGCGAGTAAATAATGGAAAATATTTTTAGTTTTGATGTCTTTTTAATCAACGTTCCTATTTATCTTGCTTTTGTATTAGCTGGCTATATGCTGGCTATTAAGCCAAAAATGGAGAAGAAAAGTAGAGCTATCTCTCTATCTGAAGAGCTATATGATACAAAAGAAGATTTAAAAATTGAAAAAGTAGAAGACTTTGAAATTTATTTGAAACTAGCTAAGCTTTTTAGAAAAAGCGGAGAGTTTGAAAAATCGGTTCAAATTCATAAAAAATTATTAGAAAATGAGAGTTTATCAAAAAGTTTAGAGTCTCGTATTATTTTAGAACTTGGTAGAGATTATTTAGCTTCTGGTTTATTTGATAAGGCAGAAGAAAATTTACTAATGGCATTAAAATTGACAGATAAAAACTCTCAGGGAGAAAAAGACTGTTTGCTAGCTATTTCTGAGCTATATGAAAGACAAGTTGACTGGATCAAAGCCGTAGTTTATAGAAAAAAATTAATTCAAATTGATGACTCTTATAAAAATGGTTTAGCATTATTATTATGTAATCTTGCATCAAAAGAGTATAAAAACAAAAATATTGGGAATGCTAAAAAAAGCTACCTAGAAGCACTAGACCTTGATAAAGACTGTGTTTTAGCAGTTAAAGAGTTAGCTACAATATTTTTAATTGAGAAAAATTATCAAGAAGTATTTAATATTCTTAATAGTTATGTAAAGCAATCTACAAGACTATTAAATTTAATGGTTTTTGCTTTTAAAGAATTATTAGAAAACGATGAGTTTAAAAAAGATACTGCAAAGCTTTTAGAGTCTTTAACAACAGAAGATAGTTGTGCATGTGACTATGAGGTATGTATTTTATACTGTCAGTATTTATTAAAAGAATCTAAGACAGAAGAGTTACAAGAGTTTATTTCAAAATATAATGAAACTCATAAACATAATTTACAAGCAATTTATACAATGGCGTTATTTTTGAAAGATTCTAAGTTTGACTATAAGTCTAAAGATCATTCAAATGTGTTATTAGAAAAAATTGACAGCATGTTACAAGGCGAATATAACTACCAGTGTCGTAGCTGTGGTTACCACACAAAACATGAGTTTTGGCATTGCCCACAATGTCAAAAGTGGGATACACTGGGCAGAATTAGTCGTTAATAAATTAAAAACTAAAAGGAAAATTCAATATGAGTTGGCTTAAAGAAATTGTAAGACCTAAAATTGTTACTAAAGAGAAAAAAGATATTCCTAGCAGCTTATGGATTAAATGTGATAGCTGTAAAGACATGCTTTATTATCAAGACGTTCAATCGAATTTAAATGTATGCCCATCTTGTGGCTACCATTTAAAAGCATCTTTTGATTTTAGAAAAGAATATCTTTTTGACAAAGACTCTATTGATTATTTACCTGAACCACAGGTTAAAAAAGACCCATTAGGGTTTAAGGATACTAAAAAATATACAGTTAGATTACAAGAGCATAAATCAGCAACAAAATCTAGTGATGCTATTAGAACCTTTACAGCAAGTATTGATGGGCAGGACGTTGTGGTATGTAATATGGACTTCAGTTTTATGGGTGGTTCTATGGGTGCTTATGTTGGCCAAGCAATTGTTGAAGCTTGTGATGTTGCTGTGCAAAAAGGTTTGCCTATGTTAGCTATTACTGCATCAGGTGGTGCTAGGATGCAAGAAGGTATTTTATCTTTAATGCAAATGGCTAGAACAACAGCCGCAATTGAAAAGATAAAAGAGCATAAGTTACCATTTTTAGTTATGCTAACAAATCCAACAACAGGTGGTGTTACAGCATCATTTGCAATGATTGGAGATATTACAATGGCTGAACCTGGTGCTATGGTTGGTTTCGCTGGTAAAAGAGTTATTGAGCAAACAATTGGTGAAAAACTACCAGATGGCTTTCAGTCAGCTGAGTATTTAGAAGAAAAAGGTATGATTGATGTTATTGTGCCAAGACAAGAGCAGAAAAAAACAATAGCTAGTCTTATTACAATGTTAATGAATAAGTAAGCTTAAAGAGGAATTTTTATGACAGAAACAGTAATTAGTATTAAAACTGAGAAAACACCAAATCCAAATACTTTAAAATATAACTTTAATAGAGTTATTTTACCTAATGGATCAGCTGAATTTTTAAATGAAAAAGCAGCAGAATCTAAATCTCCATTAGCTTCAAGAGTGTTTCAAATTGCAGGTGTTGAACGAGTGTTTGTTGGAACTGACTTTATTGCGATTAGTAAAAAAGATGATGTTGAATGGTCTGAAATTAATGGCTATTTAGCTCCAAAATTAGAAGAGTTTTTTGAATCAGGAGATCAAGCTGTTGCTGGCGAAGCTCAAGCAAAGCTAGAATTAAATTTAGAAGATATGACTGATGAAGAAAAACAGACAGTAGAAGAAATTCAAAAAATCATTGAAGAAAAAGTTAAGCCAGCAGTAGCTCAAGATGGGGGCGATATAGTGCTTGCTGGTTATAAAGATAAAGTAGTGTATGTTAAAATGTTGGGTGCATGTTCTGGCTGTCCAAGTGCAGGGGCAACGCTAAAAGATGGTGTTGAAAATATGCTTAAATATTTCCTAGCAGATAAAATAGAAAAAGTAGTGGAAGTGCAGGAGTAAAAAATGATTGAACAAGAAGTAACGCAAAAAGTATGTAATATGATTGCAGGTTGTACGGTTGATATGGAAGCTCTGGATGAGTGGGGTATTGACGATTTACATATTTTAAAAAAAATATCAGACCAGTATAATATGGGATGGTTGCATAATGTTATGGCAAGGATTACACCTTTAACATTAGATAGGTTAGATGAGTATTTGCTAATGGCTGACTTATTTATATCAACAAAAGATGAAGCTAGCCATGTTCTTGATAGATTTGACTCTGATTTAGAATTATTCTGTTCAGTGGCAGGTGTTAAAGTTACAAAACACATGACTGCAGCTACAGTTTCAGAAGAACTAGAATCTCACGTTAACTTATATATGGAAGTTGAAAAAATCTTTGCTAATAAATTTAAATTTATGGAATTAAGAGATCCTATTAAGCAAATTACAAATACTCCAATTACTGAAGAATATAGTAATGAATTTATTAAAAACTTTATGGATGTTAAATTTAATAGAGTTTAGTTATATAGTTATTTAAGCTAAACTATTCAATTATATATAAAAAATAACCTCCCAAACAAGGGAGGCTTTTTTAGTTTAATATCGATTGAAAGTTAAAAGGCCTTGATTTTATCGTGATTTTCAGGACTTTATTGAAAGAAATCTTTTGTATTTTATCAGATACTTTTTGACGCTGTCCGTTAAACCAAAGGTATTTAAGCTCATCTCTATTTTTAAAGAAAAAGTCATTGCCAAAAACGGCCATTTGAATTTCAGTGGATCTTTTATAGCGATCTGTAAAGCAATTATATGCAATTTCATTTATATATATGCCTAGCTCTTCTTTTCGTTCTCTAAAGCCTAGCATTACTCGCTCTAACTTACGCCAGGATAAATAAAGCTTAATCTGTTTTGTTAAGTTAATAATTTCGACCAATATTTTCATAATTGAAAATACAAATGCAAGAATTATAAATACTTGAAAGATTCTATCCATAAAAACTCCGAAAGTTAAAGCTTTTTTTTGTAATCTTCAAATTCACTTGCAGCTTTACATTTAATTCTTGAGCGTAACTCCTTAGGGTTTTCTTTAAAAATATTTTGCGCAGATTCATAGCTCTGTTTGAACCAGTTGCAAGTTAATTCATAAATAAGCTCGTCACTGTTATTTGCATTTTGTACAAGGTTTAGCTTATCCTCATCATCAAGTTCTTTGCTTAAAGCATCTCTCATTTTGTCGCAAATTTCTTCCCATTCTTGCTCTTTTTGGTACTTTCTGTAGCAAAATTTCAATGCTTCATAAATTCCCCATAAACTAGCCAAAAATATAAGCTCAGTAGATGATATATCCACGCGTAAAATCCTTAGTCTTTAGATTAAAGACGTGATTGTATGGTTTAAAAGTAATACTTATGGTTTTAGTATAATGTTTTTTATACTAAAACTCAATAGTGTTAAAGTCTAAACCTTCTTTTTGGTACTGAGATTTATTTACAAACGCTGAAAATACTGCCATATCTAACTTAGGTAAGATAAGTTCATTAATAACGCGCTTGATTTGTGTAGCATCTGTTTTTAAAATCATTTCTCTAAAGTTAAGTAGGTCTTGATCTGTAACATCATCAAAGAATCTGCTTAATGCGTTAGAACACTTCTTAATTTTAAGAACAGGTGAATCATTTGCTGCAATTGCTTGTAAAATACCTTCCTCAATTTGCTCTTGAGTAATCTTTGAACCATCACCTAGCCAATTTTTTAGATTTTTAAATATTTCAAATGTCGCTGAAATGTTTGGATCCATGTATGATGCAAGAATAAATACTTCACTTTGGGCTCTATACCCTGCAAAGCCACCGTAGGCACCACCTTTTTCACGAATTTCAATATGAGTAAAGTCATTATTAATAATTCTTGATAGCACAAAGAATGCGCCAGAAAGCTCATTGTCAAAATAAGGTGCTGGCATAACCATTGAACAATAATTTGCAGTAACTTTATCTGATTCTACAATGTTGATGTTATAATCATTTAGATCGTACTCTAAAGCATAACGAGTAGGGTTTGATACAACATTGTCGTCATAACAAATTTCAATAGATTTGTCCAAATTATCTTCTAAGTCAACAATAGATAGGGCTGATTTAGAGTATGCTGCTTCAATCTTTTCGTGAATATTTTTTAGTTTAGAAATTAAATGGTCATAAACTTCTTCATTATCTAGTTTTTCTATAAGATCTTTTAAAAAGTTTGCATATTCAATTCCATCGTAGTAATTAGATAGATTATCAATTTCTGATAATTGAGCTTTTGCAATTTCTATGGCAATAGTATGACCAGACTGAGGTAATGAGTTTTGTAAAAAGTTATTTGATAGCTTTAATTCATGAATAATTCTATCTTTTTCATCAAATCTAGGTTTTGTAACCATATCATCAATAAGTTCTTTAACTTTTTGAGTATTTTTAGCTAGCATTTTTGAGCCAAAAGCAATTTTTGTATAGATTTTGGTTGAATCAAACCTATCTTCTGTAAAGCTTACAGAAAAACCAACGCCAGAGCAAATTGAGCTTGCATATTCGATAGCTTCCTCATAAGTTTTATCAGCATAACCTAAGCTAGATGCTAAGGTTCTATAAATACTTAAGTATTTAGAGTCAGATGCCTTTAGCCCTTCAATAAATCCATGACGAGAGAAGTATGTTAAGCCACTAGTAGGTGCTTTAAATGCATAAATAGTTTTACCTTTAAATTCTTTTTTCTCAAGTTCTTGAATAGAGTAATCTAACGGTATGTCAGCAATAGAAAACTCTGGCAGAATGTCTTCTTTATCAGTTTCTGATTGGTAAAACTCTAGTGCTTTTGAATCTGCTAAGATTTGTTCTCTATCTTGTTTTGTTAACGTTGCTTCTTTTGCTTTAGCTAAGTTTGCAAGATTTTGCTCTTCTTTTTTAGCAGCTTCAGGACTAGCTTTCATAATAAAGTTAGTTTGATGAGAATTATTTATAATTTTTTCTTGAATGAAGTTTGTAAAGAAACTTTTATCCTTAGCATCTTCTTTTAATTTTTCTAGCGCAATTTCAGATTCTAAGAATTTTTCTGATGAAACACCATGAATAACGCCCCCTAAAACTACACTTAGAATGTTAAGACCATAAGTAGTTCTACCTGTCGTTTTTGATTTTTGAGATAGCTCAAATTGATGGATCTCTTTTTCAATGTGTTCTTGTTTAAATCCGTCTTTAACAATTTTGTGTAATGTTTCTGTAATTACTGTATCAAGTTTATCAAAGTTTTCTTTTTTTACACCTTCTCCACCAATTACTAAGAAAATATCACGTCCATTATCTGCAGAGTAACAAAATGGGCTAACAGCAAGTTTTGAATCTGTTAGGGCTTTTTGCATCACGCTAGATGAATCTCCTGCAAGTAGAGAATTTAAGAATTCTATAGTAAATGATTCTTGAGTCTTTGTAATATCAGTAATATTCCATAGTTTTACAAAAAAGTGTTTTTCTGCAAAATCTTGGTTCTTGTATGGATATTCAACAACCGAGCTTCTAGGTTTTGTAAAATGAGGTTGAATAGGGTGCTGAATGTTAAACTCAGAGTGTTCGAAGTTTTTTAAAGCATATTCTTCAAGTTTTTCTTGAATTTCAGAATAGTCTATATCACCATATGTTAAAAATATAGCGTTTGATGGGTGATAGTAGTTTTTATGAAAATCACAAAACTCTTCATAGCTTAACTCAGGAATGTGAAGAGGGCTACCGCCTGAGTTATGAGCATATTTAGTATCTGGGTATAGTACTTTAAAAAAGTTTTTCCATAGGTGAGAATAAGGAGAATCCATAATACCAATCATTTCATTAAATACAACACCGTTAACTTTTAGTTCTGTTGAAGAGTCTTTAGGGTCTGAAAATTCATATCTCCAACCTTCTTGTAAGAAAGCTTCTTTTTTTAATAAAGGAAAGAATATTGCGTTTGTATAAACATGCATTAAGTTAAAGAAATCTTTTTTATTCTGTGTAGCAAACGGATAGTAAGTATGATCAGTTGCAGTTGATGCATTCATGTAAGTTTGTAGAGAGTTTTTTGTTAAAGATGTGAATGGATCTTTAAGAGGAAAATCCTTTGAACCTTGAAATACAGAATGCTCTAAAATATGCATAACACCGTTGTTTGAATCAGGTAGAGTTTTAAATCCGCAAATGAAACCATTTTCCATATCATCAGCTTTTAAGTGGATATGGCGAGCTTTAGTTTTTTCGTGTTCAAATTCAAATAACTCTAACTCTAGGTTTTTAATTTCTTTTTGCTTTATTAGTTTAAACATACTTTTATGCTTTCTATTTTTGTGTTGTTTTTATAATCTTTCAGGATCTTGGCTATAATTAGGCTCAGCTCGCGGAAGAGAAGTGCTTGCAGGTACTAGGCCGCGCCTAATCATTGCCCATACATCGCTTCGTTGCATATTTATGGCAACAACATGTGGCGTTCCACCAATATCAATGGCAGTTGTCATTACTTTTCTGTTGCCTTGTTTTATTGTTCCTTGAGCAACTTGTTTAAGTGCTTTAATAGGAAAAGGGCTATAGCTCATACTATACCCCTGATACCACCATTTTGGACCGTTTGAACTTGCAACTTCTAAACAGACAACATCTTTATATATTTTTGTTTGCGCTTCCATTTACAATCAAACTTTTTTATTAGTAATTGAATATTTCTTGAGAGTATTCTTTACGTTTTTTACTTTTTTCTAGCTTAGTTAAAATTCTATTTCTTTTTAATCTGCTTAGGTGATCTGAGAAAAGAATGCCATCTAAATGATCAACTTCATGTTGAATACATGTAGCAAGTAAACCATCGCAATCTAAAGTAAATTCTTTACCATTATAATCTAATGCTTTAACAGTACAAGTAGCAGGGCGTTCAACATCATCATATGCATTAGGTAATGATAGACAACCTTCTTGGTATACATTCATTTCTTTGCTTAGGTTCGTAATTTCAGGATTAATAAAGTACATTGGCTTTTTGTTACCACCATTTTCATCATATGAAGTATCGATAACAACTATTTTCTTGTGAATATCTACTTGAGTTGCTGCTAATCCAATTCCGTTAGTTTTATACATAGTTTCTAACATATCATCCATAATTTTTTGAATAGAAGTGTCAACTTTCTCAACTTTTTTTGCAACTTTTTTTAATCTAGCATCTGGTGCCATTAATATTTTTAATGTAGCCAATTTTAAAATCCTTATTAAATTTATATTTTTGAAAAAAACTCTTCCATATTATAATATTTTATGTAATTATAAACAAGTTAAATTTTATCTTATGCTTAAGATTTAATCAATAACTAACTTAAAGTTAACAAAATTGATAAAAAAGGAGAAAACACCATGGTTGGAATGGGCGATATGATGGGAATGATGAAAAAAGCGAAGCAAATGCAAAAAGACATGGAAAAGATGCAAAAAGATCTTGAAAAAGTAGAAATGTCATCAACAATCGCAGATATGGTAACTGTAGCAGTTTCAGGTAAAGGTGCTATGACAAAACTAGAAATTACAGATGCAGCAATGGCAGATAAAGAAACTTTAGAAGACATGATTCTTGCAGCATTCAATGAAGCAAAAGATAAAGTTAATGCTCATTCAGAAGCAGAGATGAAGAAGATTACAGGTGGTATCAACTTACCTTTCTAAAATTTAATATTAAATAAGTTCTTTAAGTAATTATTTAATTTATTTTGCGCTTATGTGATGCTCATGTACTTTGTGTACACTGCGATTCCCATTCTAAAATAAATCAAATTCTTATCTTAAATATTCTTATTTTCTAATTAAATTTAAGGCTTTTATTAAGGCAAATTACTATTTTAAATTTATCTTAAGTCTATAAACTTAAATATAAAAAAGAAAATATTATTATGAAAAACAATATTCCTGCAGAATTAACAAAATCAATTAACTCTTTAGCAAAGCTACCTGGTGTAGGTAGGGTTTCAGCTAAAAGAGCTGTATTGCATATGTTGCAAGATAAATCTCTTATTGCAAACTTAGTAGAAAGTCTACATGCATTAGATGAAAATATCACAACATGTGAAGTTTGCGGGAATATTGCTACTTCAAATCAGTGTGATATCTGTTTATCAGATGAGCGTGACTCTAATATTTTATGTGTAGTAGAAGGTGTTAGCCAGCTTTGGGCGATGGAAAGTGCAGAAAGTTTTGGTGGTAAATACTTTGTTTTAAATGGTCTTCTAAATGCTTTAGAAGGTAAAGGTCCTGATGAAATTGGGATTACAAAGCTAATTGATTTAGTACAAGAAAATAACATATCTGAAGTTATTTTAGCAGTCTCTGCAAGTGTTGATGGCCAAACAACAACTCATGTTATTGCAGAAAGTTTAGAAACATGCCATAATGTTAAGGTTACAAGTTTAGCAAAAGGGATTCCGGTTGGTGCTGGTCTTGATTATATGGATTCAGGAACATTATTCTTGGCATTAAAAAATAGAAATAGTCTTTAAAATAACAAAAAGGTAGATTATAATGATAAAAGCTTTATTAACAATATTTACATTTTGCTTAATAAGCTTTCAAAGTAACGCCTTAGATCGTTATACAATCACAAATTTAGTAAAAGAATTAAAGCCAGCTGTTATTACAGTTGAGCAAATGGGAAATTATGGAACATCTGGTGTGGCATCAGGTGTTGTTGTGTCTTCAGATGGGTATGTTGTAACAAATTACCATGCTGTAAAAGGAGCAAGATCGGTAAGTGTAAAATTTAGTGATAAGCAGGTTTTTGATGCAACTGTTATTAGTTATGATAAAAAAACAGATCTAGCAGTTTTAAAAATAGGATCTTATGAGGCATTTCCATATGTTAATTTTGCAAACTCAGATAGTGTTCAAGTCGGTGAATTAGTTTTTGCCATTGGTAGCCCATATGGTTTAGAACATAGTGTATCAATGGGTATTATTTCAGGTAAGAATAGAAGCACTGGTCGATTGGGGTATGAAGATTTTTTACAAACAGATGCCTCAATTAATCCAGGTAATTCAGGTGGTCCATTATTTAATTTAGATGGTTATTTAATAGGGATTAATACAGCTGGTGTAACTCAAACAGGTGGTTCAAACGGTATTGGTTTTGCGATTCCATCAAACTTAGTTAAACGAGTTATTACTCAACTACAGCAAAAAGGATCTGTTAAGAGGGCAACAATTGGCGTGGAAGTTGCAGATATAAATCAAGAAATTAAACAACAGCTAGGTTTAAGTAGTTACCATGGTGCAGTTATTTATAAATTATTGCCAAATGGACCTGCTGTAAATGCAGGTGTCATCCCTGGAGATGTTATTGTTAAATTTAATGGGCAAAATATACAAAGTTCTGGACAGTTTAATAAGCAAATTGAACATGCAAGAGTTGGTTCTAAAATTAGAGTTGGAATTTTACGTAACGGTAAGGTTCATAATATTGTATTAGAATTAATTCAAGACTTATAAAAATAATAAAAAGTGGAAAATATCATGAAAAAATTATCTTTAATTATATTATCTTTAGTTATTACATTTGCAAATGCAAATGCTTTAGATCGTTATACTATAGCTGATTTGGTAGATTCAATTCAACCAAGCGTAGTTAATATTAAAGCTGAAGAATCTATAAAAGAATCAAAAGATGAATATAAGCGCAACCCTTTTTCTAAAGAAAGCAAGGTAGATGCTTTAAATGGCTTACAAAATGCTTCTAAAAAAATAAAATTAAAATCTCAATTTAATATTGGCTCAGGTGTTATTATTTCTTCAGATGGTTTTGTAATTACAAATTATCATGTTGTTGAGCTATCAGATAAAATTACAGTTACAACAGTTGATAATAAATTTTATCCAGCAAAAGTTATTGGTTTTGACCAGAAGAGTGATTTAGCTTTATTAAAAATTCAATCAGAAAAAGCAGATTTTCCGGCAGCTAGTTTTGCAGATTCAAACATTGCAAGAGTAGGAGAACTTGTTATTGCAATTGGAAATCCATACGGTTTAGATGGAACAGTTTCAACAGGAATCATTTCAGGTCGTAATAGAAATATTGGTACAAATATTTATGATGATTTTTTACAAACAGATGCTTCAATTAACCCAGGTAATTCTGGAGGTCCATTATTTAACTTAGATGGTAAAATTGTTGGTATTAATACTGCTATATTTTCAAAAGCAGGCGGTTCAAATGGTATTGGCTTTGCGATTCCATCAAATACAGTTGAGTTAATTATTAGCCAGTTAAAACAATTTGGTAAAGTAACAAGAGGATGGTTGGGCATTCAGGCTCAAATTGTAGATCAAGATATCGCAAATGCATTAAAATTAGAAACTACAAATGGTGTTTTAGTTGCAGAAGTTTCAACAGGAAGCCCTGCAGAGCTAGCAAAAATTCAAAACGGTGATATTATTTTAACTTATAATCAAAAAGAAATAGCAAGTTTGTTTGATCTTCCTAAAATGGTTGCTGAAACTCCAATTAACTCTCAAGCTGTTATTACGGTTTTAAGAGAAGGTCAAAAAGTAGATTTAACTGCTACAATTGTTTCAACCGAAGATGCTGAAAAAGCTCAAGTTGAAGAAGGCATTACAGTTCCAACAAATAAAGTACTAGGTATTTATGTTACTGATTTGACAGATGAAGTAAAAAATGAATTATTAATTAAAGAAAATTCGGGTGTTATTATTACAAATGTTGATAAGACTTTTAGACAGTTTAATGTTAAAAAAGGTGATTTGATTGTTCAGGTTGATCAAAGAAAAGTAAAAACGGTAGAAGAATTAAAACAAATTATAAACTCTACAAGTAAGAAAACACTGCTATTGTTTATTAAAAGAGCCGGTGATAGTATTTTCTCTGTAGTTGAAAGATAGAATTAGTTAATTATGCAAAAAAATAAAGCTATATTATTATTTGGCCCGACAGCAAGTGGTAAAACATCACTTGCTATCGAGCTTGCTAAAAAATTTAATGGTGAAATTATAAATGCCGATTCAAGGCAGTTTTATAAAAACATGCCGATCATCACTGCAATGCCAAGTGTAGAAGAATTTAACAAAGCTCCACATCATTTATTTGAGTGTTTAGAAACAGATTCTGAGTTTTCTGTTGCTGAATATTTAGAGCTAGCAAGAAAAGCAAGTGATGATATAATTGCTAGAGGTAAGTTGCCAATTTTTGTAGGTGGAACAGGCCTTTACTTGAAAATGCTAGAATTTGGTTTAAGTTCAATTCCTAATATAAATAAAGAACTTATTACTGAATTAAACTCAATGGAAACAGAAGAGCTTTACTCTAAATTGCAAGGTCTAGATAAAGAAATGTCAGCAAAGCTAGAAGGTAATGATAGACAAAGAATAATAAGAGCTCTTGGTGTAATAATGCAAACAGGTAAGAGCTTGCTTGAATGGCAAGCGTTACCAAATGAAGGAATGTTAAATTTCGATTTTATTCATCTAGCAATTAACCCAGAGCGTGAAGTTATGTACGATAGAATTAATATGAGAGCTTCAAAAATGTTAGAGTTGGGGCTTATTGATGAAGTTAAATCAGTTGTTGAAAAATATGGACAAGAAAGGCTTAATTCGCTAACAAGTATAGGCTTTGATATCTTTTTAGAGGGCTTTAATGGTAATTTAGAAATGCCTGATGCTATTGATAAGTTTGCTCAAAAGCAGCGTAATTATGCTAAAAGACAAATTACTTGGTTAAAACATCAGTATCCAGCAGAGTTAATTCATGAAGATTTAAATATAACATTTGAGTTCGTCCAGCAAAAATTAGATTAGCTAATATCTAAAATAATATAAAGGTAAGTTCAATGAAAAAGTTTATGTTACTATTATTATCGGTTTTTATATCATTTAATGCGATTGCTTCCCAAGAGCTAGAAAGTTTTAACTCTAGTTATAATTCTTTACTTAAAGAGTATGTTAAAAACAACCAATATAAAGAGGGTGTTAATCTTTCTTTAGTAGATTATACAAAGCTTAAAGAAGATAAGAATTTATTAATTGCCAGTGATTTATTAAAAGAAGTTAAAGTTTCTACTTTAAGTAAAGAAGAGCAGTTGTCTTTTTGGATTAATGCTTATAATTTTTATACTTTAGAGCTTGTTGCGAATAACTACCCAGTAGAAAGTATTAAAGATTTAGGTAGCTTTTTTAATTCTGTTTGGGATAAACATAAGTTTGAAGTTGAGGGTAGAGAATATACGTTAAATAATATAGAGCATAGTGTTATACGCCCTTTATTTAAAGAACCAAGAATTCATTTTGCTCTAGTTTGCGCTTCTATTTCATGTCCTGATTTATTAAATGAGGCATATGATGCTAAAATATTAAATCAACAATTAGAGGCTCAAACTAAAAACTTCTTAAATAATCCAACAAAAGGTGTTATGATAAAGAATAATATGGTTAAGGTTTCTAAGTTATTTAGATGGTATAAAAAAGATTTTTATAATGGAAATACTTTAGCCTTTGTTCAACACTACAAAAAAATACCATACATTCACGGGTATTTAGATTATAACTGGAACTTAAACTCAATAAATGACTAAACAACTTGAATATTTAGATAAATTAAAGCAGCTACGTAAAGATGCGCCCAAACCTTTTGGGTTATATAGTGCTACGTGCATTGGTTTAGATGGTGGCTTGGGTTATTATTTACAAAATTTTCAAGATTCAAACTTTATAGATTTTTCAAGTGGACTAAAAGCTTATAGAAATACAGATTATGTTCCGCAAAGAACTCCTTGTAAGCTTGTTAAGCAAAAGGGACGTGTTAAATTATTTGAATATTCAGAGCAGGGTGATCCTATTTTATTAGTTCCTTCAATGGTTAATAAAAACTATATTTTTGACTTATATGAAGATAATTCTTTTATTAAGCATTTAATATCTGAAGGTTATAGGCCTTATATTATTGATTGGGATGAGCCTTATGAAGATTCAGAAAAAATTAACTTACAAAGTTTAGTTGAAGACTATATTCTTTATTTTTCAGAGTTTTTAAATAATGAACTAAATGAAAAAATTCACTTATTAGGTTATTGTATGGGCGGTGTTTTTACTTTAATTAGTGCATTAAAGCAGCAAAATTTATATAAAAGCCTAACTTTAGTCGCGACTCCATTTGACTTTAATGAAATGCCGTTTACCGGTATGATGAAATTTTATAAATCTTTTAATTTAGAGTATTTAAAAACATCAAATGTTAGTGCAGAAGTTATACAGTCGTTATTCTTTATGTTAGATTGTAAAGGTGTTTTGTCAAGAATTAAAAAGTTTGCTAAAATTAAAAATGAAGAGCAGATGAAAAGAATGGTTGCCTTAGAAGACTGGCTTTCAGACTGTATAGATTTTGAAAATACAATGGCCGTAGATATTTTAAATTTATGGTATGGTGAAAATAGAATTTATCATGAAGAGTTAGATTATTCTAAGTTTAAGTTAAAAACTTATTTAGTTACAGCAAGCAATGACGGGATTGTACCTAGAAAGTCATCTTTACCTTTGTTAGATAAAATTACAAATGTAGAGCATATGCCTGTTAGATCTGGGCATGTAGGTATTATGGCAGGTAGAAGATCTATTGATGATTTTTACAAAAAAATATCTAAAAAATTGAAAAATATTTAAAAATAGATAAAAAAATACTACTAAATACTTGACTAATGCTGTCGGGTATATTATTTTTAGATAGAAGCATAAGTTAAAACTAGATTGAATATGTAGTTTTTCAATAGCGTTTTAATTGCTTTCTTTAATACTTCATGGCAGGAAAAGAGGGCAATAATGATTAAAACAAAAAAGTACGCAGGGCGTACTGATTTGCTCTAGTATTAAGCTGTTTAAGTTGGCTAGCGAAGGCCGCTTAATAATACTAATGGAACTTAAACGTTTAATAGTGAAATGTACTTAAAATAAGGGGAAGCAAATATGACTCTTTTTATTACAGCACTTCGGCTTGTTCTGTTAGTGGTTGCCGGTATACCTAGGTAATGGCATATCAGAAACTCGATAGAGTGTAAAAACTATCATTAAAATGAAAAAGATAGTTTTTATATCAAAAAGGCACCTTATTAATTTAAGGTGCCTTTTCTATTTGTTTATACTGATCGTAATTATATTTATATCTAACTCTTGATTATTCTTTTTAGCTACCTTATAATTATACCAATATATACAGTTATATATACTTCTATTAGGATATATAACAATCTAACCAACGAACTTTTCAAGTGTAGTATTTTTTTGCTACATAAACCTTTTTCTTCTATTGTGCTTGGATGCACAGGGGGACGTTATGCGTAAAACATTTTTAGTGGCTTCTTTGGCATTTGCACTTGCTGGATGTGGTAGCAGCGGCGGTGGTCAGCCGGATAATCCGGTTGATGGTGTTAGACCTATTGATGAAGTTGTTACTCCAACTCCGGATGTCACAATCCCATCAGAAAAAGAAGCATTGTCATTGTTTAATGAAAATGTTGCTTTCTTTGCAGCTTTTCAGAATATTCAGATTCAGCCAGTTGTAGCTGGGCCAATGGCCTATGCTATTGCCAATTACTTGACCGATGTGTTGCTGGCTGACCAGGACAATAACCTGATCCCAGATATTGCTGACGGTCAAAGTATGACTGACTTTTTTGCTAAGGTAAATAAGTCCGCAATTTTTGATATCGCTTCGAAAGGCTCAACTGACATTATTGAGTCTGGTAAGCTGTATGCCGGTGAGTACAAAGGCGTGAAATATCCGGCATTTGATATTCCGGTTAATTTTGTTCATGACTCTTTCAATAAGGCAATAGCCTCGACTTTTTATGCTACAGAGTATTCACGAGATGGCTCTGCGGTTAAAAACGGCGTTTGGGTTGTAACAATTGAACACTCCGATGGTTCTCCAAATACGTTTGTGGAGTTCCAGGTGATTGAGAAAAAATTGGTAAATCAGAAAAAAGTAACTTCTGATGATCCAACTTATCTTGATATCCTGAACTCTGGCTTCTTGGCTGAAAAAGAGTTCTGTCAGGTGGTTACATCTGATGGCACTAACTATGATTGGTCACCGACGTTTACGTTTAACGTAGACTTCTCAAATCCTAATCATACGACTTGGTGGAACTCAAATATTGAAACGGATATGGAGCAGCGTCCTGTTGTAGGTGAAGCAGAAAATGCAGAGCTGGATGGGGTATTAAATTACTTCTCTTCAGCCAGCACCGGTATTAATGGGGCTCTGAAGTACAACATCGGTGATGATTTTGATGTTATTCCTCTATCGGGGAATAAATTTGAAATTCATCATGAGTTTAAATTTTTCTCTAGAACATTAGGGAAAGAGTACAATATGGGAGTGGTTCTAACCTCTGAAATTAACGGTGCTGGTGGTTTTATAAACACCAAATTTGATGCAACGTTGATTGATCCTAATACTGCAGGTGCCGAAGCAGTTCCTCTTGTGATGAACTGTACGCCGTAGTAACGCTTGAATAATCGATAAGAAAAAGCAGCCTTTATTGGCTGCTTTCTTTTTTTATTCAGTAGGGAGAGTTAATGGCTGGTTTGCTTTTAAATTTAATTTAGTTGCAGTGCCAGAAATTTCCTCATTTACTTTTTTAATAGTGTTCTTTGTAGAATCACCTTTTAAATTAGCGTTTAGATCTTCCATATCTGTAAGTTTTTGTTGTTTAAAAATTTCTTCTTGTGGAATTTCTTTTTTTACTTCTTTCTTTTGCTCTTTCTTGCTATCTTTTTTTTGTTTTAGCTCTTTAGCTATTTCAGACTTTGGTTTTAGCATATCTTCAACCATTTTTCTTTCAAATGGATCTTCAGGAAGGTTTGCTTCATCCATAACATCTGCAGAAAATAGCTGTTTATTATCTTTCTTTTCAGTCTCAATTACTTCAACCTCATCGCTCTTCTTTTCATTTTGCTCATTTGCGATTTCTTCTTTATGAGTTGTTTTGATAAGCCTTGTTTTAACAATTGCCTCATCTTTTACTGAAATAATGCCGCTACCATCAATAATTCTATTTAAAAGCCAGAATTTTTGACCTTCTTTTGTTAGTGAAACTTGTTTCCATTCATAATATTCAGGCTCTTCAATAACTCTTACCCAGCAATATTTAGGGCTAGCAGGGAAGATTTTACACTCTTCTTTACTTCTTGCAATTTTGGCAGTGTAGGTAATGCCATTTACAACAACTTTTGAGAATCCATTTTCAAGATATTCCCAAATATAAACGTGAGCACCTCTGTCAAACGGAACTGAGCGTCCTTTAGCAGGTTCTACCATCATTGCTAGGCCTGGGTTTGTTTTTAGTAAAGATTTGTGTTCTATTACTTCAGTACCTGGCTCTACAATTCCAACTGTTTTAGATTGTGTTGAACTTGCAGCATAGGCTTGAATTCTTTCTAGTGCTACATTATTTGAAAGCTTTGCATTTGTTGTTGTACTAATAGCATGTGCATCAATAGATACTAAAGTCATTGCTAATAAGTATGCTCTTTTTAATAACATGGGATTTAATCCTTCTTAATATTTTTAATTCCTTCAAAACCACCATCTAATGAAGGTTGATATGTTTTAATACCTTTACGAGATACTAAAATATTATTTCTTTTCCAAAGAGGTATGTATATCATATCATTAAATTGAATGTCTTGTATAGCAAAAATTGTATTTATTAACTCTTGTTTGCTTAGTTTTTCATTAATTACTTTATTAGATAGCTTGTCCATTTCAGGGTTTGAGTAAAATGATCTATTTAATCCTCCATCACCCATGCTAGAAGAATTAAATAATTCCTTATAAATATCTCCATCAAAGATACCAACCCAGGCTAATGCGTACATTTGTACATTTCCTGCTTTAATATCATTGTAAAATCTACCCCAGTCAGAAGTAATTAGGTTTAATTCGATGCCAACATCTTTTAGTTGGTCTTGTAAAATTTGGGCAAATCTTAATGACTGATTATTATTTGTAACAGAAAAATCTATTTTTACTCTTACTCCATTCTTATCAGCAATGTAGCTGTTTTCTTCTAAGATATTAATAGCTTTTTGTTTATTATACTCGATAAACTTAGCTTTATAACCAGCATGATCTGTAGGTAGTAAGCTGCCTGCTTTTTTAGCAAAATCTAAATATAAGTAATGAACAATAGAGTCGATATCAAGACCATAAGCAATCGCTTGTCTTATCGCCTTTTTGCCAACGGTTTCATCTTTATGATTAAAGCCTAAGTATGCATAGTTCGATCCTTGTGATGAGTAAATATTAAAGTCTTTTTCTTTTAATAAGTTAACTTGTAAAGCTTGTAGGCCTGAGTGCAGTACATCAACTTCACCCTTTAGTAGTTTAATAATTCTAACAACAGGCAGGTTGTTAGGGATAAATTCAATGTTTTTATAATGTAAAGAGTCATCAACTGCTTTTAATTTTAAAGTATAAGGGAATTTAAACTCATCGATAATATATGGGCCTAAACCAATCATACCATTTTTAGTATTTTTAAAAATAGGGATTGTAAATTTAGCAGTAGGGAAGTTATCTAGCTTCTTAAAATTAAACTTAATAGTTTTTTTGTCTATAATATCAATAGACTTTATGTTATCTAGTGTAGATTTGTAAACAGTAACTTTTTTATTGTTCATTAAATCTTCATACATCGTTTTAATATCAGTAGAAGTTAAAGGAGAGTTATCTGTAAAATAAAAATCTTTTAGTTCTAAAGTGTAAGAAGTAGGTGTTTTTTTAACGACTTTAGCAGCAGGTGTGTCCTCTTTTACACTCTTTAAAAGTCCTGTAGATGTAAGTTTTAGTACTCTATAAGTATTTGCATCTAGTGTGTAGCGAAAGTCAAAGTTTTCACCAATTGCATCAACTCCTATTTTTAATGTATTAGCTTGAGCTGTAATAGAGAACAGCAGAAATGTTAAAAATGCCACAGTGCGTGTGAATAATATCATCGGAAATCAAAATCTCTCTTTACTTTTTTGTTTATATGGTAAATAATACACTAAGACAGGAACAAAATACAAGCAATTTTTGGGAATATATCATGGCAAATATAAAAAGCAAAAGAATTTTAAAAACAGTATCAGTTATTGCACTAGCAAGTGTGTTTTCAAACGCAGCAAATGCATGGTTCTGGGATAGTAAAGATGAAAGACCTATGAGGTATACAGCA
>Ga0209379_10000771_pt1 | contig 23514 bp, 23 predicted proteins | sample tdDd001_FD_187124 | JGI IMG/M metagenome (GOLD analysis project Ga0209379, IMG submission 187124) | Marine sediment microbial communities from the Atlantic coast under amendment with organic carbon and nitrate - tdDd00.1 (SPAdes)... | ecosystem: Environmental > Aquatic > Marine > Coastal >...
TTCCTGACTTGAGACCTTCTAAAGCTTCCTTCTCAAATTCTTTGTAATTGAAATCTTTTCCATCCATTGTATCAAGTTATTAATTGTTTCTTAAACTTTTACTTGACACACTTTAATGAACAGACTCTACTGCTACTCTCCATATTACAACTATAACTGCAAATTATTAATAAAAAAATTGCAAAACTATTTCATACTTAATTGGGCTATAAATTCGCTTCCGCAGCCTTAGCTTTACGATAAGCAATCATTCGCTCACGATTGTATTTACTAACGTAAGCCTGACGTTTTTCTTGATTTTTTCGGAATACAAACTTACCGTAATCCCGAATCTCACCAACTACCTCTCGCAAAAGAGTAAAGCATCGGTCTCGGGTCAGTTTAATGTCATCCTCAAAATACATTTTACCATTCACCTCACCCAACAAGGTTCCCATTCTATCGGCAATTTCGGCTGCTTTATCCAATTTTTCCGCCTCAAAATTAACTGCCGTTAGCAATTCCAAATTGTCTTTCCCCAATACCGATAGGCTTGCCATATCCTGTATGGTATCGGCTTTCGAATCACCTTCTTTAATGGCCGATAAGCGTTTTAGCAAATCCTCACGATTTCGGAAAGCAAATTCCATAAAATCGATCAGCTCGTTATGAAGTTCGTACATAATAGGAGCCTCTTTTCTCCAGTTTTCAATGGCCACTTGTTTTAGGGTTTGCTTGGTTTCCCAATTGGCCTGTGCCGTACGCATGGCTCCAGTAAGGCTTAACAAACGCTCGAGCTTTGTAGCATCAAAATTAAAGGCCTGTAGCATAGGTAAATCTTGCGTAGCACGAGAATGCAACGATTCGGCCTCTCCAATAAAAATCCAGTAGGGAATATCGCAATACTTGATATTTTCTTCGGGTACTGCATTAATTTCTTCCAGATGATCCAGTAAACTTTGTTGATCAGACATAATAATACATTTAAAAGATTAATATTATCCTTCTCCACAAATCCTTCTCCAAAAAAGATAAATTTAAACAATCGAGACGAGTCAATTCTCAATTTTACTATAACACTAACGAAGCTATGAATAATTTTATTACTAAAAAAACTTTTCTATTGATTTTTCATTTGCACCTATTCATTTTCTATGTTCAATTAAAGCTTCTATCCCACTGCTCATGCCTGTTTAAGTCAATTTGAAATATTTTAATTTTTATGCAAAATTTATTTTCATCTCAACAATTTTCCCATCCTTATTTTTCAGTCACTTACAAGATACCAGCTTTACCTAATCCAAATTTCATGAGAAAACCAATAATATTCTTACAGCATTAAAAAATAAAAGAATCATAGGATTATTCAGACTACACGAATTCTAAATAACAGACAACATCTGGCACAATTCACAAATTCTTTTACAATGCACAAAATACATTTCATAATTTATAAGATTCAAGAATAACACTTAAAATATACTATACAATAATGGTTTATTTGGAATGATAAAGTAAGATGTGTAAATTCGGGAGTTAGTAAATATAAAGGTAATACCTTATGGATTATACTAAATACTCAAAAACAGCTTAAATAGCATTAAAAAAGTAATACATGGAAGATTTATCATCATATCTAAACAGAAACCTGAAACATTCAAAGAACTCAAATATGAGAATTTTTGGGAGAGAATTTGAAGCTTTTTCACTAGGTCTCATTGATTCCCTTCTTGAAAGTGATGGGAAATCAAAATTAAATCGTAATACAGGATTTAATTTCTTTGAAAGAAAAAAGGATGAATATACCGTAATTCAATTTGATGCAATTGCTCCAGATGGTATTAAAAAATTAGAAGGTCCAACAGTAATTGATGTTAAAACAACATTCAACCCTAAAGATTTTTCTGAACTATTAGAAACATTGAGGTTGATGAAGGGGGAGTATAATTCTGGACTATTAATTTTTGGGAATGAATTAAGCAAAAAGGATAAATCATACATAAGAGATAAAATCCAATCAATCAACATTAGTTTTCAAATCGAAATTTGGGATTACTTAAATATCATCAATCTTGCAAATCAGCATAATGAAGTAAGTTCAAAATTGATAAACAACATAGGTAATGAGGTATTTAAACTAACCATTGAACAGGCAAAGAATTCAAGTGATGATTGGAAAAAAGAAAGACAAAATAAATTAATTCAATTGAAAAATTCCTACCATAATGATGAAATTATTTTAATGATTGGAGCCGGAACATCAAAAGATGCAGGTGTTCCGAGCTGGAATGAATTATTAAAAGATTTAAATCTTTCGATTATTAATCAAAACTTATCTTCTAGGCTAACCACTGAAGAAAAAAACGAATTTGCGGAAGGCTTATTAAATATGCAAAATGGAGCTCCGTTAGTAAGTGCATCTTATATTAGAAATGCACTAGGAGAAAACTTTACTGATGAAATTAAAAAATCTTTATATAAAAACGTTAAACCAGTAAAAGAACAAATTTTATTGGAAACTATTGCCAAACTATCTATTCCCCGAAGAAGAAGAGTTGGAATTGAAGCAGTAATCACATATAATTTTGATGATTTATTAGAAAATCATCTGAAACGGAATGGTGTTGATTTTAAAAGTATATATTGCGAAAGAGATTTTGAAATCCCTACAAAACTTTCTGTATATCATGTTCATGGTTTTATTCCAAAGACTCAAAACGATTATAAAAACCTTGAAAGTTCTATTCTAGTATTTAGCGAAGACGGATACCATCAAATGCAATCAGATCCATATTCATGGTCAAACATTGTTCAAATGAAAGCATTAAGAGAGAAAACATGTGTTTTGATTGGCTTATCTGGAGTTGATCCAAACCTAAGAAGATTGTTTAGTATTCATTCTGAGAAATCGTCTACTTGTAAACACTATATTTTATTGGAACGACAATTTAATTCTTCAATATCAGAAAAATCTCCAAAGTTTTTAGAGTTCTCAAAACTACACCATAAAATTCAAGAAGACACATTTAAAGAAATCGGGCTTAATGTTATTTGGTATGAAAAACATTCAGAAATACCTAACATATTGGAAGAACTAAGAAATGAATAAACTTATAAATAATAACTCACTAATTACACAAAAAAAGAAGATTAAACCTAGAAAAAAATGTTCATCGTAAATTTAACTTACAAAAGCAAACTGGATCAAATTGACCAATTTTTGAATGCTCACATTGAGTTTTTAAATGAGCAATACGAGTTGGGAAATTTCCTGGCATCGGGACGAAAAATACCAAGAACCGGAGGAATCATTCTATCGAGTGTAGCTTCGAAATTGGAATTGGAAGCGATTATTGAAAAAGATCCTTTCAAACAGAACGAATTGGCGAATTACGAGCTGACTGAATTTGTTCCGAGCAAAACATGTAAGGAATTGGAATTTTTAATTGAAAATAGGTAATGAAAACATTATTGAATCTTATATTATTGGTATTAAGCTCAATTGCAGTTTATTCTCAGGCAGACTACAGAAAAACATATGAGTATGGTGAATACCAGGAGGATTGGGCAAAAGTAAAATCGATTACTGGTACTTATGGAATGATAGACCGAAGTGGAAAAGAAGTTGTTCCTGCTGTTTACAAGAAAATAGAAAAATTCACCAGAGATAATGGGAATTTAGCATTGGTAAAATCGATTACCGGTGAATATGGGATGATAGATAAAAATGGTAAAGAAGTAGTCCCGGCGAATTATTCAAAAATTGGAAGTTTTAATGAACTTGGAAAAGGATTAGCCTTGGTCAAATCTATCGTTGGCACTTACGGACTGATTGATAAAAATGGTAAAGAAGTGGTCCCAGCGAATTATTCAAAAATTGGAAAATTCAATGAAATTGAAAATGGATTGGCATTGGTCAAATCTATAGTTGGCACTTATGGATATGTCGACGAAAATGGGAATGAAGTTATCCCAACAAAATATTCGAAAATTGGGCAATTCAATGAAATTGAAAATGGATTGGCATTGGTCAAATCTATCGTTGGCACTTATGGATTTATTGACAAAAAAGGGAATGAAATCATTGAACCAATTTATTCACTTAAACAGATAGAATCAAAGCAGTATAAAATTGTCGAAAAATAAACTCCCCACTACTCTCTTGTTTTGGGAAATCGCAAACATACAAAGCCAATCACATGAACACAACACTAAAAAAATCACTGGAACAAGAAAGCACAGATGAATTGTTCTTCTATTTTAGACACGATGGCGCCTACAATTTCGAGAAGAAAATAATCGCAGGCAAACTGTTAAAAGAAAGAGGATTCGACACTCAAATTCTACAAGAAGAAAAGCAATTGTGCATAGAAGAATTGCAAGCCGATTTAAAAGAAGGGGAAACCCCTGGCCTATTGTTGAAGAAAAGCCAACAAGAGGTTTTTAGAAAAATGCTAAGCTGGTTGGTTATGTTTTTGCTATTCATGTCAATAGAAATAGTTGTGAATGTAACACAAGCAGAAAAGGATTGGGAATCGATGGGAATTGTATTTGCCATTGGCCTTAGTCTGCTTGTATACAGCTTTTTTTTCTACAAAAAGCACATCAACAAATTGATGCATGAGGGTGCCAGAAACAATGAATTGCTACGTCTTCGCCTAAGCTATATTCAGAAGGAGTGGGATTTTTAGAACGAAATCAGAATGATTCAAATGTTTGTAGAAATTAATACAGAATATTTTGAAAGTATGATTAATAACGAATCCGAAGGATTCAAATGTTTATAGGAATAAAATATGAAGATCAAATATGACCCCAGCGGGATCAAATCAAACAATTTTCAACAATGAACTATAAACATGCTATCCCTTCGGGATAAAATTGAAAAATCATGGGATCAGGAACATTTTCGCAAATCTATATTCAGGTGATTTTTGCTGTAAAAGGCAGAAACTCATCAATAAAGACAGAATGGGAAAAAGAACTGTATAAATACATATCAGGCATAGTTCAAAACAAAGGACAAAAAATGCTTGCAATTAACGGTGTTGCTGATCATTTGCACTTTCTAATTGGCATGAAACCATCTTGTTGTCTATCTGATTTGGTCAGAGAAATTAAAAAGTCAACCAACGCATTTATTAAGGAAAAAGGCTTTTCCCCATATCGATTTGAATGGCAAGAAGGATTTGCAGCCTTTTCTTATTCTCAATCATCCCTGAATAATGTCATAGGATACATTAACAATCAAAAGGAACACCATAAAAAGAAAGCTTTTAAAGATGAATATATTGATTTCTTAAGAAAATATGAGGTTGATTTTGAGGATAGATTCTTGTTTGAATGGATAGATAATTAGTAAAACACAATCAATGAATCCGAAGGATTCGAAATATTTATAGAAATTAATACCGAATTTGATATGCCCTCATAGGGGTCACACATTGCCTGCAGATTGTTTTGTCATAAACATATAATCCCTTCAGAATATTTAATTCGAAACAACTAACACACTAACATGAAACACACTGCCCTTACTCTACTTATTTTATTCTTATTTCAAGCTTTGTCTGCTCAAATAGATTATCATTCAAAATATAGAGAGGCAATCGCATCCATTGAAAAGAACTACGCTGGTTTTAAGGATAAAACCGAAGGAAAAGAACGTTTTTACCAAATCTTTAAAACGGAATTAGAGAAAGATTCCATTAGAGATTTATCAACCTTAAAGAAGAGATTAAAAACCTACATTTCTTTTTTCGATGACAATCACTTAAAACTTAATGAATTTGACGTCGAAAAGTATGTGGCGAAAAAACAATACAGAATCAAAGAGTTTAATTTCAAAAACCTGAATGATAGTACATGTTATCTTAAAATTCCTCACTTCATGTACAAAAGTCGCGTAGATAGTCTGCTATACCAGGCCATCAATTCTATTTCCAAGAGAAAGAATTTAATCATTGACATTAGAGGCAATACTGGAGGTGGTGATGATGCCTTTTCAAAATTACTACCCATTATTGCCACCAACGACATGTACTATAGAAATGTTGAATTCTTGGCTACAAAAGCAAATTGGGAATTCATTGATTCATTAGTGAATATAGGTGAATGGAAAGAGGAATATGATGATCAGGTAATCCCTGCTCCTTGGTTAAACAGTAAGAAGCCTTTCTTGAGAATGAACGACCAAAGAGTATCTACCGTAAATTATCTTCCAAAAAATGTGGCAGTGTTGGTAGATCGAAAAGTGGGAAGCGCTGCCGAATCGTTTGTATTTTGCGCAAAACAAAGTTTTAAGGTAAAAGTATTTGGTGAGAATACAGCTGGCACTTTGGACTACAGCAATTGCAGGCATTTCAAAGTGATAAAAGATGAAGTATACATACAGGCACCAACTACTAAAATTTGTGGCTTGCCTGTAAACCAAATTGATAAACATGGAATCGCTCCAGACTTTTACCTTACCAAAGAAAATCAAATAGAACAGGTATTGAGGTATTTTGAAATTTGGTGGTGAATCCAATAGTATATATTTCTTTAAACTTCTTTTGTGTAAGAATATTGCGATTGAAAAAAATCAGTATCTTCAAAATTGGAATTACTTACCAGTCAATAAATAATTGAGAACATGAGAAAAACAATTGAAATACTGATTCTACTCCTGATTGTGATGGCTTGTAGTGACAACTCAAATAAATATCCTATCAAACAAGCAAATTGGGAAAGCAAAGAAATCAAGATCGATAGTATTGAGAAGTATTTTCATGGAAAAACATACCTTCCGGTTTATTCTCACATCTATCATCATCACGAACACAGAACATTTGATCTTACCACTACGGTAAGCATCCGAAATGTATCTGTAAATGATTCAGTTTTTCTGCTAAATGCAAATTATTACAATACCATTGGTGAGAACATCAGGCAATACCTTAAAAAGCCCATTTATTTAAAGCCACTGGAAACTTTGGAAATCATTATTGAAGAGCAAGATACTGAGGGTGGTTCAGGTGCAAATTTTATATTTGACTGGGCCATGAACAATGATAAAAACCCGCCACTATTTGAAGCTGTAATGATTTCTACCTCTGGGCAGCAAGGTCTGTCCTACACAACCCGAGGAGTACAAGTATTTGAATAGGCATCTATTCTATATCACATTCCTCTTTTATATTTGGTATTACAAGAAGGAACTTGCTCTAAAAAAAATACCGCACGAGAAAACACGTGCGGTAATTCATAAAATGGTTGATAGTTAGAGTCAAGGGATTGCCTTGGCTTTATTTTTAAATGCTATTTTAAACTGCCATCAGACTAAAACTAACAGCAGTATTTCTTTATTGTAAGGATTCCAGAAATTCTGCAGCATTTCCTTTTTCTAATGCCTTGATAAATGCGGTTCCAATTATGGCACCATTCGAAAAGCTGGCTGCATGCTGAAAACTAGCTTTGTCATGTATTCCGAAACCAATAAGAGATGGAATATCAAGTGCCGCAATTTTCTTGAAGTAAGCCTCACGCTCTTTGCTGGCTTGCAATGCCCCACCCGTTGTAGCTGCAGTTGAGACCATGTACAGGAATCCACTGGCAGCTTTCTCAATTGTCACCAATCGTTTATCGGTAGTCTGCGGTGTTACCAACAAGACATTGTGCACTCCTGCTGTCTCGAATTTTGCTTTGTATTCTTCCTGGTACTCCTCCAAAGGCAAATCGGGTAAGATCACGCCATCAATTCCTACATTTTGGCATTCTGTGAGAAAAGCATCTACACCAAATTTGTAAACGGTATTCCAGTAGCCCATTAATATCAAAGGCATTTTAATTGTTTTTCGTGCAGCTCTTAGCTGATCAAACAAAAGTTGCAAGCTCATTCCATTGTCCAAAGCCTGTTTGGCTGCTGTTTGAATTACTGGTCCATCCGCCAATGGGTCAGAAAAAGGGATGCCAATTTCTACCAGGTCAACCCCTTTGTCCTGCAATAATTGTAAGGTAGGAAGCGTATCTTCCAGTTTAGGATATCCCGCAGGAAAATAGATGGACAAGATATCCTTTTGTTTATTTTGAAATAATTGATCGATTCTGTTCATTGTTAAATCGGTTAGAGACGCACGGCCGTGCGTCTGTACTTAAATAATAGTGCGTCTGTACAAAATTCAAATATTAATTGAATTTCTTCATGTAAGTTTCCATATCCTTATCGCCACGCCCCGAAAGATTCAACACTACCACATCATCTTTCTTGAACTGCATTTTTTCCAGAACAGCCAATGCATGTGCCGATTCCAATGCAGGAATAATGCCTTCTGATTCTGCCAATACTTTAGCGGCATTTAGCGCCTCCTCATCGGTAGCCGACAGGAACTGCGCTCTTCCCGAAACAGCCAAATGAGCATGCAATGGCCCAACTCCAGGGTAATCCAAACCTGCAGATATAGAGTACGGTTCGGTAATTTGTCCGTCATCATCCTGCATTAGCATGGTTTTACTTCCGTGGATAAAACCGATATCTCCAATGGTAATGGTTGCAGCAGTTTCTCCACTTTCAACACCTAAACCAGAAGCCTCAACTGCTACCAAATTCACATCTTTCTCGTTCAGGTAATGGTAAAATGCACCAGCAGCATTACTTCCTCCTCCTACACATGCAATTACATAGTTCGGATTTGGATTTCCTGTCTCCTTTTCCAATTGCTCGCGAATTTCTTCTGAAATAATCGATTGTAGGCGCGTTACCAAATCGGGATAAGGATGTGGACCAACCACCGATCCAATCAGGTAGAATGATTCTGGGTTTGCAATCCAATCGCGAATCGCTTCGTTGGTAGCATCTTTCAAGGTTTGATTTCCCGAGATTGCAGGAACTACCTTCGCTCCCAACATTTTCATACGAGCCACATTGGGTGCTTGTCGTTCCACATCCAAAGCTCCCATATAAACAATACACTCCAAACCAAACAAGGCACAAACCGTAGCAGTTGCCACACCATGTTGACCTGCTCCGGTCTCGGCAATAATTCTCTTCTTGCCCATGTATTTGGCCAATAGAATTTGCCCAATGGTATTGTTGATTTTATGTGCTCCTGTATGAGTTAAATCCTCACGCTTCAGGTAAATATTGGTTCCATATCTCTTTGAAAGATTTCCTGCTTTGGTCAATGGTGTAGGACGACCAACATAGTTATCCAACAAACGAGCATAGTCTTTCTTGAATTGCTCAGAAGCCAATATCTTTAAGTAATTCTCTTGCAGTTCATCCACATTTTTACGAAGCAGTTCAGGAATGTAAGCTCCACCGAACTCTCCATAGTAACCTCTTTCGTCAACTGCATATTTATCTTTGTTCATTGTATTCAATTCTAATTTGTTTAGGAAGATCTCTAACTGATCTGCATTTTTCTTGGCAGGTTGTAATTCAAATCCTGAGTTAAGATCTAAAGCATAAAGCTTGTCGTGTGACAGTTGTTTAATCTGCTCTGCATCTTGAGCTCCGATTCCACCGCTCAGGAAAAATGGAGTCGATCCTTTGTAATTTACCAATAGCTCCCAGTTGAATTTTCTACCACTTCCTCCATAGTTTTCAGTTTTGGTATCGAATAGAAAAAAATCGCAAACATCTTCGTATTCATTCAAGCTCTCAAATTGAAAGCTATCATTCATCTGAAAAGCTTTAAATACCTCAAAACCTGCCTCTTTTACTTTTTGGCAGTATTCTGCTGATTCTCCACCATGCAACTGTATGACATCCAGCCTGTATTTCTTTCCTGTTGACAATAAAGCGTTCAATTCTTCATTCACAAAAACACCAACTTTTTTTGTGCTTTTGGGAAATAGGGTTGGAATTGCAGCATCAAATTCTTCGCCAACATATCTTGGTGATTTTGGATAGAAGATAAATCCTGCATAATCGATTGGCAATTGTTCCAACTCCTTGATGTTCTTGCTATATTTAAGTCCACAAACCTTGATCTTCATTATTTTGGTTCTTTTAGGGTAATAGTATTAATACTTAGGCTATTTCGTGTACTACACTTTTACATGATTTCTTTTATGAACTCCTCACATGCGTCACCCGGAGAGTTTTGTTTCATAAAATACTCTCCCATCAGGAATGCCTGAAATCCTTTGTCTCTCATTTCTTTCACGATACCCGAGTTGCTTAAGCCACTCTCCGCCACGCGAATCATATCTTCAGGTAATTTACTGGCCAGTTGAATCGATTTATCGGTATCTACTGCGAAAGTCTTTAGGTTTCGATTGTTGATACCCACCAAATCCACAAATTTGTTTACGTGTTCCAACTCCGATTCATCGTGCAGTTCCAATAACACTTCCATTCCCAATTCCTTTGCCAGGAATGCGAAGTCTTTGCATCGTTGTGGCGTTAGAATAGCTGCAATCAGAAGAATCACATCAGCACCCATTGCCTTCGACTGGTAAATCTGGTAAGGATCGACAATGAATTCTTTGCGAAGAAGTGGAATTTGCAGAGTTTTTCTGGCTGTGTCAAAGTCTTCTGCCTTCGCACCAAAAAAGCTTTCATCTGTCAAGACTGAAACCATTGATGCACCTGCTTGCTGGTATTTTCCAACCACCTCATTTGGAGTGGATTTTCCATTGATCACACCTTTTGACGGAGATTGTCTTTTAAACTCAGCTATCACACCAGAAGCACCTGTTTTTGTGATCGATTCCTTAGCAGAATAACACTTGCGTTTGAAATTCTCCTCACTCATCACCTGATAAATAGGCTGCTTCATTTTTTGGACAGCAACTTCAGATAACTTCTTCTGAACGATTCGATCTAATATATTTGCTTTTGCACTCATCTTCTACTTCGTTAATTTCTTCAACACCTCGTAAGCCTTTCCAGATTCTAAAGACTCAACCGCTCTTGCAATTGCATCTCCCCTGCTGATTTCAGGATGCAAACAGTGAATCGCCAAACCTGCATTTCTGGTCACCACTGCATTCTGTGCATCTGTTCCATCTCCTTTCAGGATATCAGTAAATATCTTAGCTGCCTGCGCTACACTCTCTCCGCCATACAATTCGCTTGGATTTAGTTTTCTATATCCCAATTCCTCTGGTTCCAACAATTCTTCCATGCCATTTCCAATCAGTTTTACCTTATCGGTTAAGGAAACCTCATCGTAACCATCAATACCGTGAATAATGGTGTATTTTGAATCAGTCTTCTGCAATAGATACTGATACAAACGCGCCAACTCTAAATCGAACACACCAACAATCTGATGCTTTGGTCTCGAAGGATTCACCAAGGGTCCCAGCATGTTAAAGAAAGTTCGCACACCCAAGTTACGACGAATTGGAGCAATATTCTTCATGGCAGGATTGAATAATGGCGCATGCAAAAAGCAGATACCAGCTTTGTCCAAATCTCTTTTCAGGTCTTCTTCCTTGCTCTTAAACTGGTAACCCAATTCTTCCATCATATTTGAAGAACCACTTAGCGAAGAAACACCATAGTTACCATGCTTGGTAACCATTTCTCCTGCTCCGGCTACAACAAAGGATGCCAGGGTTGATATGTTAAAGGTATTTTTGCCATCGCCACCTGTTCCACACAAATCAACTCCATTGTATTCCGATAAATCAACAGGAATTCCAAGTTCCAATAATGCTTCACGAAAACCAGTCAACTCTTCAACGGTAATGCTACGCATCATGAAAACCGTTAGAAAAGAGGTGATTTGAAATTCATTGAATTCCCCTTTGGTAATCTGAATCAGAACCTCCTTGGCTTCCTCTTGTTTCAGGCTTTTATGTTCGAATAAGTGTTGTAATATATTTTTCATTTTATCTTTTTAAGCATTCAGCTGTCAGCTCACAGCTTTCAGTATTTAAATTTCTATATTATCCTTCATTATTTGCAGCAAACTCTCCACATTCACTCCATTACACATTCACTCATTCACTCCCAAGCCAATTCTCAATCATCTTCATTCCATCAGGAGTTAAAACTGATTCAGGATGAAATTGAACACCTTCTACATCATACTCTTTGTGGCGAATTCCCATAATTGCACCTTCCGAATCAAGACAAGTAACCTCAAGGCAGTCAGGCAAATCCTGCTCAACTACATTCCATGAGTGATATCTTGCTGCCTTAAATTCTTGGTCAATTCCATTTAAAACTCCTTGATTGGATTCTGTTCTGAAAATAGAAGTCGCCACACCATGATATACCTTATTCAAATTCTCGATGCTACCACCAAAAACCTCTGCAATGGCCTGCTCTCCCAAACAAACACCCAAAATTGATTTTGTAGCTGCATATTCTCTAATCAAATCTTTTAGAATGCCTGCCTCATCTGGAATTCCAGGCCCAGGCGACAATAAAATCTTATCGTACTTGTCTACTTCTTTCAGTTCAATTTCCCTATTTCTGTAAACTTCAATATCATTAGCTCCCAGCTTTCGCAGATATTCAACCAAATTATAGGTGAACGAATCGTAATTATCTAATACTAAAATTTTCATAGTCTAAATATTTTGTGCCAATTCCATTGCTTTACGCAAAGCTGCCAGCTTGTTACTTACCTCGTTTAATTCACTCTCTTCACTCGATTTTTCTACCACTCCAGCACCAGCCTGATAATACAATCTGTTGTTCTTACTCAGAAAAGAACGAATCATGATGGCTTGGTTTACTTCACCGTTAAAACCTAAAGCTCCAATGCAACCACCATAAAAACCACGAGCAGTTGGTTCATACTCATCAATCAATTGCATGGCTCTGTATTTTGGTGCTCCCGATAAGGTTCCTGCAGGGAAAGTATCTCCCATTAATTGGAAAGGATTGTAATCATCAGGTAACTCTCCAGATACCTTCGACACCAGGTGAATCACATGCGAAAAGTATTGTACCTCGCGGAAGGTTTCTACTTTGATATTTTGTGCATCACGACTCAAATCATTTCTTGCCAGATCCACCAACATTACGTGTTCGCTTTGCTCCTTCTCATCGTTGAGCAATTCCTCTGCTAAAGCTGCATCTTTTACCGCATCACCAGTACGTTTAAAAGTTCCGGCAATTGGATGAATGTATGCTTTCTTGTTCTTGATTTCAATCTGAGCCTCAGGTGAAGAGCCCATAATTCGGTACGAACCATAATCGAAATAAAACAAATAAGGCGATGGATTAATTGATCGAAGTGCACGATACAAGTTAAAATCATCACCTTTATAATCATGTGAAAATTGTCTTGACAATACAATCTGGAAAACATCTCCTCTTCTGCAATGTTGTTTTCCTTTGCTTACCATATCCATATAGGTTTGATCATCCATATTGGATTGCTCCTGTCCTTCCAAGGAGAAAGTAAAAGCTGGCAAAGTTCTGTTTCTCAACAAATCAGAAACTTCACGAATTCTAGATTCATTTCCATTCTCAACCAACTCAATTATCTTCAAGGTATTGTTAAAGTGGTTTACCTCAATGATAAAGCGATAAAGAGAATAGCGCATTTGCGGAATTCCAGATTGTTTTTTATCTGTATTAAATTCTAAATCTTCGAAAAAAGGAACTGCATCATAAGCTGTATATCCAAACAAGGCATTGGCTTTGGTCACATTCTCCTTGTCTTCTAAATCAAACTGATTGACAAAAGCTTTCAATCGATCCGAAACAAATCGTTTGCCTTTTCCTCTTGCATCAATATGTTGTTTGTTCCCAAAAACTTCCTCAATCAAATCACCATCTTTTAACTGAATACTAGCAATTGGTTCCAAGGCAATAAAAGAACTTGCATTTTCAGGACTATGATAATCCGAACTCTCCAATAGAATCGCACCAGGAAAGCGATCTCGAAGCTTTAGGTACATACTCACCGGTGTAATTACATCGGCAAGCATTTCTTTTTTCAGGTATTTAAATTTTATCATGACTAATAGTTATTTCAGGACTGGTTAAAAAAAAAAGCGGCCTACTGAGTTTCAGTAGGCCGCTTGCTTTATCTTTTCTTTCGTTTGATTTTAGCACATAGGGAGGACACTTCCGCTCTTGGTATTTGAGAGATTACAGTTGTGCCACCACCAATATTTGCTATTCAATCCGAACATTTTTTTCGTTTTTTGTCTTTACAAATCTAAAGAATTATTTTTTCAAATTCCAAATCCAATTTTTCAACCTAGCTTAAAACCCCATGCTCAACAAGCTCTATATCCCCTATAAACATTGAACTTCGAAGCGAATGTGATTTTTTATTAATTTTTAAAACTCATATTCGATTTTAAGATTATCTCCATCATACCCTCTATAAAAAGGGTTAACATTTATAAAAGCGATAATTTTCAAAACCCTCCCCCATAATCTCATGACAATAACAGAAAAATTAAAATTCTGAAAAAAGTTCTGAAAAGCCTGATTTTACTAGCTAAAGAGCAATATAAATTAACCTACTCAAACGTTAACGTTTCATTAAGTAAAGCTATTTTAATTTGCGGGTAAAAAATTAATTCATACATTTGACACAGAATTAACGCACAAAACAGCGATGAAAACAGTAACTACATACATTTCTAACTTTTATTATTTCTGGTTTTACTTTTATCCAACAAGATAAGGGCAAGAATTGATATGTAGTAATACAAAGAATATAAATCAAAGGTCTTGCCCAACAGGTAAGGCCTTTTTTTATTGAATAAATTGAAGCATGAGTAACAAAGCATTTACATACCGATTTTACTTTTATTATTTCTGGTTTAACACAAATCGGGCAGGATGCCTTATACCATAACTCAAGTAAAAAGTATAAAAGATCCTGCCTGAAAAGAGCAGGATTTTTTTTTATATGACCAAAACCAAATTTTTAACAAACAATAGAAATGATTCAACCAGCTAACAGAACCCAAGTGATTAAGGAGTACTACTTCTCGGTAAAACTGAAGGAGATTGCTCGCATGAACGAGGGTGAAGTAAAAGTTCTAAACCTTGGAATTGGAGATCCTGATATGACTCCTTCTGAAGATACATGGAACTCTCTTAAGGAAGCATGTATTCATCCAAAAAGTCATGGATACCAGAGTTACCAGGGAATTCCTGCACTACGCCAAGGTTTTTCGAACTGGTACAAAACCTATTTTGATGTGGATATTAATCCTGACAGTGAAGTTCTTCCTCTTATGGGCTCTAAGGAAGGTATCATGATAACTTCTTTGGCATACCTAAATGAGGGTGACGAAGTTTTAATTCCAGATCCATCCTATCCAACTTACAAGTCGGTAACCAATTTACTGGGTGGTAAAATCATTTCTTATCCACTTTGCGAAGAGCAAAATTGGCAACCAGATCTTGATGAATTGGAAAAAAGAGATTTATCAAAGGTAAAAATCATGTGGATCAATTATCCACATATGCCAACTGGAGCAAGAGCTAGCAAAGATTTGTTGAAGAAGATTGTTACATTTGGAAGAAAGCACAAAATCCTTATTGTAAATGACAATCCATACAGCTTTATTCTGAACGATCAGCCAATGAGCATTATGAGTATTGAAGGAGCTAAAGATTGTTGCCTGGAGCTGAACTCATTAAGCAAGTCGCACAATATGCCAGGATGGAGAGTTGGAATGATCTGCGGAAGCAAAGAACTTCTGGAGCCGGTTTTAAAAGTAAAAACCAATATGGATTCTGGAATGTTCTATCCGGTACAACAAGCTGCCATTAAAGCACTAAGTCATGACAAAAGCTGGTACGAATCGATCAACCAGGTGTACAAAACCAGAAGAGAATTGGTTTTTTCATTGATGAAATTAATCAATTGTAAGCCAAGTCAGGATCAAAGTGGAATGTTTGTTTGGGCATCAATTCCTGGACAGTACAAAGATTGTTACGAATTAAGTGATGAGATTTTAAAGCAGGCAAAAGTATTTATTACTCCTGGAGGAATTTTTGGAGAGCAAGGAAAAAGGTATATCAGAATTTCTTTATGCAGCAGTGAATCTGTAATCAATGAAGCAATTCAACGTATCGAAAAATCAAGAAAAAAATAAAAAATGATAGTTTCAGTTATAGGATTAGGATTAATTGGTGGCTCTATTGCTTTGGATTTAAAGCAAAGAGGATTTGCTGACAAGGTGATTGGAGTGGACAATAATCCAATGCATGCACATCAAGCCAAAAAGTTGGGTATTGCAGATGAAATCCAGGATTTAAGAACTGCGGTTGCATCTTCTCATTTGGTGATTCTTGCCATTCCGGTAAACGCATGCATTAAATCTCTTCCACAAATCATGGACTTGGTAGACCAGCAGATTGTAACCGATTTGGGATCGACCAAAGAACAGTTGATAGAATCCATAGCAAATCATCCAAAGAGAAAGCAATATGTTCCTGCTCACCCAATGGCGGGTACCGAATTCTCTGGTCCACAAGCAGCTCTCTCAGGATTGTTCGATGGCAAATGCTCTATTATTTGTAATCCTGAAGATTCGAACAAAGAAGCGGTTAACATGATTAGCGACATGTTTCACACATTACAAATGCGATGCGTTTACATGGATGCAGAGGTACACGACAGACAAACTGCCTATGTTTCTCACCTTTCGCATATCAGCGCATTCGCCTTATCGCTAACTGTTTTGCAAAAAGAGAAGAAAGACAAACACATTTTTGAATTGGCAAGTGGTGGTTTCGACTCTACTGTTCGATTGGCAAAAAGTTCGGCTGAAATGTGGACTCCAATTTTCCATCAGAACAAAAAGAATATTGGGAAAGTTCTTCAAAAATACATCGATACGCTGCAACAGTTTAAAGATCGAATTGAGAATGATGACCATGAAGGTGTAGATGATTTGATCAATGATGCCAATGACATTCGCAGAGTTTTAGATGAAAAAGAAAGAACTGAAGCTGAAACCATCAAGAATGCAAAAAGGATAAGAAGAGCCTAAAAAGGATAAAATATCAAGGAATAAGTATAAAGAAATAAACCAAATTTTTAATCACTCGAGAAAAGAGTAAATATCAAAATAGCATGAGCAAAAATTTAAAAATAGCAGAACTAAGTGCTTGGCCAATCGAAAATATAGACAGACCATTAATTATTGGAGGTCCTTGTAGTGCGGAAACGGAAGAACAAGTGTTGGAAACAGCAAGAGGAATCAAAGCAGCAGGAATTCCTATTTTCCGCGCAGGCATCTGGAAACCAAGAACTCGTCCGAATAGTTTCGAAGGAATTGGTGCACAAGGATTAATCTGGCTACAAAAGGTTAAAGCTGAAACAGGAATGCTAACTGCAACTGAGGTTGCCAACGCAAAACATGTTGAATTGGCGCTTGGTGCAGGTGTTGATATTCTTTGGATTGGCGCAAGAACCACAGTAAATCCTTTCGCCGTGCAAGAAATTGCAGATGCATTACGAGGTCATGATATTCCGGTTTTGGTAAAAAATCCTATTAATCCTGATTTAGAATTATGGATTGGAGCAATTGAAAGACTAAGTGCAGTAGGTTTAACCAAACTAGCCGCAATTCACCGTGGATTCTCAACTTACCAAAAGTTAAAGTACAGAAACGATCCGCAATGGCAGATTCCAATTGAGATGAAAAGGAGATTGCCAAACTTGCCAATGTTCTGCGATCCTAGCCACATTACCGGTGACAGAGCTTACCTGGAAGAAGTGACTCAAAAATCGATGGACTTGAACTACGAAGGTTTGATTATTGAATCGCACTGCAAACCTGAAGAAGCCTGGAGTGATGCAAAACAACAGCTGACTCCTAAGTCACTTGAAGAACTTTTAGCTAACTTAGTGCTTCGTGATCCTGAAGCTGACAATGAAGTGATCAATAACACATTGGGTGAATTGAGACACTTAATTGATGACTTCGATCAGAAACTTTTGGAATTACTGGAAAACAGAATGCAGGTTGCCAAAACAATTGGTCATTACAAAAAAGAAAATAACATTACTGTATTACAGAATAAACGTTGGGGACAGATTCTTGAAAAGAGCCTTGAAAATGGGAAGAAAAAAGGATTCAGTGAACAATTCATTAATAATTTGTTCAAAGCAATTCACCAGGAATCAATCAACCAGCAGGAAGATATCATGAATTCGTAACAGAAATAATTAGTGACTAGTCGTTAGTTAATAGTAATGACTGGTTGCTAAAAACAAGTCAAGAATTGAAAGTAGAGTTTAAAATATAACAGAAAAGTTAATTTCTAAATTCTTCCCTTTTAGGGAAGATGGCGACAGCCAGAAGGGTGTATTTTTGATTAAATTTTTCTTATTTCACCCTTTTCCCTGTCGGGATTTTCCCTAAAAGGGAAAAACTCAACTTGAAAATATTATAAAATTTATTATTGTATAACCAATCAGTTGTTTCAACTTTTGATTCGCATTGCCAAATACGAACCTACTAATTACTCTAAACAATGAAAAGCATACACATCGAAAATCAGAACAGCACAATCTTAATTGGTGAATCCTATCTTAACATTAAAAAATACTTGCCTGAGAAGAAGTGCTTTTTAATTTGCGATGAAAATATATACGCTCATTACAAAAGTTTTATCGATGATTTTGATCACATCATAATTGGCTGTTGCGAAGGGATTAAAACCTGGTCATCGGTAGAAAAGATTGTAGAAAAATTGCTTGAATCCGGAGCCGATAGAAACAGCTACCTATTGGGAATGGGTGGCGGATTGGTTTGTGATGTTACAGGCTTTGTTGCTTCTATCTTTATGCGAGGATTAGAGTTTGGATTCATCTCTACTTCCCTTTTATCGCAAGTAGATGCAAGTGTTGGCGGAAAAAACGGAATCAATTTTGGCAAGCTCAAAAATATGATTGGTGTTTTCAATCCTCCCCAGTTTGTAATTTGCGATCCACAACTGCTAAAAACATTGCCTGAACGCGAAGTTAGAAGTGGATTTGGAGAAGTGATTAAACATGCTTTCATTAAGGATAAAGATCTTTTCGAGTTTTTGAAAGACAATAAGGATGCACTGTTGAAGTTGGAACCAGAACTAATGGAAGATTTGATTTACAGGGCAGTCTCAATCAAAACTGATGTTGTAAACAACGATCCATTTGAAAGAGGTGAGCGTAAAAAGTTGAATTTTGGTCACACCATTGGTCATGCTATCGAAAACAATTCTGATTTAACGCATGGCGAGGCCGTATCAGTAGGAATGGCTTTGGCAACAAAACTATCAGAAGAATTGTGTGGCTTGAATACTGAGCAAAGCTCAGAGGTCATTTCACTTCTCAAAAAATTCAAGCTACCTGTTGATCATGAAGTTCCTGCGGGAACCATTAATGATTTTCTGATTAAAGACAAGAAAAAGAATCGCTCTTCTATTGACTTTATACTATTAACAAAAATTGGAGAAGCTTGCATCAAGTCAATTTCAATTGAAGATTTAAAAAGCAAGGTCATTCAGCTTTGCAAAGACCCAAAACCAATACAATAACCACAAAACAATGAGAGTTCGAATTCAAAATTCAAATATAAAAGGGAGCATCACTCCTCCCAGTTCCAAAAGCATGATGCAACGAGCATTGGCCGCAGCCGCTTTGGCAAAAGGTGAAACAGGTATTCTAAATCCATGCAGATGCGATGATGCCACTGCAGCAAGCAATATCATTCAAAAAATGGGTGCCAATCTTACGGATTTGGGACACAAAATCCTTGTAAAAAGCAATAAAGAGAATGCTGCCAAATCTGTAATGGTAGGAGAATCAGGATTATCATTAAGAATGTTCTCTCCTATTTTGGCTTTAAATCCCGAACCAGTATGTATTAATGGTCGTGGAAGTATTCTAAAACGTCCGGTTCACAATATTCTTGAAGGACTGGAAGCACTGGGAATAGAATGTAAAAACCCAGGTAAAGGATTACTTCCCATCGAGTTGGAAGGTGGCTATAAAAATAATACTGCCGTGATCAACGGGGCATTGGGTTCTCAGTTCTTAACAGGTCTTTTAATGGCATTGCCTTGCAGGAAAGAAGATACGATTTTGAAGGTAACCAATCTCAAGAGCATTCCTTATATCAACATGACCATTGATTTGTTAAAGGATTTTGGGATTGAAATCAGCCACGAAAATTACAAGCGCTTTACCATCAAAGGAAATCAGCAGTACAAAGCCATAGAATACACAGTGGAAGCCGATTGGAGTTCAGCGGCACCACTTCTGGTAGCCGGAGCATTGAAAGGTAAACTTACCCTTGAAAATTTGAATCCATATTCGTATCAGGCCGACATTGCCATTTTGGATGCTTTGAAAAAATGCGGAGCAAGTTTACATTGGAATGGCAATAGCCTGACGGTTGAAAAGAAAGGATTAAACGCCTTTGAATTTGATGCAACTCATTGTCCTGACCTCTTCCCTCCTCTGGTAGCTTTAGCGGTTCATTGTAATGGCGACACAAGAATTAAAGGAGTACATCGACTGGAGCACAAGGAGAGCAATCGCAGTATCGTTCTGCAGAAGGAATTTGGAAAACTTGCCGTACCTATTCGAATTGAAGGCGATGAAATGGTAATTCCGGGAGGAAGATTAATTGGCGGCATCACAAACAGTAATAACGATCACAGGATTGCAATGGCATTGGCTGTTGCCGGATTAAATTCGAAATATCCAGTGGAAATTGGTGATCATGATTGTGTTGCAAAGTCTTATCCTGATTTTTTCACGGATTTGAGAAAGATTGGTGGTGGCGTTGCCGAATTCTATTTCAAAAGTCAATTTGTATAAAAATCAATATCAATGATCATAGTTAGTTCCTGTTTGGCAGGAGTAAAATGCAGATACGATGGAAATGACAACCTGGTAGCTGAAATCAAAGAACTGGTTTTATCGGGAAAAGCCATTGCATTGTGTCCTGAGGAATTAGGAGGCTTGTCTACCCCACGAACTCCTTGCGAAATTGTGAAAGAGGACAATCAATTAAAGGTGATGACAAAGGATCGAGTTGATTGCACAGCACAATTCCTGCTAGGAGCTGAAAAGGTAGCCGAGATTGCAAAAATTCTGGATAGCAAACATGCCATTTTAAAAGCCAACAGTCCATCTTGTGGATTTGGAATGATTTACGATGGCAGCTTTACGGGAAAGAAAATCAAAGGAAAAGGATTGACCGCCGAACTATTGTCAAAGCAAGGAATTGAAATCAAAAATGAAACGAACATGAATTTTAGCATTCTAAATTATGCACAAGAGAATGATTAAAATTCATCGAGAGTTCCATCTGGCAAATAACAGAAAAATATAAACAGATGAAACGAACTTTAAAGAATAAAATAAAACACTAGCGATGAAAATCGAGCCTTCTATACACACCAGCAAATCTGGCAAAGAAATTACTCTTCGTGAGGCAAGCATTTCGGATGCTCATTCACTTAGAAATTGTATTCTTTCCTATATCAATGGAGTTACCATTCCTTTTACAAGAGAGGAATTTGACAAGTCGGATACAGAAATTGAAAACTGGATCAATGAGCTAAACTCTGCTCCAAACAGTTTATTGCTAATTGCGGAATATGAAGGTGAAATTATTGGCAATATTGATGTAACATCCAGCCGAAGAAGCATGCTTCAGCACACAGGATATATTGGTATGGGAATTCATGAAGCTTGGCAAAACAAGGGAGTTGGTTCTCTTCTGTTTCAGAAAATGATTGATTGCTACGAAAGAAATCAGGAAATTGAACTTTTATGGCTACAGGTATTTGGCACCAATCTATCGGGCTTACACATGTACCGCAAATTTGGTTTTGAAGAGAATGGCAGGCAAGAAAAATTCATAAAAACACATGATGGCGAATATATTGACAATGTTATCATGACAAAAACATTAATTTAGAGCACACATAGCATAAGAAACATAGAACATGAACAATTTCGGAAGAATATTCAGATTAAGCATATTTGGTGAATCACATGGTAAAGGGGTTGGCATAACCATTGATGGTTGTCCGGCAGGAATTCCTCTAACAGAAGAAGATTTAATGCACGATTTAGGTCGCAGAAAATCTGGAGCAAGAGGAACCACTCCAAGAATTGAGAAAGATTTACCAGCCATTTTAAGTGGAACTTTTGAGGGAAAAACTACAGGCGCTCCCTTAATCATCCTGTTTAGAAACAAGAATACCCAATCGAAAGATTACAGCAATTTATTGGACAGTCCACGTCCCGGACATGCCGATTTTGTTGCGCAGCATAAATTTGGAAAGAACAACGACTACACGGGAGGCGGTCACTTTTCAGGAAGAATTACCCTGGGAATTGTAGCAGCGGGTGTGGTAGCGAAAAAGATATTGGGAGATGTTAGCATTGATGCCAAGCTTACCGAAATAGGTGGCAGAACCGATTTCGATGCTGCCATTGAGGAAGCTTTATTGGAACATGACTCAATCGGAGGAATTGTAGAGTGTAAAGCAAACCATCTTCCAATCGGATACGGAGAACCATTTTTCGATTCGGTTGAATCAATGATTTCTCATCTGATTTTTGCCATTCCTGCAACAAAGGGTATTGAATTTGGTTCAGGTTTCGAAGCTGCTAAAATGAAAGGCTCTCAGCACAACGATAACTTTATCGATGAAACTGGAAAAACAGAAACCAATCACGCAGGTGGTATCAATGGTGGAATTACCAATGGCAATGAATTGGTTTTCCGAGTAGCCATCAAGCCAACCTCATCCATAGGGAAAACTCAGAACACCATGAACTTTGCCAAAGGAAAAGTTGAAGAACTGCTGATTGAAGGTCGCCACGATGCCTGTATTGCACTTCGCATCCCAGTGATTATTGAAGCTGCTGCTGCCATTGCACTGGCAGACTTAAAACTGATAGATCAAGCAAGAAGATAATACCGATACATAATTGTTGGTACAATAGGTCATTGCATGTTATACCAATTGTATATCAAAATAATTGATAAAATCATTTTGCTTATTACAATAGCCTGTCCCGAATTTCGGGAGTAATGCCGATATATAATTTGTTAGTCATTTGGAGCAGCATAAACAAATGGATCATACAAATTAATAATCGGTATTATATATTTAGACCTATGTTTCAATCAATGAAAAGAGATGCCTTTGGGTGTCTCTTTTTTTTATTCTCCTCATCCCCCAACCTAATTTGACCCCATAAATCTTGGCACTTCCAGTTCCCTCTCCTTGAGGAGAGAGCTAGGGTGAGGTAAAAGAGATTTGGAATTTCAGCACAAACTGTCGAAAAGGTCTCTTTTTTTTAATCTATTTTATCCTCGGGTTGAAACCCGAGGCAATTTACAATTCCTGTAAATTTTCAATTGGATCAACCTCATCCCCCAGCCCCTTCTCCTTGAGGAGAAGGGGAATATTCTGCAAATACAATTACTATCCACAAAATCTTGGCACTTCCAGTTCCCTCTCCTTGAGGCAATGTCATTAAGTTAGTCTGTAATTACCAATATACTAATCACTTATCTTTTAATTGTAATAGTTTTTTATTATCTTTATACGTCTAAATAATTAAACGTTAGGTCTTTATGAAAACATATAGT
>Ga0209379_10000774_pt1 | contig 23435 bp, 19 predicted proteins | sample tdDd001_FD_187124 | JGI IMG/M metagenome (GOLD analysis project Ga0209379, IMG submission 187124) | Marine sediment microbial communities from the Atlantic coast under amendment with organic carbon and nitrate - tdDd00.1 (SPAdes)... | ecosystem: Environmental > Aquatic > Marine > Coastal >...
GTGCTTGGTGTTGTTGCAGCTGACCTTTGGCATTCTCTAACTTAGCAAATTGCTCAATAACTGCTTGAGCGTTTTGTAAAGCCTGCTTGCTTTGCTGAAATACTTCGTTGGCCAATTGCTCTTTTTCAGCCGAATTGGTCAATTCAACTTTTAACAGTTCACTCTGTTCAGTCAACTGCTGCTCGCTCTCCACAGCCGCCACTTGAAGCGCACCACGAATTTGGTTGTCGAACTCACCTTTCGCCTTACTGATCGCTGCCGCTTTATCCTTTAACGCAAACTCTATCTTCTTGTAGATATCAGTTTGGAAGAGCTGACCAAAAATATCTTCGCGCTCTTTAGAACTGGCTAAAAGCAACTCACGAAACTTACCTTGTGGTAATACCATGACTTGTCTAAATTGCGTTTCGTTCAGACCGATCAGTTCACTGACTTCATTTTTAACTTGAGCCGTTTTACTGGTGAGCAGAATTTCTTCATCAGCCATTTGGTATAAGGCAGCGGTATGCTTACGTGTGGTCGTACCCTCACCTCGCGCTTTCGGCGCCTCTTGTTCTGGTGAGCGAATCACACGATAGATCTTGTCGTGTAACGCGAATTCAAATACAACCTCTGTCGGTAAGCTCAACGGCGCCATATCGCACCGCATTTGCATACCTTGGCGCTCATTCCCCGTAGTTTCACCATAAAGCGCGAAACAGATTGCATCCAAGATAGACGTTTTTCCTGAACCCGTTGGGCCATTAATCAAAAACAGTGGGTTGCTACCCAACTTTGTAAAATCAATTTCTTGTGTGTTTGCAAAAGGACCAAACGCCTGCATTGTGAGTTTTAGAGGTTTCATTATTCGGCCCTTATTGCTGATTGAGCTGTTTGATTATTTGACTAAGAGCTTGGTCTTGTTCTTCACTAAGTTGACTGTCCTGCGCTTGAGAGAAGAAATCACGGAACATATCCATTTCGCTTCGCGCCAACTTAGCTTGCGCCATCTCTTGCTCAACACCCACCAGCATGCCTGGCTTCTCTAGGTGGAGTACATTTGGATAAACACTGCGCAGCTTTTCCATTGGGTTTAAAATCGCGTGCTGGTCGAGGAGACGGACCATGACATAATCTTCATTGTTCGGATCGGTTTTACCTTCAACTAAGATTTTTTCCATCTCTCCTTCAATGATTCTCATCTGATGGGGTGCAATTAAATCGATATGTGTAGCCGAAACAAAACCATCACTGTTGAGTTCCACCAAGGTCATGCCTTTCTTCTGATGTTGTTCTGAAAAGCTGTACTTCATCAACGAACCGGAGTATCGAATATGCTCTTCGCCTTTCTTTTGTGGCTGATGAAGATGGCCAAGCGCAACATAGTCAAAGCCAACAAAGTGTTCGTGACTGACACGATCAGAACCACCAATGGAGAGTGGGCGCTCTGATTCAGATTCAATGGCGCCATCCACAAAACAATGACTGATCAGTACATTTTTATGCTCAGGTGAAAATTGCTGTTGAATACGCTCAGAGAGCAACTGATGCGCCTCATCATGGGTCGATACGGCTTCTTTGTAGTAATGACGAACCAACTCTGGATCATTGTAAGGCATGCCAAAAAACGCGACGGAGCCTGTGTCAGATTCAAGTACCACTGGCGTTAGCATATCTTCAAAATCGGCGATGATATGCAAGCCAGACTCACGCATTCGATCAGAACCAAACCCTAAACGCTGAGCACCATCATGGTTCCCTGGAATAAGAATGATCGGTACATTCAATTCGCCACAAATATGATTAACAAACTCGTCCATGACTTCGATGGCTGCTGTTGGCGGTACTGAACGGTCATACACGTCTCCTGCGATGACTAGCGCGTCGACTTGATTACTTTCAATATACTCAGTGATCTGCTTGAGCACTGCTTTTTGATCATCAAGTAGTGAGACGTTGTGAAACTGGCGACCAAGGTGCCAATCTGAGGTGTGAAGAAACTTCATGTATGACCTAATCATTCTTATAAGTAGACCAGTATCATACTCATTTATCAGCTAATTTTCTGTAGCTAAATCGTGTGTATAAGTACAAAAAAACCGCGAACAAATCGCGGTTTCATTAGTTAGTTAGAAATAATGCTCGTCACATTACTCAGACCGACTTCTACAGTGTTCAATAGCATTGCTCAGTAGCTCAAGTGCCGTTTTATCGCACTCTGGCAAAGCCGCATCACTTTCACCCAATGGCGTTACGCGGTCACCCCATTTGATATGACCAGCACCCCAAGTTAAGCCTGCGCCGAACGCAGCAAGTAATAAGTTATCACCTGGTTTAACAAAGCCTTGCTCTAGAGATTCACAAAGTGCGATAGGCACTGTGGCAGCAGAAGTGTTGCCGTATTTTTGAATATTAACGAACGCTTTATCTTGGCTAATACCAGATAGGTCGCACAAGGTCTGGATAATACGAATGTTTGCTTGGTGCGGAATCACCACGTCAATATCATCGGTAGAGAGTTCGCTACGAGATAGAACGCTTTGCGCTGCTGCTCCCATACCGCGAACAGCACGTTTGAAGATTTCTTTACCCACAAAATTGAAATCCCAGTAGCCATTGTCCGCAGCGAAACGATCCATAGAGGTACCAAACTTAGGTACGGCTAAAATATCACGCCCTGCAGAATCACAGCCTAATTGCGCTTGTTGTAAACCAACCTGTTTTTCTGTGCGCGTTAGAACCACAGCACCTGCCCCGTCTCCGAAAAGAACAGCAGTGTCGCGTTTAGTCCAATCAATATAGAACGATAGGCGCTCTGCACCAATCACAATTGCATTCTTGTAGTTACCCGCTTGAATTAAGCGCGTTGCGGTCTCTAAACCATACACAAAACCCGTACATGCAGCGTTCAAATCAAAAGCCGTCGCCACTTTCATACCTAGGTTCTGAGAAACTTTCGATGCGATATTTGGAATGAGAGAGTCTGGAGAGCATGTTGCAACTATCAGTAGATCCACTTCATCTGCGGTAATGCCTGCGCACGCTAAGGCATGCTTGGCTGCCACTGTTGCCATGTCTGACGTATCAACATGGCTGATACGGCGATTTTCAATCCCTGTACGGGTGCGGATCCATTCATCTGATGTTTCAATAAAGGTGCTTAAATCTTCATTAGAGAGCGTTGCAGGTGGTAGACACTTACCCCAACCTGTAATTTCTGCAAAAAATGTTGTCATTCTGAGCCTTTTCATTTTCTTATTTGAGTCACTCGACCTTTTCAGAGTATAACTAGGCTTGATACGTGGTGTCATCAATTTGAAAAAATCACCATCACAGCAATTACAAAAATAGAGAAAAAGTCATGTCTACATTTAATACACGATGCCCATCTTGCTCAGGCGTTAACCGCGTACCTACAGAACGTGTTTCTGAAAGCCCTAGCTGCGGTAAGTGTCAAACAGCGCTGCTCGATGGCTCGCCTATTGAAGGAACCGAGCTAAACTTGGACACACTACTGCAAAGTAGCCAACCCGTTGTTATCGATTTCTGGGCGCCTTGGTGTAACCCTTGTGTCGGATTCGCGCCTGTGTTTTCTGATGTTGCAGCAGAACGTGCACAAAATGTACGATTTGTAAAAGTAGATACCGAAGCTCAGCAAAATATCGCGGCTAAGTATCAGATAAGAAGCATTCCAACCATTATGGTGTTTAAGAATGGTAAAAGAGTCGATGTCATTAACGGCGCACTACCTAAAGGCCAATTTGATCAATGGTTAAACCAAGCTTTGCTTAAATAAACACCGAGTCAAAACCAGTTAATAAGTAAGCCGTAGAACCTCTGTTTTACGGCTTTTTAATGCACTTTTTTATCATAAATAACGATAAATTTATTTTGTCGTCATGAGTAAAACAATTCGCTGTACCCAACCCTATTTTCGCTCCATAGTCCCGCCGAAATCTGTTCATATTTAATCCAAAATAACGAGGCTACGACGTTGGAAAACACCCTTGCTCCTGCTCCAAAAGCACGCATATCTGTACCTGTAATTGCGCTTGCTCTTTATGCGGTAGCGTCAGGCTATTTAATGAGCTTGATCCCTCTTATGCTGCCACATTACGGTCTTGAATCGTCTTTAGCGAGTTGGCTGGCAAGTGCCTTCTATGCAGGCCTTTTAGTAGGAGCGGTCGCTATTGAGCCAATGGTGACCAAAGTCGGCCATCGAAATGCGTTTGTTATCTGTTTAGCAACCTTTATTGCGACCATCGCTGTGTTGCCTGCATTTAACAATGCCCCAGTATGGCTCGCGGCAAGGTTTGTTGCGGGTATTGCTGTCGCGGGTGTGTTCGTGATCGTAGAGTCTTGGTTACTACATGGTGATGAATCTCAGCGTGGTAAACGTCTTGGTCTTTACATGGGTTCTCTATACGGCGGTACATCACTTGGTCAGCTTGGTATTGGCGTTATTGGTGTAACGGGTGGCGTGCCATTTATCGTTATTTTCACCATGTTGTTGATTGCAATTGTTGTTCTACTGTTTGGAGAAACTGACCAACCTGAAAGCGAACATAGCACACCATTGTCGCTAAAACAGATCGCTAAGCTTAACCACGCTGCGATTATCGGCTGTATTGTGTCGGGTTTAACATTAGGTGCAATTTATGGTTTGATGCCAGTTGAGCTATCTCAACGTGGAATCTCAACTAGCGACTTAGGTAGTCTAATGGCGCTGGTTATTCTTGGTGGCATGGCAGTACAGCCAATTGTACCTTGGATGTCTAAGTACTTTGGTCGCACATTCCTAATGGCTATCTTCTGCTTAATGGGTGTTGCTGCGATTACCATCACCACGACAATCAGCGGAATTCATGCTTTGGGTGTTGGTTTGTTTTTATTGGGCATGGCAACGTTTGCGCTCTACCCAGTCGCCATCAACTTAGGTTGTGACAAATTGGACGCAAACTACATTGTATCGGCAACACAAGTTATGCTGTTTAGCTACAGCTTAGGCTCTGTAGCCGGCCCTGTACTTGCAGACTGGTTTATGACTGGTGCACAAGGTTTAATGGGTTACCTATTTGCAACGCTACTTGCAACATGCATTTACATGTTGATTGCGAGTATTAAAACCAAACGCCAAGCGGTTGCCGGCGAATAAATAAAAAGGTCTAGCCAATCGGCTAGACCTTTTTGCATTCCAAACGCCATGTATCAAGGCGTTTCTTTGTAAGTCACTGATTATTTCATGACACGCGCTTTGAAATTACGCCCTTTCATTTTACCAGTTTGAAGCTGCTTCAGTGCTGGCTTAACGATGTCATGCTCTAGCGCAACGTAAGAAACCATCGCTAGAATATTGATCTTACCAATCTTCTTACCGTCTAGGCCTGCCTGTTTCGTCAGTGCACCCAAAATATCACCCGCACGAACTTTCTGTTTTTTACCCCCTAAGATCTGAATAGTTTGCATCTTAGGATAGAAAGGACGCTCAACCAGTTTCTCTGGGAGTGTTGAAGGTGAAATCGCGATGTCCATGTACTCATCAATACGCGCTACGCGATACTCTTCTTTTTCACTAAAGAAGCTAAACGCAATGCCTTTAGAGCCTGCACGACCTGTACGACCAATTCGGTGTACATGAACCTCAGGATCGCGTGATAACTCAAAGTTGAATACGGCATCTAGGTTGTCGACATCAAGGCCACGAGCTGCAACATCGGTAGCCACAAGGATAGAGATACTCTTGTTAGCAAACATGGTTAACGCTTGCTCGCGCTCACGCTGCTCCATATCACCATGCAGTTCCACTACGCTAAATCCGCGATGGCTCAACTCATCTGTTACGTTTTGCACTTCTTTCTTAGTGTTACAGAACACGACCGATGATTCAGGCTTGTGAGTTAATAGCAGTGATTCCAACGCATCATCACGCTCTTCTGTGGTATTAAGCTTGAAGAAGCGCTGCTCAATGGTGGTCGTTTCATGTGTTGATTCCACTTTCACCATTTCTGGATTACGCATAACTTTCGCAGCTAAAGAAGAAATGTTATCTGGGAATGTCGCGCTAAATAGTAATGTTTGACGCTTTTCTGGTGCAGCTTCAATAATGGTATCAATCGCGTCTTCAAAACCCATATCTAACATACGGTCTGCTTCATCAAGCACCAATGTATTCAGTTCATCGAGATTGATACGACCTTTAGACATGTGGTCAAGAATACGGCCTGGCGTACCCACTAAAATATGTGCGCCGTGCTCAAGCGAGCCGATTTGTGGCCCCATTGGCATACCACCACATAAAGTCAGTACTTTAATATTGTGGATACCACGAGCCAGTGTACGCACCTCTTTCGCTACTTGGTCAGCCAACTCACGAGTTGGACACAAAACCAACGTTTGAACGCGGAAACGCTTTACGTTTAAGTTGCTCAGCAGGCCTAACGAAAATGTCGCCGTTTTGCCTGAACCGGTTTTTCCCTGGCCAATGACGTCTTTGCCGTCCAATACAATCGGCAACGCTTGCTGCTGAATTGGAGTCATACTTGTATAGCCTAACGTATCTAGTGTTTCTAGTAGTTCAGGACGTAGGCTCAATGTTTTAAATGATGTTGTCACGATTATACCTTGGTTCTTTCGCGACAATTTACAGTGTGAATATCGCGATTAAAAAGTAAAAACCGCTTCGGTGGGAAGCGGTTTTTGTTATCTATTTTGCCCTACACAACTATTAACGAATTCCATGAAGAAATTCATGTCTTGTTGCTGGGTTACTCTTAAAAATACCACCTAATGCCGTGGTCGTCGTTTCGCTCGTTGCATCCATAACGCCACGCGATTTCACGCAGTAGTGAGTTGCATCAATTGTCACAGCAACATCATCAGACTCAAGCAATGTTTGCAATGCAACCAGTATTTGCTGTGTCATACGCTCCTGCACTTGAGGACGCTGCGCAAAGAATCGAACGATACGGTTAATTTTAGAAAGACCGATAATCTTGCCACGCGGAATATATGCCACTGCGGCACGGCCATCAATAGTCACTAAATGATGCTCGCAAGTACTGGTTACCGTGATGTCTTTCACTCGTACCATTTCACTCACATTCATTTTATTTTCAATGACGGTGATCTTTGGGAAATTAGAGTAATCAAGACCAGAGAAGATTTCATCCACATACATTTTTGCAATACGGTGCGGTGTTTCTTCTAAGCTATCATCGGTAAGGTCAAGCTCAAGTAAAGAGAGAATCTCACGCATATGATGCTGAATTTTTTCTTTTTTCTCTTCTCGACTGAATTGATTAGGCACCATAGGTGTCTCTAATCCTCGGCTTTCTAGCGCATCTTTTACCAACTTCGCGGATTCGCTAAGACCTGACATTCCACTTCCTCTTCTTTACCCCTTTAGGATGGCAGACAAGGATACTCGGATTTTTGAATAATTACACCCATATTTTATACGTGGGCATCAGCGCAATCACCCTATGTATCAATGAATGAAGCGAACCTGATTAAAGAATCGATGGAATCCACTTATCTAAGCGATATTCTCGGAAATGGTAGGCGAAGCATCTAATGGTACGGTTATCATAAAGTGAGCTCCTACATCGACATCGTAGCAACACTCTATCTTTCCTTGGAGCAACTGAGTAACGGTATTGAACACAATGTTCCCACCGAGCCCTGTTCCCCCAACACCCCGTTTTGTCGTAACAAATGGCTCAAATACCTTCCCTTTTACCGAGTCAGGTATTCCTTTACCTGTGTCTCTGTAATCAATCACTAACTCGGCTTCATTTTTTGAAATCCTAATATAAATTGACCGTTCGCTTTCCCAGTTTTCAAACCCATGAGCAATACTGTTTGTGATTAAATTCGTAAATATCTGAACGTACGCGCTTGGGTAACTCTCAATGGTTAAGTCTTCATCGCATTGAATGTTTACATCTACATGATGTTTCATCAGTTCGTGCGACAACGAAATCACCAATTTATCGATATGATCTCTAATAAAGAATCGATAAATCGATTGATCGCCCTGATCCACCGATACCTGTTTAAAACTCGACACTAATACAGCAGAGCGTTGCAGATTCGCACTCAGTAATTCTATTGACTTATTGATGCTATCCATCGAATCAGTAAAGATTGCCTCATTGAGCGTCCCATCACGATGGTTCTTTAGTAGATCATCGACTTGACCAGCAATATATGAGCTCGAAGTAATACAGATACCCAAAGGCGTGTTGATTTCATGAGCGACGCCACTAACCAAGTTACCCAGAGACGCCATTTTTTCATTTTCAACCATACTCGCTTGCGTCTCTTTCAAAGTGATCAATGTCGACTCAAGCTCTTGGGTTCTTTCGGAAACCATTACCTCTAAATCTTCTTTGAAGCGAATTTCTTGCTCTAACAAAACTTGTTTTTCATCAAGAGCCTTCGCCAACTGCCGCCGAGACTCCAAAACATCGCCATAAGAACTGTTAAGCTCTGAACACATTTTATTGATAATAGAAATCATAAAGGCAATTTCGTCGTCATTGGCGATTGCACGGTTCAATTTCATTGGCGGATTGTCTTGCTGGAACTGGAACTTTTTGAGGTAATCACTCATCTGGTTTAGCGGCTGCGTAACAATGGCATTCACCAAATAGATGATAAATCCTGCCACGATAAATGTTTTTAAGCCATTGGATAGCAAGATGAGCAAGGCTTTATCAATCAGGCTGTGATAAATCACCCAAAGATCTGACTGAACCACTAAGCGACCAATATCAACAGCACGCTGATCAATATAGGAATATTTGAGGTCGAGGCTTTGTTCAAGGATGTGCTCTGTTTTCTTTCTACCGAGCTCCCACGTCTCCCCATCACCTTCTATTCTTACATAGCTAATATCTGGAATACTGATAATTCCATTGATTTGCGACTGAATGAGTTCGTTGTTCAACACCCACAAACTGGTTTCCAGCGCATCCTGATAGGAGGTGAAAATATACTGCTGGCTTACATTGATGCTTTCTTTAGCAATAAGGTAGTCAGAGTATAACTGCACACCCGTTATAAAAACGGTCACCACCGAGCTAAACAAGATGATGCGTAGCGTTAACCTGCTATTGATAGACTGAAATTGCATCTTTTACTGCTACCTGATCCAGCACTAACGGTATTTTTCAACTAATGCTAATAAAGTACCGTCTCTTTCCATCTCATTAAGATTTTGCTTAATCAGTTGTATATATTTTTGGTCCCGGCCCACTACGTAGATCGTGTTCTTAATTGGGAATATCTCGTGGAATACGAAACCTTCCATGTTCTTCACTCCCGCTTTACTTGCGTAGTAATACGCCATACTTCGATCAAGTAAAATGACCTGAGTTCTATCTTTTACTAACATATCAAACTGAGCTTGTTGATTTTCGATCTCTTTGTACCCGTCCCAGTTTGCGAGTTCTTGGTTATAGAAGGTCGTAAAAGGCTCCTTCAAATGCTGTTTCGCATTATTGAACCCAACAATATATTTACCTTTTAGGTCAGAGACACTATCAATGGTCAGTTCACTTGACGCCTTTGATACGGCAACATTATCGAACTCAAATACTTTCCCGTAGGAATAATCGACACGAAAAGACAGTGGTGTACCAATAAAAATATCCAACTCGTCGAACGTATTTAAAGGGTCCTGATCAAACTGCTTACTTGGAAATTTGTAATTAGAGATTTTGTAATCTGAACGCTTTAATGCCTCACCTATAATATCGACGAGAATTCCCTCTTCACCAATCACAAAAGGAGGAATACCAACCACAAAACCAACGTTAACAACCTTGTTCTGAGCATAGACGTGAGTGGCAAATACAGCGGATATAAGTAAAAGTGCGTTTATCCATAGTTTATGAAACATAGGAATCTCCCTATACCTATTTAGATTCGTATTTGAGTGCTTTCAATTCTCTTTCAACTAATACGAAGAGTATAGGAGAAAATACCGAAACCAACCTAAAGGACTATAAGGGTTGATTGATAGGCTAAACCGGATCCACGTAGAACCCATCATGGATACACCTCTTTCGAGGTAATTCGTCAGACTTTAGGTTCACCATCACACCTTAGCGAGGGGAATCAATTCATATTTTATTAGAGGTCATGATTGATCTTTTGTTTATGTGGTAAAGTAGCCCGCTCTGAACGTCAAAAAATAACAATAGATTAGGATTTCGATATGGGCTGTTGTGACGCTCCTGGCTTAATGCCGATTGAAGATGCGATGGAGCAGATGCTCTCGCCAATCAAACCAATCCAAACTACCTTACAATTGCCACTTGCTGACGCAATTGGTTATGTGCTTGCGGAAGATATTCTCTCGCCTATTTATGTCCCGCCATTCGATAACTCGGCAATGGACGGCTACGCTGTAAGACTTGCTGATCTTAACGCCAACAATGTCATGCCACTGGCTGGTAAGTCATTTGCAGGACAGCCTTTTGATGGTGAATGGCCCGCAGGTTACTGTGTTCGCATTATGACTGGCGCTAAAATTCCTGACGGCTGTGATGCCGTTATCATGCAAGAGAACACTGAGGAATCAGACGCCGGAATCGTCATCAATCAAGCTGACGTAAAACCGCAAAATAACATTCGTCCAACAGGTGATGACATCAAACAAGGAGATGTTGTTTTACCAAAAGGAGCGCGTTTAACTGCTCGAGATATTCCTATGATCGCGACCTTGGGAATAAGCCATGTCACGGTCGTACGTAAACCTCGCGTTGCGTTTTTCTCGACCGGTGACGAGCTTAAGCCACTTGGCGAGGCGCTCGCTGAAGGTCAAATCTACGACAGCAATCGCTATGGCATTAAACCGCTTATTGAAAACTTTGGCTGCGAACCTATCGACCTTGGCATCATCCCAGATTGCCCTGAGCAGTTAAAAGCCACATTCGAACAAGCGCAAACACTCGCCGACGTCGTTGTAACTTCTGGCGGTGTTAGCGTAGGTGAAGCAGACTACACCAAAGATATTTTGGAAGAGTTGGGCCAAATCGGATTCTGGAAACTGGCTATCAAACCAGGCAAACCATTTGCTTTTGGTAAACTTTCAACAGCATGGTTCTGTGGGCTACCAGGAAACCCTGTTTCAGCAGTCATGACCATGTACGTACTTGTTCAGCCTATGCTAGCAAAACTCGCAGGTCACACTGAATGGAAAGCACCCGAGTCTATCCCAGCCATTACGCGCAGTGCATTTAAAAAGTCACCGGGTCGTACAGACTATCAACGTGGTATTTATACGATTGAAAACGGTCAGTTTGTCGTTGAAACAACCGGTAACCAAAGCTCAGGCGCATTTCGCTCAATGAGCTTAGCGAACTGTTTTGTGGTTTTAGAACGTGAACGCGGCCGTGTTGAGTCTGGCGAAACCGTGAATATCCAGCTGTTTAACTCAACGTTATATTAGGAGTTAGCTTTGGAGATACTCTCTGATCAAGAGATGCTGCGCTACAATAGACAGATTATTTTACGCCAATTTGATTTTGAGGGCCAAGAAGCCCTCAAACAAGCATCGGTTTTAATGCTTGGCGCAGGCGGACTGGGCTGTGCTTCTAGCCAATATTTAGCGACGGCTGGCATAGGGAAAATAACCCTCATCGATGATGATGTGGTGGAACTCTCTAACCTGCAGCGCCAAGTACTACACCACGACGCCGATGTTGGAAAAAAGAAAGTTGAGTCGGCAGCAGATTCACTACGTGAGCTTAACCCACATATCGTTGTTGATACGGTTGCTACGCGCTTAGATGACAATGAACTTAGAGCGCTAATCGAAACGCACTCTATCGTTGTCGACGCCTCTGATAACGTTGAGACTCGCAACCAGCTCAATAGACTTTGTTTTGCGACAAAAACGCCTCTTGTATCAGGGGCTGCCATTCGCATGGAAGGTCAAATCAGTGTCTTTACTTATGATGACCCAACGCAACCATGCTACCAATGCTTGAGTGCTCTTTTCGGAAGTGGAGCTCTAAGTTGTGTCGAAGCTGGCGTTATGGCACCTGTCGTGGGTATTGTTGGTGCTGTACAAGCAATGGAAACCATAAAAGTTATCGCAAACTATGGTCAGCCTAAGAAAGGAAAAATTCTAATCTTAGATGCGCTTAGCATGTCTTGGCGCGAAATGAATTTAATGAAGATGCCTAACTGCCCGGTATGTAGCTAAGCATGAACGCGGTAAGGAGTGACTTTGAATAACCCTAAAATATTTCTTACCGCTTTTGCAGTCTCTTGCTTAACTCTCCTTTTAATGCTGTATTTGCAACCAGAAGCCAGCGTCACAAGGTTTACTGCGACAGTCACTTCACAGACACTGACTCAATCACTCGATGGGCACCGCCGTTATCTCAATGTCGTCACAGAAGACGGCGAGCCATTGCTGATTCAAAGTGACCCAAAGCTGGATTGTCCGGAACAATCACAAGTCTTAATCGAGCAAGAAAACAACTCTTTCACTAAAGTTAACTCTTACCAAGTTATTAAATGCTATCAACATCAGTAAAGGAATACGTATGTCTCCACTCGTTACTCCCCAATGGCTAAACCAGCAGCTTACTAACCCGAACCTTATCCTTCTTGATGCGAGTATCGATTTCAAGATCCCTGGTGAAGTAGAAAAAGACACCGTCAATTTCATTCCAAATACCCTTAGGTTCGACTACGACAAAGAGTTTTGTGACATTAACGCTTCACTCCCTCATATGATGCCAGATCAGGATAGGTTTATTGGCTTAGCGCAAGAGTTAGGGCTCAACAACGAATCTATAGTGGTCGTCTACGACAATAGTGGTACGTTCGCCTCGCCTCGCGCTTGGTGGATGCTTAAAGCGATGGGACACAAAAATGTCTATGTTCTTGACGGCGGTTTAACAGAATGGAAAAACGCTGGGTTTGAAACTGTAGAACAGTACGACCAACCGCACATGCTAGGCAACTTTACGGGTACGTTAGATCCAAATTTTTTCATTGACGCTGAGTATGTCCTCAATGAGATCGATAATCCAAAATCACTGACGGTTGATGCGCGTTCTCGGGCTCGATTCAATAAGGAAGTGCCCGAACCCAGACCTGGGATTCGCAGTGGTCACATTCCAAACTCGGTATGTCAGCCTTTTGCCGAATTGATGAATGAACATAAACTCAAGCCAATAGATGAGCTCAAACCAATACTTGATCAGTCTCTTTCAAAAGAAGTTGATAGAACCTTATTTAGCTGCGGTTCCGGCGTCACTGCCGCTATCGTACTGCTCGCCGCAGAGCTTTGCGGCTACAAAGGACTATCGATTTATGACGGCTCTTGGACTGAATGGGGCCAACGGGAAGAGTTACCGATCGAATAACCTATAAAATAAGCCCCAGTATTATACTGGGGCTTATATTTACTGAACTTCTTTATTCATAACTTCTACTAAGGTTCCGCTAGGGTCTCCGGATAGCTCCCAAGTAAAAATACCACCTAGCTTGGCTTCTTTGGCCCAGTTAGCTTTGGCTTTAATTGAACGTTTGTCTTCAAACGAAATAAAGACTTTCTTCTCTGGATTCCATAAATAAGGCGCTTGTGCTTGTTCATCATACTTGTACTGATATCCCTGCTTGGTCCCATAATTGTTTACAAGATCCCAGAACATAAAGTAGCCATTCTCGCCTGTTCCAAATGGTGCGCCTCCATCAGAAAGCAGTTCACCGTTAGGTAGTTCACCATTGTAGGCTTGCGTCCCTTGCCAACCTCGGCCGTAAAATGCCGCACCGATGACAAGCTTTTCACTCGGAATGCCTTGTTCAATCATCTGATTAATAAAAACATCAGCCCCCATTCCCCACCAGCTTCGGTCTGTTGCGTGTAAGTTAGTCGTATGCCCTGTTTGCTGGCCCCAACCGCCCAGAAAATCATACGTCATGGCAAACATATTGGTTAAATAAGGGCTCGTGGTTTTCCAATCTATTTGTTGCGCTTTTGCGCCAACACCAACCGCAGTGGACAGCTCATAATTGCGCTTTGTTTTATCAGCGAGCGTATCTAAGTCAGCACGAAGGGTTTTTACCAACAGGTTAAACGCTTCTCTTTCATCGGCTTTCTGGCCATCACTCAGTTTTGTATCTGGATTCCAAGGAGAGGTCGTAAGGCCACCACCACCAGGGTATTCCCAATCTAAATCAATGCCACCAAAGAAATCGTACTGCGCAATCAATTCAACCGCTGTCTTAGAGAAGTGCTTAATGGACTTTGGATCTTTAGCCATGGCATGAAAAGGTTCAGACATGGTCCAGCCCCCAAACGACGGCAGGATGACTAATTGAGGATTATCCTTTTTTAACTGGGCTAACTGAGCAAAGTGGCCTTTGTAATCAACAGGCACCGATACCAGACCAAAATCTTCTTTTAAAGCAGATTGTTGATCAACCACTATCGCCGTGAACGGTTCTTTTCCCTCACAGTGCTCTGCGACTTGCTTTTGGATTGCTTCACTCGCCCCTGTATGTGGCCCACACATACTTAAGAAAGCGTAGATAACATGAGTAAGATTTTCGGCAGGAATATCTTTGACTTGGTATGGGTTGTCAGGGTTGTTGTATTGCCAGTCAGCGAAGTATCCCGCGACAACTTTGTCTTGGGCATGAGCAGCAATACTCATTGTCGAGGTTAAAACGACAGCAGCGATTGTCTTCTTCATTTTATTCTCCTTGTTAACTGATTACTAATTAACCAAGGAAAATTAATTTTTACGTGCAAACAAATTTGGGATGCGAGTGACTTTGTATCCACCGCATCCAAATTACATAATTTGCAGGGTCAGGCGTTAAAACCTGCGCGACGTCATTTATCGATCATTTCATTTGTTCATCAAGGTTCAGTACGGTTAGTGCATTACTTACACTCGTTGCAATCACATCGATCACTCCAGTACGAAGTGCACCAAGTAACGCCAGTGGTTTACTGTTTTCCGCTGCAATCGCTATTACCTGAGAAATCGGTCGAAACTCATCAATACTCAAACCAATAACACGATCACTCATAACCGTTTTGGCGGATTGTCCGTGAATATCAAAAAAGTCGTAACCAGCAAAATCCCCTACTACCCCTTGCTGCATACGCGATTGAACCACTTCATCAGCGGTAAACCAACCCAAATCTACCATGTAGCTATTCTCGCTCATGTCGCCAATCCCGACTAACGCAACATCAGCCTTACGAGCTAAATCAAGAGTCTGCTTAACAGTCGCATTTTGCATAAAAGCCATTTTTTGTTCACGATTCTCAGCATATGCAGGGGCATACAAAGTTTCTGATGTACCACCATAGCTTTTCGCAAACTGACGGCAAATATGATCCGCATTGAACATACCGCCTCTTGGGTGAATACCGCCAATGCCACAAACGAACTTCACATCTCGTTGGGGGATAACACCTACATGGTGCGCCACAGCAGAAACATTACGTCCTTGACCCACCGTGACGACTGAGCCGTTTTGAATCGAACTTGCCATATACTTAGAGACAAGACCCGCTACTTGCTGACGCTGCTGTTCTTCTACTGGCTGATCTAACGCAATCAACGCACGCTTGACACCAAAACGTTCGATTAACCGTTGCTCGATCTTCGCACTGAAAACCGGATGGTATTTAACCGTGATTTCTACGATGCCCTCATCACGAGCTTGTTTCAGCATTCGGCCTACTTTCGCACGTGATACAGAGAATTTTTTGGAGATCTCTTCTTGGGTAGCACCGTCTTGGTAATAGGCGACTGAAATCTCAGTTAAAAGATCAGCGTTATCGTCTGAGATATCATGTTGAGTTTTGCTCATTGTTTTTCTTCCAAAGCTATCAAGGCACGTGACATGTGCTCAGATGGTTAGCATATGCTACACCCTCTCCACAATGCAACATTTGCTCACTAGAATTACATTTTCTCAGCTCACATTTTCAACATTCAAATTCTCACCAAAGCCCCGCCAGTCCTTAGCAAACGTTTAATTGCATAAAGGTCGTTTCATGAGAGAAAAATTACTTGATGAACATCACTTAATTGCTCGTTTATCAATTGACATTCTGCCTATATGAGATAATTATGAACCCATCATTTACTCAGCGTTCGAGCAAATGTTCATTACAAGTGTTCATGCGTTGAAAATATTTAGATTAAGTAGCCAAAGTGGATATTCCTAAATAATCCGTCTATTACTTAACTCGCTTGCAATTGCATCGCCATAGACATTCATGTCATATGGCAGCCCAATGAAATAGGATGATCGAAATGAGCAACAAATTAGAGCAACTTCGTAAACTAACGACTGTAGTAGCTGACACTGGTGAAATCGACGCAATCAAAAAATACCAGCCAGAAGACGCGACAACTAACCCTTCTCTGATTCTTAAAGCCGCTCAAATTGAAGAGTACGCGCCTCTAATTGACGCTTCTATCGAATACGCAAAAGCACAAAGCTCTGATAAAGCACAGCAAGTTCAAGACACTTGTGACATGCTTGCGGTAAATATCGGTAAAGAAATCCTAACTACGATTCCTGGTCGTATCTCTACAGAAGTAGATGCTCGTCTTTCTTACGATACTGAAGGCAGCGTTGCTAAGGCTCGTCAACTTGTAAAAATGTACAATGACGCTGGCGTATCTAACGACCGTATCCTTATCAAACTGGCTTCTACTTGGGAAGGTATCCGCGCAGCAGAAATCCTAGAAAAAGAAGGCATCAACTGTAACCTTACTCTTCTATTCTCTTTCGCTCAGGCTCGCGCTTGTGCTGAAGCTGGCGTATTCTTAATCTCACCTTTCGTGGGCCGCATCATGGACTGGTACAAAGCGAAAGAAGGTCGTGATTTTGAAGCTCAAGAAGATCCAGGCGTAATCTCAGTAACTGACATCTACAACTACTACAAAGAGCACGGCTACAACACGGTTGTTATGGGCGCAAGCTTCCGTAACATCGGCGAGATCCTAGAACTTGCTGGTTGTGACCGTCTAACTATAGCTCCTGCTCTTCTAGCTGAACTAGAAGCTGCTGAAGGTGAAGTTGTAGAGAAGCTAGTTGACTCTAAAGGCTCTAAAGAGCGCCCAGCACCAATGACTCACGCTGAGTTCCTATGGGAGCACAACCTAGACGCAATGGCAGTTGAGAAAGTTGCAGAAGGTATTCGTAACTTCGCAGTTGACCAAGGCAAACTTGAAGACATGATCGCAGCTAAGCTGTAATCACACAGAATTAAAAAAGGGGAACGTTTGCGTTCCCCTTTCAATTTCCAATCCAATATTTAAACACTGGTAGTTATTATGGACCGTAAAAATCTAGCTAATGCTATTCGTGCTCTAAGCATGGACGGCGTACAACAAGCAAACTCTGGCCACCCAGGCGCACCTATGGGTATGGCTGACATCGCTGAAGTTCTTTGGCGTTCTCACCTAAACCACAACCCGTCTAACCCAGAGTGGGCTGACCGCGACCGTTTCGTTCTTTCAAACGGCCACGGCTCTATGCTGATTTACTCTCTGCTTCACCTAGCAGGCTACGAGCTATCAATTGAAGATCTTAAGAACTTCCGTCAACTGCACTCTAAGACTCCAGGTCACCCAGAGTACGGTTACGCACCGGGTATCGAAACGACAACTGGTCCACTAGGCCAAGGTATTACTAATGCTGTTGGTATGGCGCTTGCTGAGAAAACTCTAGCTGCACAATTCAACAAAGAAGGCCACGACATCGTTGACCACTTCACTTATGCATTCATGGGTGACGGCTGTCTGATGGAAGGTATCTCTCACGAAGCATGTTCTCTAGCAGGTACGCTAGGTCTTGGTAAGCTTATCGCTTTCTGGGATGACAACGGCATCTCTATCGATGGTGAAGTGGAAGGTTGGTTCTCTGACGATACTCCAAAACGTTTTGAAGCATACGGCTGGCACGTCATCCCAGCAGTAGACGGTCACAACGCTGAAGCGATCAACGCAGCTATCGTTGCAGCGAAAGCAGACCCTCGCCCGACTCTAATCTGTACTAAGACTATCATCGGTTTTGGTTCACCAAACAAATCTGGTTCACACGATTGTCACGGTGCACCACTAGGCGCTGAAGAAATTGCAGCTACACGTAAAGAACTTGGTTGGGAGCACGGTCCTTTTGAAATTCCGTCGGAAGTCTACTCAGAGTGGGATGCGAAAGAAGCAGGCGCAGCTAAGGAAGCAGCGTGGAACGAGAAACTTGCAGCTTATGAAGCAGCGTACCCTGAGCTGGCAGCTGAATTCAAACGCCGCGTAAACGGTGACCTACCAGCAGAGTGGGAAGAGAAAGCAAACGCAATCATTGCTGACCTTCAAGCTAACCCTGCAAACATCGCATCACGTAAAGCTTCTCAAAATGCGCTAGAAGCATTCGGTGCTATGCTACCAGAATTCCTAGGCGGCTCTGCTGACCTTGCACCTTCTAACCTAACTATGTGGTCTGGCTCTAAGTCTGTTTCTGCTGAAGATCCTGCGGGTAACTACATCCACTACGGTGTACGTGAATTCGGTATGACTGCGATCATGAACGGTATCGCTCTGCACGGTGGTTTCGTACCATACGGCGCAACTTTCCTAATGTTCATGGAATACGCACGTAACGCAATGCGTATGGCTGCTCTGATGAAAGTTCAGAACATCCAAGTTTACACGCACGACTCTATCGGTCTTGGCGAAGATGGCCCTACTCACCAACCGGTTGAGCAGATCGCTTCTCTACGTCTGACTCCAAACATGAGCACATGGCGTCCATGTGACCAAGTTGAATCTGCAGTGGCTTGGAAACTGGCTATTGAACGTAAAGACGGCCCAACATCGCTAATCTTCTCTCGTCAAAACCTTGCACAGCAAGAGCGTAGTGAAGAGCAAGTAGCGAACATCGCTCGCGGTGGTTACATCCTGAAAGATTGTGAAGGCAAGCCAGAGCTTATCCTTATCGCTACAGGTTCTGAAGTTGAGCTAGCGGTTAACGCTGCGGCTGAACTGACAGCTGAAGGTAAGAAAGTACGCGTAGTATCTATGCCTGCTACAGACGCATTCGATAAGCAAGACGCTGAGTACCGTGAATCTGTACTGCCATCTGACGTAACAGCACGTATCGCTGTAGAAGCTGGCATCGCTGATTTCTGGTACAAGTACGTTGGCTTCGGTGGCAAGATCATCGGTATGACAACGTTCGGCGAATCTGCACCAGCGGGTGAGCTATTCAAGATGTTCGGTTTCACAACTGAAAACGTAGTAAACACAGCGAAAGAGCTTCTAGCTTAATTACTGTTACGTTACTCTGTTTAAAAGCCCTGCTCTCTGAGCGGGGCTTTTTTCTAGGAATTCATTCACTTTTGATTTGGAATTTCGACTATTCCAAATTTACATTCGGCATTGCGTATTCTTTTACCAAAGCAATAAAGAAGGCCGTATGTATGTCTCCAAAAACTACTCTACCATCGCCGTATAAAGGAACGGACACGAAGCCGCTAAGGATTGCTAAAACCCTATTATCCTATGTAATCAAGTGGTCTATCGCAGCCATGGTCTTGATTGGTGCTTCTGCAATGCTATCCAAACTTGGCACTGTACATGGTAAAGATCTGCCTGAAGAGTACTTTTCAAACGGTTACCCTGCAATTTTAACCCTCTTAGACTCTGAAGTGTTCATGGGGTTTATCTTCTTCGTTACCGTCGCGATTCTTATTTATGTTGTCTATTTAATGTGGCAACTCCATGAAGTTGCCGTCCATCAGGCAGCAAAAATGTCGAGTGCGCATACTCAAATCGTGTTTGCTCTTTCTCTTTGTGGTCTCTTCATCGATAAAGCATGGTGGGTCCTTGCCATCATCATCGCGTTTGCCCGTTGGGACGTACTAGCTACTGAAATCTCAAACATCATTCGTAATGGTCGTCAGCCAGCCAAAAACATCGAGGAATAAACCATGAAAGAGATAATGCTTCCATACGTATTTATTTGCTGGTTGCTGGTGAAAACAGGTGTCGTTCGTTGGACGTTAAGAAACGCGGTAGTGATTGTCGGTATTGGCGCTTTGCTGGCTTTTTCACTCTTTACCGCACACCGCTTTTGGTCTCCAGCTGATTTGACCGACAGCACGACAGTCAAAGCGCCTCATGCAGTATTAAGTCCGTTAATTGGTCAGGAAGTTGATCAGGTATTTGTTGAGCACAATCAGATGGTAAAAGAAGGCGAACTTATTTACACCCTGCGCACCGAAGATTCCGCTGCGCAAGTTGAAGGGCTCACAGCGCAAAAAGACGCAGTACACGCCGAAATCTTAGCGCTAACGCACCAAATCAATAATGACAAAAAGCAGCTAGAACGATTAACCAAATTGAACGACTTTGCTCAGGAGTCTCAACGGGATGATTTACGAACCCGTATCGAATCAACCGATGCAAAAATAGCGGCAGTGAACGCTCAAATCCTGAGTATTGATGCGCAAATTGCCACTGCTGATTGGCAGAATGAACGCCGTGAGATCCGAGCGCCTTTCGATGGTCAGTTATCTATTACTAATATCGTAGAGGGGACTCGCGTTGGTAATATGCACCTTTACAACACTAATAAGAAATTTGTAGAGATGCGCATTGCTGACCAAACCTACCGCAACATTGAAATTGGTCAGTTTGCCGAATTCTATGTTGATGCTTACCCTGGTGAGATATTCCGTGGTCGTGTCCACAGCCTAACAGCAGGAACAGGCGAAGCGCGAGTATCCGTAATTAATGGCTCGCAGCATGTTCGTCAACACGTGGGCAACAATACGGGATCTCACGGAAGAACGATTGTCATTGAGTTCGAAGAACCTGCCGGATACAACGTTCCTATTGGTGCAACAGGTTCAGGTTGGGTGTCCGCTAAAAAGCCACATGAGGCTCTTGGTTTTATGGATATCATAGGAGCGGCAACGGTAAGGCTCAAAGCGTATAAGTCTTATCTATCAGCACTCTAATGGACAACAGAAATATAAAAGCGCCTCTACGGCGCTTTTTTTGCCTCTTTACGAGACTGAATATGATCATCGACGATAGGAACGATCAGATCCATCAGCCATTGCTGCTTAGCGGCAGAACGCAGTGACGCTTTACAAATTAACGCCATATCTAAATTCAATGGATAAAGCTTCTCGTCATCGTAATAGGGCTCATAACGTAACGTAAAACAGTCGTCCATCAACTGATTAATAAGATGGACACTATCAACGATGATTCCGGCTTCTAAATTTGGGTCGAGTGCTTTGAAATGGTCTTGATGTTCATTGATACCTGAAATAATGAACTTAACGTACTCACCACCCAGATTGCCCTCAAAGACACCAGCTCCAGAGTGAATTTTCTTCTGATAAAAGCTTTGAGGCTTATCACTCAAAGTATGTAAGCCAAGATCTACCTGCTCTTCCAATATCAATCGCTCACTATGCTCACTCCACTGGCGCAACTCAATGACTGCATCAGTTTGTGAACGAATCGCTTTGATCAGATCCTTTCCAATCTCCACTAAATACGGCTCCACAATGTGTAACGTAACTCGAGAAAGAGAGCTAGGGTCAAAAACATCTGGTTCAAGCGCTAGATCGAGCTGTTCAAGGGCCGTTCTGACTTTCGGCTCAATTGCACTCGCATAATCGGTAGCAACTAAACCTGTCGCATCTCGAATAAACAGAGGGTCTTTCAGATCATCTCGAAGCTGAGCCAAAACCTTAGACACATAAGACTGAGAACGACCTAGCTTCATGGCTGCTCGCTGAGTATTGCGTGTCTGCATTAATACAAGAAACACATGTAGAGCATTTAAATCGTTCATCATTACTCTTTACCAAACGTTAGTTAAACTATTCATTCCTATATAAATAGTATAAGCATCTTACTTCTCTTCAAAACGTTTTGCTAACAAGTAAAACTCATTGACTTGTTCATTCAGGGCTTTCGAATGTTCTGAAACAGAGTATGTTGCTGAGAGGTTTTGCTCCGCAGTTGACGCAATGGACTGGATGTGAGCATTTACGTCACTCGAAAGGTTACGCTGAACATCAACTGAGTTTTCGACGGATTGCATCAGCTGGCTCATAGACTGCATTACGGATTCCATTTCAATCAAACGCCTTGCACTTTCCTGAGCGGCTAAATCACACTGGTTGGTCTGTTCTTTATTTGCAATGATGTCATGCTGCCACGCACCAATTGTACTCATCATTACATCAATACTATCTTTGATCTGTAATGTTGCTTTGGACGTTCTTCCCGACAACGCTCGAACTTCATCTGCTACAACAGCAAAACCTCTGCCTTGTTCTCCCGCCCGAGCCGCTTCAATCGCTGCATTGAGCGCAAGCAAGTTAGTTTGATCAGCTATACCACCAATCTCTTCCATCATATTACTGACTTTTTGAGCTTGCTCATTCAACTCGTAGGTTGTGTTGGTCGCTTTTTCCGCTTGAATATTCAATGTACTCAAGTTTTGTTGGGTTTGGTGAATGCTCTCTTTCGCTTGCAAGCATGTTGATAAAGTCACATCAATGAGTTGGTGCGCTTCATGCGTATTCGAAGAGACTTCATTCGCTGCCGTTTCGACTTCTTCGGTCGCTTGGCGAACTTGTCTAATATCGGCAGTTTGTTGATCAAGTGCTTGGCTTACCTCGACGGCTGTTGTGTTAAGGCTATCAGATAAAGATTGCAGCGGTTTTGCAGAATCTGTCATACGACCCAGCACAGTTCTTATCCTTGCCTTAAGGAGTTTTATGTGAAAATCAGCGACTGAAAACTGGCTTTTACCTGAATAAACTAAACGACTAACGCTATCGAATTGAGCCTGTAACTTTTTCAACTGAAGAGGGGTATTTATCAACTCTTGTCTAAACAGCAGTAGCAACGTTGATATTGGCAATAAGCTCGATGCTATTTTTATGGTTTGATTGACTTCAAATAGATGGCTAGCCAAAGGGGCAACTAAAGAACCAAGCAAGACCGCATATCGAACAGTATCACTCAGCTTTAAAGACCAACTTCTCCCGCCTTTCTCAGCTTGTAGTAGACTCTTATATGCTTTTGATGCTATTTCAACCCACTCACGTTTGGGCTTAACCCTTACTGATTGATAGCCAGAAACAACCCCGTTTTCAAATATCGGAGTGACGTAGGCATCCACCCAGTAGTATCCACCAGATTTCGTTCTGTTTTTCACCACTCCGCGCCATGCTTTACCTTGCTTTAAGTTAACCCACATATCAGCAAAAGCCGCTTTCGGCATATCATCATGGCGTACAAGGTTGTGGTTTTGTCCAAGGAGTTCTTGTTGGGTAAATTCTGCGATACGACAAAAGGCATCATTACTGTATGTAATGACACCTTTTAAATCCGTAGTTGAGACTAATTGCTCGTTTTCAGCGA
>Ga0209379_10000776_pt1 | contig 23408 bp, 21 predicted proteins | sample tdDd001_FD_187124 | JGI IMG/M metagenome (GOLD analysis project Ga0209379, IMG submission 187124) | Marine sediment microbial communities from the Atlantic coast under amendment with organic carbon and nitrate - tdDd00.1 (SPAdes)... | ecosystem: Environmental > Aquatic > Marine > Coastal >...
AGCGAAATGAATTGCGGCCATCGCCAAGGACTGCAAAAACGGCGAATAATCTGGATGGATAAACTGAGGCAAAAAGGCTAAATAGAACACTGCCGTTTTAGGATTGAGTACGTTAGACAAAAAGCCCTCTTTTAATGACTTTTTCCAGTCGCCTTCAGCCACACTCACCGCAGCAACATCAATGGCACCGCCACCTTGGCACATTGTTTTCAATGAACCTATTCCGAGCCAAATTAAATAACCGGCACCAATCCATTTCATCACCATAAACAGCTCGGCGGATTGCAGCAAAATGGCCGATATCCCAACCGCAGAAAAAGTCGCGTGAACAAACAGACCTAAGCAGACCCCAAGGCTGGTGATCCCGCCCTGAATGGCGCCACTGCGGGTGGTGTTGCGAATCACCAACGCGGTATCTAGCCCTGGCGTTAAGGTAAGAATGGTGATCGCGATAAGAAACGCTTCAAAATTGAGTAATTGCATCATGCTGTCTATTAGTTATGTCCTTTACTCTGTATACCAATAAAGGGCCAAATTGAAAAGCTGCGATTGAAACATCACCCTTTAAAGCAAAGCAATTGCTCATCATTGCATAATTGATATAGTAGAGCCTCTTTCCGCTCGGATATAAGGATTACCATGAGCTATTATCAAAAACTTGTCGACCATAACTTGAAGATCTCTCGCTTCAATCACCTCGCCGCAATTTGTGGCTGGGATCAGGCTGCGATGATGCCTGCTGGTGGCAATCAGGCTCGCTCGGAAGCAATGGCTGAACTGTCCGTTCACATCCACGCATTATCAACCGAGCCACAATTAACTGACTGGTTTGAAGCGGCGAGCCAAGAAACGCTTTCCGATATCGAACAAGCAAGCCTACGCGAGATGAAACGCGAATGGCAAAGCGCCAATATTCTACCGAAAGACCTTGTTGAAGCGAAAGCTCTGGCAGGCTCGAAATGTGAGCACGCATGGCGCAGCCAACGCGGAGAAAACGACTGGGTTGGTTTTGAAAAAAACTGGCGAGAAGTGGTTGAACTGTCACGCGAAGAAGCGCAAATTCGCGCAGACGCCTTAAACCTCACCCCTTACGATGCGATGCTCAACCTCTACGAACCCGGTACGAACACTGAGTTTTTAGAAGGGCTATTTGGCGATGTCAAAACCTGGCTACCGACGCTCATCGACCAAGTTATCGAAAAACAAAGCAAAGAGAGCCTCATTGTCCCATCGGGCACCTTCCCAACGTCCGCGCAGCGTGAACTGGGCCTTGATGTGATGAAACTACTTCAGTTTGACTTCAACCACGGCAGGCTCGACGTTAGCGTTCACCCTTTCTGCGGTGGCGTTTCAAGCGACGTGCGCTTAACTACTCGCTACTGCGAAGATGATTTTATTCAATCGCTAATGGGCACCGTTCACGAAACAGGCCACGCCCGCTACGAGCAAGGGTTACCAAAAGCATTAGCAGGACTACCTGTTGGTGAAGGACGTTCGATGGGTGTACACGAGTCACAGTCGCTGTTTTTTGAAATGCAGTTAGGCCGATGCGACCCATTCATCAAGATCCTCGCAGAAAAAGCCGCGCGCCACTTTGGCCGCCAAGATGATAAAGCCTTCTCTCCGGAAAACTTCCACAAGCTCTACACCAAAGTAGACAAAGGCTTTATCCGCGTTGACGCCGATGAACTCACCTACCCTGCGCATGTGATCTTACGCTATGAGATCGAGCGAGATTTGATCAACGGCAAAATTGCCCACACTGACGTACCTGAACTGTGGGCCGCTAAAATGAAAGACTACTTAGGTTTAGATACGGTGGGTAATTACCAAAACGGGTGTATGCAAGACATACACTGGACAGACGGCGCCTTCGGCTACTTCCCAAGCTATACATTGGGGGCCATGTACGCTGCGCAGCAAATGAACGCGCTTAAACAGCAACTAAACACCGATGAAGTGATCCAGTCTGGCGACCTAACGCCAATTTTTGCTTGGTTACAAAGCAATATCTGGGAGAAAGCCAGCACCTTATCAACCAACGATTTGATCACCCAAGCCACAGGTGAAGTGTTAAACCCTACTTACTTCAAGCAACATCTCGAAAACCGTTATTTGAAATAGGATAACCACTGAAAGCTTGCCAGTATCAACTGGCTGGCTTTCGGCAAAATGCTATCGTATTTTCAAGGCCTGCAAATGCAGAGTATAGATAAGCTAATGATTATTAATAATAACTTGGTTCTTACCGCTATTTTTTGCGTCATACATGGCAAAATCAGCGTCCCTGACAACATCAGTAAATGCGCCATTAAGGTAGCTTCCCGCGACCCCAAAACTAGCAGTAAGCTGACATATGGATAGCAAGTGTTTTAAATCTGAGATGCCTTCTAAAAGAGAATGGGCAATCATATCCGTTTCCCTAATACTATACTGCGGTAGCACAACGAGAAACTCTTCTCCTCCCCATCTGCCTACATAACCTTTTCCTGATAGTATTTTCTGGGTAACCTGAGCCACGGCAGCAAGCACTTTATCCCCAACATTGTGGCCATACTGATCGTTGATCTTTTTAAAATCATCGATATCAAACAGGATAACTGAGTAGTTTCCGGCCTGCATCTCCCCTACTTCATTCATTCTTCTTCTGTTGAGAAGGCCTGTTAACGTATCCGTTTCAGCCAACGTCTTTAGCTCACCATTTCTTGCAATCAGTTTACGCTGTAGAGCATCAATTTTGGTATGCGTTTTAACTCTGGCCAAAACTTCTAACGGTTCAAACGGTTTCTGGATATAGTCAACCCCGCCGACCTGAAAGGCGCTAACTTTATCCTGGACATTGTCTAAAGCGCTAAGGAATATAATTGGGATATCTCTAGTGTCTTGTTCAGCCTTGAGCTGACGACACACCTCATAACCATCTATTTTAGGCATCATAATGTCGAGTAAGATAAGGCTTGGTTTATTCCGCTTACAAATCCTTAATGCAGCCTTGCCACTGGCTGCACCTTTGACTTTGTATCCTTCACTGGTTAAAAGCAGAGTCAGCAGCTTGATATTATCAACCGTATCATCAACTACCAAAATCTCCGTCTGTGAGTTATCAAAAGGCATCGTTTTACTTATTGCCTGCTTAGCAGGCAACTCTCCCTGTAATTAATTTTGAAATAGCTCGTACAGCTCATCAAACTGGTAGCTGTCAGCCAGTTCAATTAACTGGCTCCGAGAATTATTATCACTTATTAGTTTCCCAAAAAGTTCAAACAGCTCTTGCTGTTCACCTTGCTCTGCAGCATCAATTATTTGTTCTATCTGCTCTTGAGACAAATCAGCCAAAAACTCCTTTTGAGACTGAACTGTTTCCGTTATTACTTCATCATTTTCTGGTGTTTCGTCTTGATAATCGTATTCAATATCTAGGTGTTTTTTCATCATGTTAAATAGATCTTGTGGTAGAAATGGCTTTCTGACGAAATCATCCATCCCGATCTGTAACATCTCTTCTATCTCATCGTTGAATACGCTTGCAGTCAATGCCACTATTTTTACATTACTATTTACCGAGGCTCGACGGATCTCTTTGGTTGCCTGTAAGCCATCTTTATTAGGCATCCGGCGATCCATCCAGATAAAATCTGGCTTCCAGCTCTGGTGAAGGGCAACGGCTTCTTCTCCGTCTTTTGCTAGTTTTACCGTAAACCCTGCATTTGACAGCAGTGTCATAATCAGTTTTTGATTATTAACCTGATCTTCCACAACTAAAACTTTCGGGCTCACGATGCCACTTTTTAAGCCAAGGATATTTGATTTACTGTCTTTCCGGTCTGTACCACTTACTAACTCTTCTGCAGAGTCCAGTTCTAAGCTAAAACCAAATACAGAACCTTCACCTTTTTGGCTACTAACAGTCAGCTCTCCGCCCATTAATTCAACAAACTGTTTACTAATACTTAATCCAAGCCCGGTACCATTTTGCGTAATGTCACCACCAATCTGTTCAAAAGGCTTAAATATTCTTTCCAGATCAGAGACGTCGATGCCAATACCACTATCACTAACCTTGAAACAAACTCTATGCTTATGAGTCCCACAGCTTTCAACATCAATTTTCAGGCTTACGAAGCCGTGGTAGGTAAATTTAATGGCATTACCAAGCAGATTAATCAGAATCTGGCGGGTTTTTACCGGATCCCCCAAAGCATAATAAGGCGCACCATCATCCACGGTACAATGAAAAGCGAGCTGCTTTTGCATTGCCTTCATTTGCATCAAATCCTTTATCTCTTTGACCATCTCCCTGAAATTAAACCACTTGTGCTCAACTACATTATGCCCGGCATCAATCTTGGACATATCCAGCACATCGTTTATCAATGAAAGCAGATGTTCCCCAGAGCGATTGATGATCTCAAGATATTCCTGATGCTGCGTGGTTAAATGTCTGTCATTTTTCATTAGCTGTGAATAACCAAGTACCGCATTAAGAGGGGTGCGCAACTCATGACTCATGTTGGCAAGAAAGATAGATTTGGCGCGGTTAGCCACTTCGGCTTTGTCTTTAGTCTCTGATAACTTCTGTTGTAGTTTCTTGAGCTTATCCACATCAACATGGATACCGTTCATCCGGATTGGTACGCCATTTTCGTCTCGCTCAAAAACCTTGCCCTGATCTAGTATCCACTTCCAGCTGCCATCCCCACATTTTATTCTGAACTCGGCATGATAAGTATCGGTTTTGCCATCAAGATGATCCTGAATTTTTTTGGATGCCGACTCAAGATCATCCGGATGAACTAAAGAAGCCCATTTTTCGATACCATTAACAATTTCAGAAAACAGGGAGCGATCAGCAAACACATCGTCATGGTCTAGCTTCTTCTGAATCGCCCAGGTTCTGTTGCCTATAATCTTGCCAACCGAAGGGTTAAAGTCCCAGATGCCAAGGTTAGCCCCCTGAGCTGCAAAATCTAGCCTTTCATTATCCCTCTGCAGACGTTTCACTTCGTTTTTCAGGAGTACCAATTCTGTCTGATCTTTTAGCCACACTTGCCTACCACCACCCTCATCTAATGGTGAGACATTAAACTGCCAAGTTCCGCCCTTCTTCGTTGTTAGGTTATAGTTTTTTTCCTGGGTGGGCGATTCATTCAGCCAGCGTTTACAATCCTCAGTTCTCAGACATTCACATATATTTATCCCTGCCTCTGGCTCATAAAGCCAAATATCGGCCTCTCTAGCCTTTGTATTTAGTTCCTGAATCATACCGTTCGAATCAACGGCAATCCAGCCTATCGGCAGGGCGTTGGAAATTAGTTTAGTCATTATTTATAATTCAGTTATCCGCAGTTAAATCAAAGAAATTGAACCGACAAAACTCCCCTTCATTGGCAGGAAAGCTGTCAATAGCCAACCAGAAATCTCCTGTTTCAGGCTCTGTAATTAAGCACCAAAGATTAGCCACACCAGCATAAAATTCCGAAGTTGGAGTCACAAACTTTTCTTCAGGATAATACGCGCTGATGGTTGCTAAAATATTGTTAGTGTAGGACGGGACACCTAAAGTACGCGTTTTTTTGGTGTATGGATCGTATCGGTCACACATGATCTCTTTCGCTATATCGAGATTAATATCGCCATAGTGTCTATGAAGTAGCTGATCATAACGCTCAAATCGGCTTGGTGCCGGTACAATAAAGTTATAGGGGTCTTTTAAGCTGTCTAAGAAATTCTGAACTGTTGAGACATCACTTAACTCATACACCAATTTCTGATCCTGAACATAGTTGTAACCGGAATATCCCATATAACCCGGATAACAGACTGAATGATTTGACTGCCACAAACATCTTGTATTCTCCATGGGGTACCGGACCTGGGTTACTTTTGCTGAGCACTCTATCACTGCAGCCCGTCTGTTTTTGGCGTCTGCGCAGTGGTAAGCGATGCCGGTACGTCGTGGGTTATTTCTAAATACATCCAGTGCAGAGTCAAGATCGCTGCCATTTAGCAGAGCCAAACGGGTAAGAACACCAAGCCCACAACCTTCCATCGTCTCGTGAATTGACGCATTGTATTGCGTCATCACACTGATGCCATTTGAGTTAAAGCCACCGTCAAAACCAACCATTCCGGGAAATGCTAAGTATAGATGAGACGGTCCGTTCTCTGGCTCAGAGATAAACATATAACGGTGTTCCAATTGGCCCGGCAGGTTCAGATTATCTTCGTTCTTACAAAAGATCATCTTCCCGTCTCCCGCTACGCTATCTCCCCAGGCGGAAAAACTACTGCAGCCAGCGCCAGTTAGTACCCGGGTTCCCGGTCCTTTCTTATCGTACTGGCCTCGTGTTGTAGGATCATTGACATTCCAAAAGTGAGGGTGGGCATAGATACACCACTGATCATACATGCTATTCCAAGTTCGAATTTCATCAAGAGACACCGGGTAGCCCGCCTCAGTCGCACCATCGGCAATACCGCGCATTTCTTCCAGAAGACATTCAGGAACAAACGGCATGGCCACATCTGCACCCGCCTGATATTTTCGCCAGGCGTCTTCCCAACTGGCATGGAGTGTTTTTGCAATAACGGCTACTGCGGCTGGTTGGGTTTTCGTCAACATAACGGATATAGGCTCTGCCAAAAGATAGCCATGTTGATATCCCATCTCGTAGTGTGACCCTTTCACATGAACGATCTTCACACCCTTTTCGATTCGAACTGATCCTTGTTTTAGTTTATTTTGCATTAGCCAGCTCTTCCTTATTATCCTAGTGAAATTAAGATTAGTACTATAGAAGCTTCAGAAAAAGAGTTTGATTTCAAAACATTGACGAAGTAGACAAAATGGACTTATTTCTTAAAACTACTCTATCCAAGAAGAATGGTTCTCACTAAAAATCGAGGTCAGACCTTGTCTTTTGCCCTCAAAACTTTCTGCATCTTAAGAATTCCTCACTCCCCAAATTAGCAGTCAGGTATACATTACAATGCGGGAGCATTGGAACGAGAGAGCAGCTGAAAGTATGCCAACATAGACTAGCAAGCTTTCAGACCAATTCCGTAAACCGTGACTTTTCATTGTTTCCATGGTTCTATTTTCTGTACATTTGTTCCCGTAAATCAAAATGCATTGCCTATACTTTATGTATGCTCGGACAGCTTAATTGGATATTGATATGATAGATCACAATGTTGGACAAATACTTCAGGCGTTTAACAGTATTGAATCTAGGCTCCAAGAACAAAATGGAATGATTCGAGAGCTAACGGCAAAAGTTAGCGCACTTGAAGAGCGAAACAAAAAGCTTGAACAAATGATGCACCAATTAAAGTCACCGCCAAGTTCACAAGCAGATCAAGCTGGAAAAAATCATGAGTTTCAAGAGAAGGTGACACAGAGCTTGAAGTCTATCGAAGACAAGTCTAAAAAAACCATTGAGATGCTCAAGGTCAGCAGCGGTGGCGGCAAAAAACGCGCTTGGCCTTAATCGAGTTTGATAGAGATTAAGGCAGCGTTTTCAAGCTAATTGCGTATTGACGTTAGTTTTTTTTTGATGCGGTGTGCTGTTCTACAATAAACGCGACCGCTTCATCATTTAAGCAAGATTTACTCACATATTGGCGCTGTTTACCCATATGAAAGATAAGCCCCAAATCGCTTTGTTCAAGTTGGTCAATTTCATTCCAGGCGATGCTGCGGGTGTTTTTACCGCTTTTATAACTCACACCGTTAGAGTCCACCTTAAATACCACTTTGCTACCAGAGCTCTTGCTGATTGTTTGTCGCCATAACCACCAGCCCCTCTTAAAGTAAACACTGAGCGCTTCAACAAAACTCAATACAACAAAGAACCAACCAAGGTAATCGTTGGGTAATAGCTCAAATTTTAATAAAACCACGCCAAAAAGAAGAAAAAGGATTCCTTTTAAATAGGCTTTTGGAAACGAAACAGGATGGCTAGTTTGATCATAACACTCTGCAAAAAACGCCTTGTCGAGGGTGTATTCTGTGGTGAAAGCAAAATCTTTATTCATAGATGGCTACTTTAAGGTTTTCGGTAAATGAGTATCCCATGTTGCGATCTCGCAACTCGAGTATTGTATCGCTTCTCGGCGCTTTTAATTAGCTATTTTGCCACCTCTTTTTAAATCAGGAGCAGCGACAGAAACTACTCCCACCATAACCCATTTGCTGTCCAAACTGGCATTGCCAGTTCGTGAATGACATCAACATCTTGCAGTGATGAAGAGTCGTACAAAACAGGGCTTAAGGTGAACTGAATACTTCCTAGTTTTAGTCATTAGCTCCAGAAGCAAACCGTTTTGCTCGCTCCATAGTCAAAAAGGGGAAGTAAGTTGATATAAATACGCTCTGTTTTATTTCCCTTTAATGGCTAATATTAGTTCTGTATTAGCCAATAGTGACCAGACAGAGGTTTCCATGATCCAGTTTCCAGAAGATTTTTTGTGGGGCGGCGCTATCGCTGCCAATCAGGTTGAAGGTTCTTATAACCTAGATGGTAAGGGCCTTTCTACCTCTGATATGCTTCCCTCTGGTATCCTCAGCCCTCATCAAACCCGCGCAAAGCGAACGCCAGGTATTAAAGATTTAGCCATCGACTTTTACAACCGATATCCAGACGATATTGCGCTGTTTAAAGAGATGGGGTTTAACTGTTTACGGCTTTCACTAGCGTGGACCCGTATCTTCCCAAACGGTGATGAGCAGGAGCCAAACGAAGCCGGTCTTGCGTACTACGACAAGATCTTTGATGAACTGGCAAAACATGACATCCAGCCATTTGTTACTTTGTCTCACTACGAAATGCCATACGCTCTGGTAGAAAACTACGGTGGCTGGGGCGACAGAAGGCTTATTGAGTTTTTCGAGCGTTATGTCACAACCGTATATGAGCGCTACAAACACAAGGTGAAGATGTGGCTGACCTTTAACGAGATCAATATGTCTCTGCACGCTCCCTTTACCGGCGTTGGCTTGCAGGAGGATGCGACTGAGCAGGATATTTATCAGGCGATCCACCACCAGTTGGTCGCGAACGCCAAAGCCGTTAAGATCTGTCAGCGTATTATTCCCGATGGAAAGATCGGTAATATGCTGCTCGGCGCTCTCAATTATCCGCTCACCTGCAACCCTGATGATGTTATCGCTGCCATGCAGGAAAACAATAAGTGGCTGTTCTTTGGTGATGTTCAAACCCGTGGTAAATACCCAGGCTATATGCTGCGCTACTTCCGCGAGAATGGCATACAGATCAAAATGGAAAGCGGCGATCTTGAGTGTATCGCAAGCGCATCCGTCGATTTTATCTCATTTAGCTACTACGCCAGCGGCTGCGCAAGTGCCGATCCCAAACAAAAAGAGGTTGGTAATATCGTAGACAGCGTACCAAACCCGTATCTAGAAAAGAGCCAGTGGGGCTGGCTAATCGACCCTAAGGGGCTGCGCATCCTGCTCAATTTCTTATACGACCGCTACCAAAAACCGCTGTTTATTGTTGAAAACGGGCTGGGCGCGCGAGACGAAATAGATGAGAACGGCGAGATACAAGATGATTACCGTATCGCCTATCTTAACGACCACCTTGTTCAAGCAAGAGAAGCGCTAGCAGATGGCGTAGAGCTTATGGGTTTCACCAGTTGGGGGCCAATCGATCTGGTAGCGAACTCCACTGCGCAGCTGAGCAAACGCTACGGCTTCATCTACGTAGACCGTCATGATGACGGCACAGGTAGCATAGAGCGCAAACGGAAAAAGAGCTTCAGTTGGTATCAGGAAGTGATAAGAACCCAGGGCCGTTCGCTGACAGTGCGTTAGCCGAGATATTTTCCTCGCTTTTCATGTTTTGTCAGGGCTTACGCATACAGCGACTTAGCCTTTATCGAGCGAAAGAGCCACTTCCACATACTTGATGACTACTGTTTTCAACAGTAGTCATTTTTCTAACGCCGATTGTGATTCAGAAGTCACTTTACATAATCGTGCATATTGCATACTTAACTTACTCAATCTCCTTTTGCTTATTTCTGGTAGGTTCCGTGCATCAGTATTGCGCGCTCTGTCATTAGTAAAAGTCTGGCTAGGTTCCAGCGAGACTTACCCACACTCTATTGTACTCGCTCGAAAGCAGCTTCCTGTGGATTTAGTTTGATAATCCCCATTTTTCATGGAATGCTTCAAATTCTTCGATAAACACCTTAAAGCGCTTCGGTGTATGAATGCTCTGTTTATACAAGATATAGAGTGTACCTTCCTCAAACCATTCGCCGTTAAACAGCTTTATTAGCTCGCGGTTACGTACTTGTTCACGCACCTGATTATCCGGAATTAAGCCAATACCAAACCCCTCAAGAGCCAAATTAATCGCTATATCAATCGAGTTGGTTGTCATATCTCCAGTCACTTCAACCTGCCGTTCTTCACCATTTATATTGGTCAGGTTCCAGTATCTCTCTACGCTTGGAGTGTTAGTGTGAGTGATACATTGGTGCAGTTCTAAATCATGTACATATTGGGGTTCACCAGATTTTTGAATGTATTTTGGCGAGGCATAACAGCATCGTGTAAATCGAGAGGCTTTTCTACACACGACGGACTCATTATTTGGTAAAAATGGGGCAATCATTAAATCGACATCTTCAAATAGGCTTAACGTATTTGGCGTCAATGTATGAAAGTGAATATGAATATTTGGATATTTTTCATGGAAATCCGGCAAAAAACTCTTTGTTAAAAACCTCGCCATTGGGTGTAAGCACCCTATACGCAGTAGACCGCTAATTCCTTTACGTTCAACATGAAGCTTTTCTACCGTGTGGTCGATAAGATCTAGAATTTGACCTGCTGACTCTAAAAACGTTTCGCCTTGTGGGCTCAGGCTAATACAGCCACCTCTCCTATGCACCAAAGTAACATTAAGGCTTTCTTCTAATGCCTTAATTTTTCTGCTTAATGTGGGTTGGCTTACATCGAGTGCTTTTGCAGTTTCGGTGTAGTTTAGTTTTTTTGCCAAAACAGAGAACATTTTAACGGCTTCGATATCCATATTTAGCTCCTAATCATGTCTCTAAGATATTACTGACTATTATGTAAATATTCTGCCTTCATCACTGTAACAATAAAAATATCGCGCCTTTATTTGATCTCACCTCTGCTATTCAGTTTCTGAATCACTGCTATTTCCTACTCGCGTATTGCCAAACAAACAACTCTATATAATTTGACACAACTTTCAATAACTACCACCTTAGAGTAGGTCCAAATATGCAGTTAAAACACCCTTTACTATTTTCCACGCTCGCTTTGTGTACAACCTCTGTCGCGGCAACAACCTTTGAAACACCTAATTTTTACGGCGACATATTAGGGCAAGTACGTTGGGAGGCGGGACAAGATTATCAATCCGAAATCCATCGCGCGAATGCAGGCATCAAAGGCAAACATGATGCAGGCCTAGTGAATGTATTCTACAAGCTAGAAGCTGAATACTCTGAAGATTTGACTCAAAAGATTATAGAGGAGCAGGCCTTCGATACCCGTGTTAGCGAAGCAAACTTAGTACTAACAACCAAAGACTTAGGCGGTATCTACTTCGGCAACGGCACCACTGGTACCTATAAGGATCTTTACTCTCGCGTAGACATTTTTGAAAGTAACAATATGCATCGCTCAAGTAACGCGGCCTTGTTTCGTCAAGGAAAAGCGGGCAACAATCAACTCGCCTACATGACACCAAAATGGAATGGCGTATACGCCAAAATCGCGGCCATCAGTCCAAATAATAACAATGGCGAAGACATTGATATTCTAGGTCTGCGCTTACTGTATGTAACCGATAACTTTGATCTAGTGTTAAATCGTGCCCAAGTGGACAAGAAACAACTTCCAGGTCACCAAAACGAAGACTACGTTCGTTACGCCCTATCTTCTTCTTACACTTGGGATAAGTTCTATATTGGCGGCCTAATTGAGCTAAACATCGACGATCCTCAAGGTGTTAGCGCCGTATATGGTCTCGCGGGCAAGTACTCTCTGGATAAACTGACGTTTAAGCTCGGCGCACAGCACAAAGCTTTCGATGATTCAAATAAAGAGAGCCAAACGCTTTATCTAGCGAGCCTCAACTACGCCTTTAGTCACCAGTTCTCTACCTATGTTGAAGTCGCAGAGTACGCTGAAGATTCAGTAACCAATGATCCGGCGAACAACAACGGAGAAAACCGAAATGACAACATCAACATTGGCCTCCACTTCAAGTTTTAATGCCTTGTGCTAAGGATCAAACAGATGAAAAAGCTATTCATGACATTGGGGTTACTCTGCGCAACTCACACCTATGCAGGCGTTTCTATTACCGATTGTGTAATTGTAGAACCCGCTCCAGGCGTTAACAAAACCGGATTGTTTTTTAATGCGACCTTTACTGAAGACGAAGAAGTAAAAGCCCTGAGACTCCCTTCACCGGAAGCCATTCTTGGCGCTGAAATACCAGAGCTCACAAATGAAGTTCAAATGCATAACACCATTATGAAAGATGGCGTTATGAAGATGCAGCGTTTTCCAAAACTGTTCCTCAAGAAAAACACCGTGACCAAGCTAGAGCGTGGCGGTACGCACTTTATGTTAATGGACCTTAAAAAGCGCCCACTCGCCGGTGAAAAGTACAGGGTCAAGTTGTGGCTGACATACCTATCAGACCAACAATGCGAAGCGCACGTGCTGAAATCTTCTGATTTTCCTCCAAAGCATAAGATGTAGGTGAGATGATGAAAATTATTGAGCAAATTAAACAAGTTAAACGATCGGTCAAACTTGCCATAGTCGCAGTTGGTATTGGCATTGGTTTGATATCAGCACTCCCTGCGACGGAAGTTTTGCATGTATTCAGTAGCAATGAGTTTTGCGCGTCATGCCATACGATGAAACCGATGGCCGAAACGTTTTCTCAATCGATACATGGCGGAAACAACCAACATGGTTTTGTCGCAGATTGTATCGATTGTCACCTGCCGAAATCTAATGTTGTCGAAGAGCTTTGGGTCAAGGGAACGTCTGGCACTCGCCATCTCTGGGGAGAGTTTGTGTTGGGTATGGATTCGCTTAACTATGATGAACTTCACCCTAAACGCGGTGAGTATGTTTATGACTCAGGCTGCGTTAACTGCCACCGAGGTTTGGAAGAACGAGCTCAAGGTGCGGACGAAAACTCACCCGCATCGGACTTTTCTCACAACCTCGCATTTAACAACAAAGCTAACGATCCATCTTGGAAGTGTTCGAGCTGCCACTACGATATTGCGCACCCTAACTTAAAGCGAGAGATGCGATTACGTGAAGAAGAACGAATTCGTAAACTGGCGGCAACAGAGGGCTTATAAATGAAACATTCAACCGCATTATCACTTGCTGTCAGCTTAGCATTGGTTGGTAGCACATTTGCAGCAGAAGACATCGACAATGGATACGGTGATTACACCATTAATCGTACTTTTGAAGATTTAAAGAATTCACCTAAGGACTTAAAAGCAGCAAAACGTATCTTATTTGGTTGTTACCTCGGTTGCCATCGACCAGCAAAAGAGGAAGTTCCTGAGACGCTAAGCCCTAAGCTTGAAGGTTTTGACCCGCAATGGTTTTTAGACCAATGGTTCTCTATGGATAATGAGCGCCACGCTGGTATCTCTTCTCAAATGAAAGAGATCGTTTACGCTAACCCTCCACGCGATATGGCATCGACTGCTATCCTTCTTGGTGCACAAAAAATGAAGTACAACCCAATGCCGGATGTACTTAAGAGTGAAGAGTTTACGCGCGGAAAAGAAACTTACGACAAAACATGTAAAGCCTGCCATGGCGAACAAGGCGCATCAACTCAGAAAAGCTTCCCACCATTGAAAGGTCAAATGCCAACGTACATCTATGAACAGATGATTGCCTACCGCGACGGTAAACGTACTAACGGTGCATTAGCAGGCATCATGATGCCTTACGCTAAGATGTTGTCAGACCAAGACTACCGCGATGTGGCGGCTTACGTTTCCGGTCAACGCGTCAAAACGATTGAGAAAGAAGAGTTTATTACTGGCATTGGAATGCCTGCTCCTAAAGGTTTTAAATTGCCAGAAACAGGTCAAATTCAGAACTTTACTGATACTTTTGGTGAAGACTCTGACTACCAAGGCAATGAGCCTAGCTACACTATCTCGGAATCAGGGAAAGTCGTTTTCGACAACAATACTCAGCTGATGTGGGAACGTGACTCCTCGCGTATCTGGATGACAGCCGTTGAAGGTAAAGAATACTGTGCAAATCTGGAAATCGATGGGTACACAGATTGGCGTTTCCCGCTAATGAAAGAGCTATTTTCCATCGCTGACATGGGTGAGTTCCGTCCAGCGATTAACACCGATGTATTCTTGAACATGCCTCGTCAAAACTCTGGTATTTGGACGTTCCCCGTTTCTGACCGTCATGATCACGTTTGGCACGTTGGATTCCCAGATGCTCATATCATGGGTCAACATACCGCTTCGACCAAACTGGTTCGCTGTGTTCGCGCAGATAACAACGCCGCATACCACAATATGCAATATGTCGATAACGGTGACGGCACTGTCACGGAGAAAGTAACCAATCGAATGTGGCAACAAAACATCGATTACGTGCAACGCAAGTTTGATGACTCTCTTAAATACTGCCAAGACTTGGAGTACGCAGGCTATGACGATTGGCGAACTCCGGATATCAAAGAGATGAACTCTATTGTTAACTACAACAAAGTTTCTCCAGCTATTGATGAAAAGTTTTTCCCGAACACACCAGTGAAGTCATTTTTCTGGACCAGTACTTCTGATGTTGCCGGCCCTACGCTTCATGTAAGACCGCTATCTGCTCGTAAGAAAAACCAAACGCCTAAGCAATTAGATTTGAGATTCACCGGTGATAACGAAGGCTGGGCACATGGCTACCTAACTGGACAAGGCTTTGGTATGTCAAAAGACTCTGAGTTCTACACTCGCTGTATTCGCAATCCTTAAGTCTTTAATGAAGCCCTCTTGAGGGCTTCTTTACTTCCACGCCCACAATGTCGCCCCTAATAAACGTCATTTATGGCTGGATTGCTATGATGCTTTCTATTGTTCGAGGTTACGATGAACAAGATTTTAATGCCCCTACTTACCTCTTTGCTGACCTTTTCTGCGCACGCCGATATCGAAGGTCGCTATGACGATGGCGCTCGTTGGGCCTTCATTTCTGATGATGACTCTAAAAACGTCGCCGTTATTGACACCTTTACGTTTTCCTACACCGATCAGATCGAACTCAAGGCCAAACCGATTCACCTTGAAGTGTCAGACGTACAAGATGTTCTCGTCTACATCGACGGAAAAACACCAACCGTCTACGTTTATGACTTAGTTAAAAAGACACACTGGCAGATGGAGGTGGAAGGTGTTCCAACAGAGATCACCTTTCATGCTGATGAAGCCCAACTGGCGGTGGCAATGAAGGACCGCATAGACATTATTAAACCGCTAAAACGTGAACACGTCGCCACGATTACCGATATCAAATCGCCGTTTAGCATGAACTTTGATAACGGTGGCTACAACTTGTATGTTTCAGAAAGTAAGTCAGGTAAAACGCTTATTTATCGCAATCACGATGGTCAAAGAAGCCATATCAATGTCGGTGAAGGTGACGTTTCTGAACTAACTTTATCACCGGACGCGCGCTTAGCGCTTGCTTCCCAATACAAAGATAATTCCGTTGTTGTTTGGGATCTCTCAATGGAAATGGAGTTCAACACTTTTCATTTCGACTCACAACCTTGGCGTCCTTACGTAAGTTCCGATTCTGAATATATCGTTCTTGCCAGTGAAAGCGGTCAAGCGCAAGTTATCGAATCTTGGGGAGGTGAAGTTATCAAAGAGCTCAAGCTTACCGGGGCTCCAAAGTCTATTCGTACTGGTTGGATAGAGACAATGGGCATTATTGAGTCAAAGGGAGCTCTGGACATTTTTGAGCTTTCAACCAACAAACCAGTTCAATCAGTCTCGTTGAAAAATGACTTACGAGAAGTTGTTGTGGTTTCAGACTCAAAGACGCTGTTTGCAACGCAAGAAGGCTCCTCAAAACTTTTCGTATACGACATCCGCGCCAATAAGGTGTTGAAAGAGATCGACACTAAGTTATCCAAACCCCACCTGCTAGCGATGGGCATTACAAACACAGTATGTCACTAAAGGAGCGTACGATGAAACGACAACCTTCCTACACTATCTACGCTTTTCTAGCGGCATGCTTGCTGAGTTTTAACGCCGTTGCTAAACCTTTAAAGTTTGAACTGCAAGAGAATACCCTAGGGACTGTGACCGAGAAAAACTGGCAAGGTAAGTTCCTTCTGATGGGAATTGGTTACACCAGTTGTCCAGATATTTGCCCTACCACGGTTATCGATTTGGCAACTGCGGTGAACTCATTAAAAGAAGATGCGAATAAGGTCACGCCAATCTTCATCTCTGTCGACCCGAACCGCGATACCGTTGAAAACTTGGATATGTATGTAAAGTACTTCGACCCCAAAATGGTTGGATTAACCGGAACCCAAGAGCAGATCAAATCAATAGCAAAGCGTATGAAGGCAACTTACGGGTACTCTCTTGAAGGCAAGCCCATTTATCCCCCTCTTCCAAAACAATATGAAGTTTACCACTCAGCCTACATCTACCTTTACGGACCAGACAGAGAGCTAATCGATGTATTTGGTTATGGCGAAGGTGGTGAAAAGATTGGCCAAAGCTTGAAGAGGTATATCAATGAATAAATGGGCTTCACTTGCACTGGTAAACATCACGTTATGCCTGACCTTTTCGGCAGCAGCAAATGAATGCGTCACTCCGGAGGGTTTTGAACACGATAGTGGCGCTTATCATCTCACCGATTTAAAAAGCTCAGTTAGTTTGGTCAATCTATGGGCGGTTTGGTGCCCTCCTTGCTTAAAGGAGCTGCCAGCTCTCGACAGCATTGCGACTAACGAGAACTTTAGTGTTGAAACAATACATATCGGAAACAACCTTCCCGCTGTCGAAGAGCGTTTTTTTAAGTTGGGGATCGATAACTTACCTAAGACCATTGAACCAGACATCGGAGCGATTCACGCACTTGGTTTTCAAGGGCTGCCAGCAACATTGGTGGTGATTAATGGAGAAACTAAGTTTCGCTACTCCGGGTACATTAAACGCCCACCCGAAGTGATTCAAGGTTGGCTAACTTGTTTAAAAGAGGCGCTGTAATCATGAAATGCATGCTTATTTTTTTCATTACCTCCATCAGTTTCTCCACTCTTGCCAGCACAGAGGTAGATAAAGGCAAAGCACTTTACATTGCTCCAGGCAAAGGTGGTTGTGCGACGTGTCACGGAGAAACTGGCAATGAACCTGTGATGCCTATGTACCCGAAAATCGGTAGACAAAACGAACTGTATCTCTTCAACCAAATGAAAGATTACAAGCTTAAAAAACGCAAAAACGGTTTATTCATGACCATGGAGGTTGCGATGGAACATTACACCGACGAAGAGATTCGCCTTATGGCTAAATACCTGAGCGCAGTGGAAAGCAACTAGGCAAGCGGCTCCAACAAAACATGCCGAAAATGCTGGCAGACATCATGCGGCCAACAGTCCGTTGGCTCATGAGAAGTGTACATAAGGCACATTTTGTGGGTGTTTTCAGTCCGAATGACTTTTAGTGGGGCAAACTCGAGTTAACACACGATTCGAGATTGCCTCCCCATCAACATTACGTAGAGGCCACAAGATATCAAAACATCAAATGTGACTCCTAGGCGAACATAATCGCGACTTTATACAGCGTTGCAACGAATCAAATCGCAGTGCAGCCCATAAAACGAGCCAAGACGTTAGATGAGCTCTGATACATCAGTTCAATACGGTTTTTCAGTTTGAGAAAAGTAATCCGCAAGAAAATCGATGAACTTGCGAATGCGCTGAGGATGGTACTCGCTGTCTTTATAAACAAGGTACATCGGCAGTTTAATCGCTTGATATTGTTTTAATATCTGTTTTAACGACCCTTCCTGTAGTTCTTTTTTCACCATCCATATTGGCATAGCAGCAACACCCTGACCAAGTATCGCCATTTTCACTAGCATCTCTGGGCTATCACTGCGTAGTTTTTCTTTCACCTTTACTTTTAAAACGTCATTTTCCGTACTAAATCTCCACAAATTGGATGGGCTAGCCAAAGAATACGTAAGGCATTGGTGCTCACTCAGATCGTTTGCTGTCACTATGGGCGGATGACTTGCTAAATAACTCGGCGAAGCAAAGTAAGCTAACTCATGATCCATCAGCCATTTGGCTCTCAAACCTGAATCTTTGAGGTAAGCTGCTCGAATTGCAATGTCCACATCTCCCCCAACCAAATCGACAAACTTATCTGAAACGGATACATCGACAGAAAGATCAGGGTGTAAGTTCAAAAAGTCATTGAGTGGTGAGGATAGCAGTTGAACACTAAAAGCACTGGGGACAGTCAATTTCAAAGTGCCAGACACCGACGTTTGTTCTTGTCTCAGTTGAGATTCAAGCTGGTTCATTTCTTCCGTCAGTTTTAACGCTAAGCCCAAATATTGTTTACCACCAGTAGTGAGACTAATCGCGCGAGCATGGCGATGAAACAAGGTAATACCAACTTCCTTCTCTAGCCATGAAATTTTTTTGCTTACCGCACTTTGAGTGATATTCAGTTCATTTGCAGCGGCGGTAAATGTGCCAAGATAAGCAACGCGAGAAAAGACTTTTAAGCAATCAATTTTATCCATTTGCCATTCCAACTTGGAATAATAACAAGCTAAATTCTAGTATTTATCAAACCATTTGGGAATGCTTTAATGGCTCTACTGTTTATTAAGGAGTCCAAAATATGTTGTTTGCTCAAGGTTTATTGATCGCTTTTTTCTTGTTTGGTAGTTCCATTAAAATCATTGGTTGGGTAAAGCCGATATTCGAACCTCAGTTAGCGTTCTTCCTCAGTTATGGGCTCAATCGTGCAGCTATGTTTGCGGTGGGACTGATTGAGGCAACTGGTGCACTACTGATGCTAGTCGGCATGGTAACGACCAGTTCAACGCTAAGCGCAATAGGTGCCAGCTTTATTGTTTTAACTTCTATCGGTGCGATGTTCTTTCATTTTCGGTTTGATACTTGGAAAGATGCCATTCCATCGACAGCAACACTTTCACTGTCTATCTGGGTTGCTTCACCATTACTCGAGGTCATTGCTAGTTTTTAACTTCCGACTCTGGTATGCATTACAACGCGGGGTTATGGGGCAAGACAAAATCAGTGCGCTAGCGACAGAGAAGTTACTCTATTCGTTCTTTTGCAGCAGAGAAATCCCATCACTCACCCAATGCAGAAGCTGCTTAGTGGCTTTGGATAAGATCTGGTTCTGACGAACAATATAGCCCAAATCGGTGGTCGGGAAATCAGGTAACGGCGTCACCATCGAGGTGAGATGGCGCTGAGTTGATAAGGCGATTTCAGGCACGATAGCCACCCCAAATCCGGCTTCTGCCCAATCAATTTGTGCATCGACGCTGCCAACTTCCATCACGCGATAATTAGAGAGGTTAAGCTTAGGCAAGGCGCTATCAATAAGATCTCTGGTGCGGGTATCGTGGCCCAACAAGATCAAGGTTAACTCTTTGCCCTGCTCGGTATCTCGTTCAAACCCATCGCCTAATGCGGCCCACTTTATTTGCTGTAGTTCAACAAAGTGCAATGGCTGGGTCTGTTTTTGGGAGATAACAAACCCAAGGTCGGCCTCTGCATTTTTAACCAGTTCCGATGCTTGCGATGACGTGGTGTTTAATAGCGCGATATCTATCCCCGAGTATTGCTCTCTAAACAGCTTGAACGCCTCAATAAGTAAGGTACGTGAAATAATGTCGCTGGCCGCGATGGTGATCACCCCTTTATCGAGATCGTTGAGCGCATTTAAGTCGGCTTGGCACACCTGCAGTTCTTGCAGCGTTCTTTGGCTACTTTCCAATAGCCGTACGCCTGCTTGGGTTAAGTGAAAAGGGTTTCGTTCAATGAGCTTAACCTTGGTGGCTTGCTCGAGCTGTTTAAGGTGCAGGCTCACATTGGGTTGAGTCATGTGCAAGGCAATGGCTGTTTTGCCAAAATGCTTGTGCTCCGCCAGCGTGACAAATGTTTTAAGCCAATGAATATCCAGCATTCTTCACCTCTCATGGGAGTCAGGCCAACCAACCCGGCTAGTTATATGAGTTTCTTATCAAGTTAATTATTATAATTAATTTCTCTTATCCGCTCAACCAGCCTAAGATCACTTCCTAATCAATTAGGAGATATATTATGCCGTCTATTGTCGTTGTAGGTGCCAATTGGGGTGATGAAGGTAAAGGTCGTATCGTTGACTTTTTAGCGTCCGATGCTTCTGCCAGCATTCGTTTTCAAGGTGGCAATAATGCAGGCCATACCGTTGTGAATGACTTTGGTACATTTAAACTGCACCAACTGCCAAGCGGCATCTTTAATCCAAATTGTATTGCAGTTCTTGGCCCAGGGATGGTAATTAGCCCTGCCGCATTGACCGAAGAAATCGAAGAAGTAACAGCAACCGGTGTCGATGTAAATCTACGCATTTCTGATCGCGCTACTTTGTGCCTTCCGCTACATGCACTAGAAGATACGCTCGAAGAGCAACGACTGGGTGATGCGGCGTATGGCTCAACTCGTCAAGGTATTGCGCCAGCGTATGGCGATCGCGTGATGAAAAAAGGCATCCTAGTGGGTTGGTTAAATCAGCCAGAAGTACTAGAGCAGCGCATTCAATTTATGCTGGACTGGAAACTGCCTCAGCTGAAAGCCTTATACCCAGATTTTGATTACACCCAGAGCGCTGCAGAGCTGACGGCATGGCTATTAGACGTAACCAAATCGTGGCGTCCCTTTATTTGCAATGTCACCGAGCCTCTTAAAGCGCTGCAAGCAGACAAAGCAAACCTATTGTTTGAAGCGCAACTGGGCGCAGGCCGCGACCTTGTTTATGGCGAGTACCCATGGACAACCTCATCAAATGTAACAGCGGCGTATGCGGGGATTGGCAGCGGTTTACCAGCGCTAAGACCAGAGCGCGTTATCGCCGTCGCGAAATCATTCAGCTCGTCAGTGGGAACTGGTACGCTAGTGACTGCGATGGAAGAGCAAGACAACTTCCGCGAAAGCTCCAATGAGTATGGCGCCGTTACTGGTCGTCCTCGTGATATGGGATATTTTGATGCGGTCGCCACTCGAAATGGTGTTGAACTGCAAGCGGCAACCGAGATTGCACTGACCAAAATTGACTGCCTATCCGGGATGAAAGATCTTAAGATCTGCGTCGCTTATGATGGCGAACACAGCGAAAACCCTATCTGGCCACAAACGGCAGAGCTTCAACCTGTTTATGAAAAAATGCAGGGATGGGATGAAGACATCACGGGATGCCGTACTTTCGAGAGCCTGCCTCAAGGCGCACAAGATTACATAACTCGCATTGAAGAGTTAATGGGTGTGCCGATTGTTATGGTGTCGGTTGGGCCAGAGCGCGATCAGATGATCATTCGCAAATAACACTTTGTTTAGCCAATGTAATTGATAAAGAAACCTAGCACAGCGCTAGGTTTCTTTTTATCTGTTTTATGCCTGGTGGTTTGCTTTTTGCCACTTGCATGCTTGCTTCCAATCGAAAGCCGACGCAGGTCAAATCGAAAGCTGCCTTTCAGCTGACCCGAACTGAAAGATAACTCGAAAGCAATCGGAACCAACAACAAGCTCTCAAGCCAAAGTTCGAAACCAATCGAAATACCACTCCTCGTTCACAACCCGCCTTTTTAGCCTTAACGGCGCGGTTAGAAATGTAAAGCTATGTAAAACTAATTAAAGCTATGCAAATCCGCTGTATGGCGAATCAATTCATTTTTATCATGCTCAACAATGACTCTCCTATCACTTAAAAGCTACGAACTATGATTAGGTTTACTGCCTTACTTACCCTTCTCTGGCTGCCAAGTTTACTGATTGGCTGGGATAGCCTAGACAACTTTTTTGCTTGGCGTCATCAATTGACCATGTATTCAGGCCTGCTTGGGTTGGGCTATATGGGGCTGGCAGTATTGCTTGCCGCTCGCTTTAACTGGGTAGAAGCAAAAGTCAAAGGGCTCGACAAAGGTTATCGACTGCACAGAAATGTAGGCATTGGTGCTACGGTCTCTCTGTTTTGCCACTGGCTTATTATCAAAAGTGGCCAGTGGTTAGTCGGAGCTGGAGTTGTCGAAAGACCAAACCGCGGGCCACGGCCTGAAATTGAAGGCATTAACTGGCACGCCATCGCAGAGCAAGTGGGTGATATTTCTTTTAAAGTCTTTCTTATCTTCAGCATCATTAGCTTGGTTCAAGCGGTTAGCTACAAACGGTTTAAATTCACCCACAAAGTTGGCGGCCTTTTGATGATCGCTGGTGTTTTCCACACCGCCTTCTTGCTCGATTGGAATGCTGGTGCCATTCCTATGAACATCGCCATTGCCATCATTTCTATCGTGGGCGTCTGGTGTTCGTGGCTGTCACTTTCTGGCAACATCGGTAAGAAAAATAAAGCCGAAGGCGCCATTGAAAAAGTAACAACTTACCCAGGACAAGCAGATCAGAATGTAGCCGTACGTTTTTCTATTAACCTAACGTCAGAAATTCGCTACAAAGAAGGCCAATTTGCTTACCTCGATTTCCATGATGGCGAAGCGCCACACCCTTTCTCGGTGCTGAACTTCAACGCTGAACAACAGCTCATTGAATTTGGCGTCAAAGATCTGGGCGACTACACGCACCATCTGGTCAATAGCATTCAACCTGGCCAGAAGGTGACAGTAGAAGGCGGTTATGGTTCATTCCAAATCCCAGAGTTTGAAAAGCAAGTATGGGTCGGCGCTGGCATTGGTATCGTGCCGTTTGTTTCTCGCCTTTATTGGCTAACAATGCAGGCCAAAAAGCAGCACATAGCACTAGAAAAAGTCCACCTATTCTACTGCGTGAATTCTGAAAAAGAGGCCTTCTTCCACGATGAGATCCTTTCGCTTGTCCGACGCCTCGACTTTATCGAACTGCATCTAGTGAATGCAGAATATGGTGAGCAACTAGACAGTCAGCAAATTGTAGAACAAGTGGCGAGCAAGGATTTTGATCTCTGCTTCTGCGGCCCTCAGCCATTTGCCAACGCACTAAAAACCGGACTTGATACGCTAGGGTTGCCTGAAGAACGCTTCCACACGGAGATCTTCAAAATACGTTAGGCTGCGATTC
>Ga0209379_10000777_pt1 | contig 23399 bp, 22 predicted proteins | sample tdDd001_FD_187124 | JGI IMG/M metagenome (GOLD analysis project Ga0209379, IMG submission 187124) | Marine sediment microbial communities from the Atlantic coast under amendment with organic carbon and nitrate - tdDd00.1 (SPAdes)... | ecosystem: Environmental > Aquatic > Marine > Coastal >...
GCCAGGGCACTTGAACGGACACTGAATCACTAGTCGCTAGCGCGAGCGGTTACCAATCACCGACATAGTCAACAAAACTGTGTTATGGAGAATTTCACATTAGTGGGGTTTGTAGGATCTTTTACTAAGGTTAATGGGATAGAGGATGAAATGGGCTGTATTTTTACTGAGGTTTATCGGATAAAGACGTCATAAACCACTGATTCTGTGGATACTTCTTTGGATAACCTGTTAGTATCCTATGGAGGAAATGGGGATATGTGGTTTATGGGATTATTTGGATGCGGTTTATGGGATTATTTCAGCTTGGTTAATCGGACCGTATGAGCGTGGTTAATCGGATTACTCACAAGACCTCCATCCCTACCAGTAAAGGGTTCAAAGCTAATTAACCCATGAAACCTACCGTTATCACCCTGTTTTTAATCCGTCTTTAAAAATAATAATCAGAAATTGCCTGCTGCAATTTTTCATTAGAACGGAAATGCACTGGCGAGAACGCCAGCGCGCAACAAGCTGCATTTTTTTCTCCTGAAATGAAAACAACCGCCATTCCTCAACCCAGCGCTCGACAACAAACGTCAGACCAAACAACTATATTTAGAAGGTGTGCGACTTTCAACGATCTCACCGCTTTTATAATCAACCTTCTGTCCAGGATCTAACTCACTTTGAAATTGCCAACCAGAAAGTTTGTGGAAAGCTGTGAAATGTGACCGCTCTTGATAAAGAAAAACCAATACGAGGGGGTTCAATACGGGGTGTTACCCAGCAGTGGCAGGTAGTAAATTTCGTTCCTGAGACTGATAACGAAGGTAATGGAATAGGGCGGTATGGACTGCACGCGTCGGATTGCAATTCCAGGATCGTTCAAGGTCTGCAAGCAATGATGCAGAGTTGCCGACATAGAATGATTTTTTGACACCCCCCTTTTGCACCGCAACCGGATGCAACGTCATTCTATTTGCATGAGCCCAGGAAACTGCGGCGTCTAGCAACTCGTATTGAAATTCAATGGTGTCATCGATGGCCGCAAGCAATTTCATCAGCGTGTGATCGTCTTCTTTAAGTCGCAGAGTAAATGGCAAAAGCTTTTGCTGTTGATCGGTCACCGGTAGATTAGCCTTTAAAAGGTAAGTGGAAGTTATTGGCATTTTGTCCAACCAAACTCCTTTTCGCAGTGTTTAAACGGTCACTGAGCACTGACCTTTTGACTAATCTATTGGCAATTCCTTTGAGCTATCGTCTGGGCTTTGATTGAGGAGCCCGACGTGATTGGCAGATTTCTGAAGAAAAACGAGCCCACCCAGGACACAGGAGTGCCCACTCTCAGACCGATGCACCCAGTTGCTCTTAGTGGAGCAGACCTTTTAAACACGCCATCCCGGCAATCATTGATCTCAAAGATCAAACGATTAGTTTCAGCAACCGATGTTGTGTGGAACAGACATTATCTTTATGCCATTCAACAGTTCGCAGAACTAGCTCAGAACCTGCCCGCGTCCGAGATTCATCATCATTCGGAACAGGGTGGCTTGATTGACCACACCCTGGAAGCTTTGCATGCAGGGGTCAGAATTTCTCATGGATATATCCTGCCTCCAAACGCTGAACCTGAGAACATTGGTCCTGGTGCAGATCGCTGGAGATTCGGAGCATTCATCGCGATTTTGGCTCATGATTTGGGCAAGATCGTTACCGATTTAGAGGTTGTTTACAGAGCCCCTAACTCGGCGTTCCAACAGTGGTTCCCTTGGTATGGAAATCTGCCGGCCGGCGTTGAATATCAATATCGATTTCGCAAGAAAATAGAAAATACCCGCCTCGCAAAGACGCTCCACGAAAAGTCAGGAATGTCACTGTTGCCCAGATTGCTGACACCGGAAGCGACCAAATGGCTGTTTTCAGATATGGAGCTGGTCTCGCAACTATTCAGTACAGTGTCGCATTCAACTTTTGGAGGCCACGTAATAGCTGAAATTGTGAGGACAGCGGATGGTGCGAGTGTGTCAAAGAACCTCGGAGCAAATACAGGGAAGAAAGCGGACCACTCATTGGCAGTGCCTTTGCACGAAAAATTGGTTGTGTCGTTAAGAAAACTGGTGGCCGATGGGGACCTGATCCGAAATAAGCCTGGCGCGGCACTCTGGGTCACCGATGAGTACACCTGGGTTGTTTCTAAGGCAACAATAGAAGCAGTCCGGGCCCAGTTGCTCAACGAGGGCCACAGTGGTATACCAAAATCAGTCGTGACTATTTTTGAGATCCTCAAAGATCATGAATGCATCGTGGCGACACCAGAAGGTGATAGCGTCTGGTATGCAGAGATAGATGACCCCGCTAAAAACTGGCGTCAAAAGTTGACCTTTCTGTGTTTTAAAAACGAGATCATCTGGCCAACGTCACAACCGGATTTGTTTGATGGCACGGTGACTCCGATAGACCGAAAGGGAAATCCTTTGGCAGAAGATCAGCCGCGGGTAAAAGAGGCCATAGAATCGCAAGTCCCCGCCGATAAAAGCTTGGAGTCAGCTGTCTCTCTGCCATTCCCTGAACCAGCCAGCGTCCCTAAAAAGCCCACTAAAACCTGCAAACCAGATGGAAGTAGGGTAGGGCAGGTAACAAAATCCTGGAACGAAACGGTTGATCCGAAATCCAGCAGTACTACCAGTAATGATGAGGGCAAGTTGGGCCCAGAAAGAGGGCTTACCTCGAAAGATGCTGCCGACAAATGGAAAACTCGCCGACAGATCCAGGAAGAGGTGCTCCGTCAAAACGACTTTATCTCCTGGTTACTTCGCGGTATTGCGACCAAACGTATTCGCGTGAATGAACCCAAGGCGCCTGTCCATGTGCTTGAGAATCACATTGCTCTTGTGACACCAGCGATCTTCAATGATTTCCTTGATAAAAATCGACTTAAAAAGCAGATCTACGAGCGAAGGGCAGGGGATAAACGAGTTTTCACACTGCTTCAGAAAGAAATGGAAGCCCTCGATATTCACCAAAAAGGCATGAACGGAAAGAACATCGTCTCGGTCAGCGTTGAGGGCGTCCGGTCACGGAGTGAGCTTCGCGTTTACCTGCTAAACCGCGACTGCTTCCCATCATTGAACAACTTCAATGCCAACCCAGTAATAAAAATTCATCTCTGAACCCATCCGCTTAGCGAAGCTGAGAACCTGATACCCCACGTCCCAACTGCTATTATCATGGAAAATAAATGACAATTTCCTTCGACTGACTGGAGTCTAACGAGCTGCTGTTGCTGCCTGATCATAGAGAACAACACTCGTAAAGTGGTGTCCGTCGTGGACGCTTGTTATATTCCGGCGTATCTTGCAAGTGATGGAACAAGAGACAATAAACGTTTGTCGATCTAACTCACTCTACTTGGCCGGAGACGGCGAGATCAGCGTCGCAAAAATGGTAGCTATGCAACAGGACGAAGTTCAGAGCTTCGATTCCCCCGGCTCGCGTCTATCCCATCTGTTGGATCGGATTGGATTCAAAGAGCAGCGAGGAAAGATGCAGGGTTTTTATCAATATCTTCGAGAGAAAGATCCGGAAAATTTCGGAGATCTAAGCTACAGCACCGTCCGTGGTTGGTTTTCTTTATATTCGCCTTCCATCAAGAAAATCGCGTTCATCGTAGATGCCCTCAAACAGAACTACAGGATTCCGTGCGATGAGAAACACCTGAAGACCTGGTGGAAACTCGGTGGCATTTATCCGTTTTACCTGCCCGAAGCGGACAGTGGCGAAGAACTGAAAACTCTCGAGCTTGAGAGCAAAGAGACGCAGAACAAGCTGCTCTATCAAATTATGCGATTGATTTCCGAAGAGGATGGTAGTCTTCAGCACAGCCTGACCCAGGAGGAAATTCTATCTGTACTTGGAGCAACAACAGATTTTGCCCGGGACTTTGCAGACCCAAAACAAACCTCAGCGCCACAGCACTATCTCCGCGCAATAATTCGTGACCAAATCGCCAGGCGTGCGGACATCGAATCCTAGTTGATCAATACAAGTTGCGTAAGGCGGACGCGCTTCACCCGTCTCCGTGCACGGCGTTATTTCGATTCGTTAGAATTGTCCTCATTTCTCTGGGTATTGGTTCCCTCCCAATCCATTTCATCTCGGATGCTTTGGAATTTCCTCAAGATGTCCTTTAAAAACTCGACCTCTGCGGCAAGGCTTTGATTCGCGTTCTCTAACGACTGCTTCGACCGCTGCACATCCTCAAAAGAGGATTTTAATTCGCTGAGGGACTCTGCAACGCGTCGGGCTGTTGATTCTGAATCTGTGAGACGCCTCTCCAAGTCCTCAATAATAGAGCTCTGATTGGACAAAGACTCCTGAAGGCTCTTTGCACCCGCCCGGGTGTGAGACAACTCCTGTTCAAGGCGCTGACGCTCAACTGCTTCCAGGTTGGCAATGTCACGCTGCTCTTCAACTTGCTCCAGAAGTCTTGCCTTCTCGGTTCTATGCTCAGCAAATTGATCTTCGGCCTTGTTCCTGTAGCTGGCAAATTCCTCCTTGAGTTCGTCAAACTCGTCTCTTAAACGGGATAGTTGCTGATCGTGACGGTGTTCGAGGGCCGCTTTCTCGGAAGTGGCTTGTTCGAGCTGTTTTTTACGTTCAGTTATTTCTTCGCCCTGAGTATGAATTTTTTCCTGCAACGCGATTTGCTTCTCGTGGTTAGCGGCCGCGGCAATTTTGAGTTGCTGATTGTCGACCTTGAGACTGTCTCTCTCGCTCTCCAGGTTCTCCAGTTTGGTCTCCAGCGTCTCAACCTCTGACTGTTTACCGGATAGCTTTTCTTCAAGGCCTCTGGCCAGCTCATCGAGTTCTTGCCGTTGGGTTTCGAACTTGGCTTTCGCTTCATTAATCGCTGACTGCTGTTCTTCCTCCAGCTGAAAAATCAATGGCCGCACGAGCTTTGCCAGGTACTCCGATCGCTCAGCGTTCAGGTCAATAGCTGCCTGGAACTCTGAGTCTTCGTAGGTGGAGTCGATGTCCAGCCCGTGAAGGTAGTGAGCAATCTTTGCGGTGGAGCCCTTACCAAGAATTTGGCGGACCTGGTATGGGTTTACTGGTTTCCGGCTTTCTTGCAGCTCTTCAACGGCTCTGATGATGTCTGCTTCGCTGATACTGGCTGGCCTACCCATACGTGCACCTTCCTATCTATTAAAAACAATAACTTAGACAACTAAGCGCGGACGGCGAGCTGTCTTGGTCAGTTTCTGAGTTTCATTTTATTGATTATATACTAACGAAACAAAAGAAACACAAAAGAAAACTAGGAAGAATAAAGGCGCGATAATAGGCATTATCCCACCTTATGAGTGTATAATGATGGGAGAGGGCGTTTTTTTGAGGCTTTCTGGAGGGTATGACTGAAGAAATGCAAATAAGATCGTCAGGCTCGACCAGGAGTAATCTCAACGGTCTGCTCGTGCGGGGCCAATTTCTTCACATCAGGCCTGGAGGAAGTATCAGGCCCAGCCAGTATAGTTATGGGGTCTGAAGACACCAATCCGCAATGTTTTCGAAAACAATAGCCTGCGGTATTTGGTTAAAAAGCAACCAGACCTTGGCGGCCATGATTTCCAGTGTACTGTGTTCGTAAATGACTGATTGGAGATGTACTGATGGCTCTGGGAAAATTTGAGAATGGAATCGCGGCCCATAAGAACGCAGTGGCGGATGCGATTGAACATCATGGTATCCATGTCCGGCATGTACCAGGCTACGCCTACACGGTGGGGTGCTCAGATATAGGATTGCCAGAGCTGCTGGTCGAAAAGATGCCGCGCGAGCAAAGTGATGAACTGCTGAGGCTTTTGTTTCTCGCGGCTGAACGGCGGGACACCCCGGCTGAGTCATGGGATGAGGTCGCTGTGGTCACTCCAAAGCCAGGTTTTGAGTCACTTTCGGTTGATCAGGTTAAGACGCGGTTGTTTGATGCGAGAACCCACTATGGGCATTGGAAGATTTCTGCAGTGAAAGTATTGGTGCCGGGAGTGCCTCGTGACTGAAGAGCGATTAGTGGATTTTCAATCTGCGAAAGAGGCCAGAGAGCGTCTCCGGGAAATCATCGCTTTTAACAGCCAAAACGGTTTTATTTTTGTTGAAGAAAGCTGGAGAGACATAGGGTTTGCAACGGTGTACGTGGTGGACAGAGATATCAACACTATTCATGTGTTCCCCTGGGCGCCGGAGAAAGTCTCTATAGAAATTCCGGCGGAATCGCTGCCTTGGGAGCTTCTAAATCTCTCCTTTGAGGTAATTGCAGATCCAAAAGTGTATGTGGACAAAACGCACATCCTGCAGAGCGAGGCGATTGCTGCAACTGCGTTGAATGCTGAGCTTTCCCTTGGAAGCGTGAAAGCCGAACTGCGGCCACACATACTTGCCATCATGGACCTGTCTTCTAAGTCGGGTTTGCGGGATCTATATCAGTTAGAAGCTGAGAGCCTGGTGCTGCCGAGGGACCGAATAGAAGCGATCGTGAGAAAAAAGTGTGGAAAAGAAAGTGACCAGTAAAAAGCTGACGACACAAACTCGCCCAACATATGCCGAGGCTTTCGATTCGAAGGTTCTTGCTCAGTATCCGGTTGAAGCGCAAGTAGCGCTTCTGGAGCTTATCCAGTCGGCTGAATCGAAGAACACTAAAAAAGCCACTGCACAGGCTGTCCGGCACTACGTTGAGGTTTGGAAAGGTCCTCTCCCCTGCACGCCAACTGATCTGTCTTTTTATCTCAATGAATATGCCAGAAGGCCCTCCGATGAAGAAAGCCCGGAAAGCGCGGTGCTGGACAAGCGGAGAAATAAAAGCCTCAAGGGTTTTTCTGTCGCCACGCTTGAGCAGCGACGCAGTCTATTCGGGAGCTGGCACAAGCGCACTTTTGGGGATAATCCAAACAATTCAGATGCCGTGCGGGCAACCATGCGGTCCATTAGAGTGTCTTGTGGTGAACCTCAGGAACAGGCGAATGCCCTACCCATGAGGATATTAGAGAACGCTGAGGAAAAGCTGCGTCGAAATCGACAGATCGCACTGGAACATAATGACCGGCAATCAATGCTCAAATTCTCTCGAAACAGAGCGCTTTTGCTAACGGCTTTCTGGTTCGGATTGCGTGCGTCTGAATTGGTCAATTTGCGCATCAAGGATGTGGAAATGTTCTGGGATGAAGACCCACCTTGGATGCGAGTTACCATTCGAAGGTCCAAAACCGACAGAGAAGGAAGAGGGCAAAAAAAGCTTTTTGAAGCGTACCCGACTAAACATCTCTGCCCGATTTATGCGATCCGGCAATGGAAGGAGGACCGATTTCAAGGAGTCAGTGACGAGCGAAGTACGGATGGGCTTTTGCCGTTGTTCTCAAAAGTAGACCGTTGGGGCAACGTATGGACAAAAAATATCAACACAAATTCGATGAATACTCTGATAGAGAAGCTGTTCACAGTTGATACCCAGGCTGCTCAGGATCGATACACCAGCCACTCTATGCGTCGGGGCTTGGCAAACTGGATGGACCAGGAGGATGGAAATCAAAAGGATATAATGGAATGGATCGGTTGGCGTGATCCACGAACGGCCTTGAGATACCTGGACGCCAGACATAGCTCTCCGACTGCCCTGACCAAGGCAAAGCTAGCAAAAGGCCGGAAAGACGAATCAGACAACTCCTAATCATTATTTATGCAGAGGGAGCCAGAGGGAGCTCAGCTCTTCATCCATAGATCCACGGTGTTAATGATCGCTTCAAGCTTGGCCAGAATGACCGGCCACTCACTTTGCCAGGCGCCTAGTCTTGCAAGATCTTGCCGACCTGTTTTCTGGATAACAGCCTTCTGACGATGGAGCGCCGGGCGGCCGGCTGTTCTGGTTGCGGCTTTTGGTCGATGATTCTGTTGAAAACTTCTTCCCTGTTGATCGCAACCTCGGGTGGGGCATCAATTGAGAGCTTTACCCTTGAACTGTCCAGTCGCGTAACGGTGATCTTGATGTTGTCGTTGATAATGATGCTCTCGAACAGCATCCTTTCTAATGTCAGTGCCATGGCGAATGACGTCCTTGTGAGATGAATCAGGGGTTGCTGTAAATGAGTTCGCTCTTGGCGAAGACTCGTAAAGGTTGGGCTTCCTTAGCTCTGTCTTTCCTGAATCCGGCATAGACTTCGATGGCCTCTATACCAGGTATTGCGTTATAGGCTGTTCTCTTCGTGAGCTGCGCGTAAGCATCCAGTGGATTAGTTGAAGGAACATCAAAGCGGTAAACCTTGGATTGGTCAGTAATGATGTCGATGCTGAACGCATGGGCCCGTCCAGGCCGCACCTCGCGGCTTTTTACGTCTCGGGCAAAGAGTATGCTGGCAAGGCTTTCAAGATAAAGGCTATCTATGTGGCCGGTCAGGCTAAGTCCTTCCAGGAATCCGGAAAGCCGGTAGCGCCACTCGATCTGGCCCAGTTCCGAGCATGCGGGTTTGAGGTTGTTCAGATACTCCAGTATCACTGAGCTGGCGCCGAGCAAGCGACTCTCGATGTCGCAAAACAAATCATTGGTCTGTTGTTGATTTAAAACGGTCATCAGGAAGGTTCACTCATGCGCTGGATGCGTTTGGATTGATCAGCTCGTAGGGCAACTCGCTGTTTGTGAGAACCCAGTCCAGCTTCTCTTGATAGGCCGGGTCGCAGACGTCTGGGTACAGATAGACCGCCGTCGGGGTCTCTGTGTCGGTGAGAAGGATCGACGCAAGGACTTCGGTGCTTTTAAGGTTGTAGCGAAGGCATTTGGTGAAGTAGCGGCCCGTTGCGCGGTACTTCTCAACCAGGTCCAACTCTTCACGGTTTTCGAAAGGCAGCCACTGAGCATCGACCGTCATCAAGGACAGTGTGTCAGCTTGAAGGTTGCCTGTAGCGGATCGGGTGAATGTGGTGATGCAAAGCAAGTGGATTTGGGCATCCTCAGCAAAGAACGCCAATTCGGTCCCGTAGTTTTTTCCCATGCGCCGGTAAATGTCGTCGGCAAGGTAAATGGGGACGTCCGGCATGTGTTTGATGATCATCCGATGTCCAAACCGGGCTGGTTCGAACGCTTTTACCTCACCTATCATCAAACCCATGGGCTGGTTGTTGGCAGTGGCCTTGAGATCAGAAAAAAATCGCGCTCGCCGGCGAAGGATGCCGTCTTTATGCTCCACTGAAAACGGCTCAGGAATGAGCAGGGAATCGACGATAGCCTTCCGGCCCGAAATTTTCCCTTCGGCGGCCTCGAGCAGATATTTGCGAACCACGAACCAATTTCTCTTACCCGCCATTCGGGGAGACCAGCGGTTCAACCCGGCGTCCTCATAGAGAAGGTGCAAAAGCGATCGTACTGATAATTTAGCCGGGTCGGATTTCGTAGTTGGCGCCTGGGTAGATTGATCCTTTATTGGCTGGGCGATTGGGGCAGTTCCGCGCTTGCTCAAACTGAAGTCCAGCCGAAGCTTGGTAATGCCGCCATCCTGATCTTCTTCAATTGCTTTCTGACCCAGTGCGCCGCGGCCCGATAGCTCGGGTGGAATCTCGTAACAGTCACATTTCGGATCGTGTTGTGGCCCGGTAAACGGCATCCGCTTCACCAAGAAAGAGCCATCGTCCACCTTGGACACATAGAGGGGAAGTCCCGGATCTTTGCAACCACAAAGAGGCCTGGTCCGTGTGCGATAGGCAGAGGCAAGAAGCGCTTGTCGCTCGGGATGGTCCGTCGGCACCAGCTGGTCGTTCAGGATGAATGCCACCTGTGCCATATCAGCCTCGCTTCCCGTATGCGGACAGAATGATCAGCGCTTCTTGATTGGTTAGCCCATTACTGGCTCTATCAAGAAACAGGCTGTTTACGACAGGATCCTTGCGAGCCGCACTGTAGATAACATTCAAAACTTCTGGAGTTGTTGCAGACTGCGGCGGATTCAGTTGAGCCAGAGAACGCGCCACGCTGATCTTTTCAGCCAATGCATCGGCTTTGATCTGTTGGAAATGCGCGGGCGGGTTGGGGTTGATCGTGTTGGAGCTCAACGTCTGTTCTTCTGATAACAGGTTCTCCAGGCTGAACTTAGGCAAGGGGCCCGGTGTGGAGTAAAACATCGGGAAGGTGAAATACGAGGCCACCACACCAAGAATGAAACCAAAAAGCAGTCTAATCATTGCGTGAGGCCTCTTCCTTTGCCTGTCAGATCTTCAATGCGGTTTTGGTGCGCCCGGCGAGGCTTTCCGCCACGTCGGCCGGTGAGATTGGTGACTGATCGTTCACCCACACGGTTATTGTTATCTCACTGGTATCAGCAGTTTGCTTTGTTATGTTGTGATCAATGACATAAAGCGCATCGCCATGCTGCCGGTGGGCCCGCATGCGGTAGTAAACAGATGGCTCTGAGTCGTAGGCCCAGGCAAAGGTCTTCATTTTCGTTTCGGCCAATGATCCCCATTCCTGGCGGATTTCCTGCTCGGAATGGTACTCGTATTCCTTTTTGATTCTGATAAACGCCACATCGACATTTACTGGTGCAGAAAAAGAGGTCGTGGATTCAGTAAAGGTCTTTCTGCCGGAAGACGAAGCAGCCGATTCTGAAGAGTCGGATTTAGCAGTCGCCTGATCAGACGGTTTGTAGGTGCTGCCTGGAATCGACCCGTCGTGGTTCAGGGGTTCACCCGTCAGAGGGTTATTGATGCAGGTGACGCATTTACCGCCAATTAATACGTGCTCAGTTGTTGAGCAGCCAGTTAAGGTCGCTGCCAATCCCAGTGACAGAGCAAGGCACTTTAATTTCACGAGGTTTCTCCACAAGATCGTAACTGTGTTTGCACACCAGGATCAGGGCAGACGGCGTGAAGCCAGAGGACAGGAAACCTGTTTGCGACCGCCCATGAAGCTGACATCGATTGTGCCGCCGCTGGTGCGAGAAACCAGCAATCAAAAGGTCACGACTTAACGACCTTTTAAGTCTGGTGCCGCAAGGAAGTTGCCACGATCATGGCAACCAGGGGAGATCTCATCCTTGATTCTTGCCCGAACCACTGGAGTACGGCGCTTCCATGCAATGCAGGGATTCAAGGAGATAGTGCATCGCGAAGGGGGCCGTGGCAACATTTCGAGGGCTTCAAGCGTGAAACTCTGAGGGTAAATGTGGCATAGACCATGTTTTTGCGTTTAATTTTCATCCAAAATAATGTCTAATTTGTAACATATTGTAAGCGCCAAGGCAGGTGCTTAAAAAAGTTCTGGCGATGTAACAAGGAAGTATCTCGATGCAGCCGTTTGCACTTCGAACCGTCATTTCAGCAATTATCCCTGCGATTTTAGTAGTCATTTTGCTGGCCCTGCTCATTGTCCAGCAATTCCAGGGGAACCAACTTTCACGTTCCCATGATCCACTCACCCCCTTGTCCGGGACGCCTCTGAGCGCGCTTCCAGACCTCTACCCTGTCAAAAGCACTAACGGTGTTTTGAACCTAGACATCGACAAATTGAACCAGGCGTTAATGCACCTGCTAAGTCAGAACAATCCGCAGGCTGCGGCAGATCTCATCTACATCGTCCAGGCGAACAACACCCTGTTGATGCTAGATCACGACAACAAAGTTCGCTTTTTCGAGCTGGTTGAGAAGTACCAATACGAAGACATATTGGAAATCCGGAAGCACAAGGATGCGGTGTTCAGCGTGTATGCGGACATTGTGAATGGGATCGGTCGGACATTTGCCGGCACGGGCGTTGAAATTGTGCTCCATGACACGCGAAATCCGCTGGCCTCAATTATTGCCATCCAGAACCCCATTTCCGGGCGTCGGTTGGGCGATTCGACAACTAATTTTGGTTTGGAGCTCATTCGTGAGTACGCAGCCGGTAAGAGCCGTGGCGTGAGTTTCATCAGCTATGGGCTTACGCTCGTGGATGGTCGAGACGTTAAGTCAAGCACGATCCCTATCTACGACCCACGTTTCGGGCTCATTGGCTTCATTTGCATGAACATAGACGTTTCCAAGCTGGATGAGCCACAGTCACAGGCCGCTCTGTCATTTCTTGAGAATTTTGCGGCTGTCAATGAAAACACAAAGATCAATGAGCTGATTGATCACTCAAAACGGAACGGCTGACCACGAGGACAGCGATAGTGAATACCATTGATATCTGCCTCGAATGGACGAAACCGCAGTTTGCACTGAATGGAAGCCAGGGATTCCGCAGATGATGCGATGGTGGCCAGCATTGTAGCCGTTTAATCAGCAGCCGAAGAAAGGGTGTCTGTGTCGGACAACGGGGCGTTAATGCGTTCAAGCAATGTGTGTGTAAAATTTTAGTTGGAAATACAAACGCTTCCCATGGAAGCCCCGAGATTTTGAGCCAAGGATAGGCCTATGTTGTTCGCAGTATTTACATCACTTCTCATTATCGGTATCACCATCACCTCTTTCCGTGCGTTTCAGGGATCTTTCTGGTCCATGGTCTTTAATTGGGTCGTCGCGGGTCTTCTATTGGGACTGTACCTGGCAGTGGCCGGTCATTTTCCAATATATCAATACGTCGACGAGCTGATGATTATTGCTCTCACAATTGCCTTGTTCGGGAACCTGGCTCTCGTAATTTGGATTTCTAGCCTGAAACGGAAATATCGCAGTCAGACGAAGGCTATTGCGATGAAGCAGAATTTGCTGGCTATCGCGGCCCATGAGCTTCGAACTCCAATTACAAACCTGCGCTCTCAGGCGGATCTGGCGGTCAATTACGTCGGTCAGAAAGCCCTGAGTGATGCTGAGAGCATTCTGCAAATGTCGTTGGACGACCTTGACACTCTGGACCATCACGTTAAGGCGATTCTTGCCCTGGCCGCCCTGGAAAACGGAACACTGGCCACACATAAAGAGTGGTTTCCTGTCAGCAAAATCGTGCTGGATCTGAACAGCCAGTTTGCGGGCAAGGCCAACGTGGCACTGATCTGGGAGTGCTGCAAAGATGAGAAGCTAAGGGTTACGGAACTTTATACTGACTATGATCTCATCAAGGTGGTGTTACGCAACGCCATCGAGAACGCTCTGAAGCACACCGAGGATGGTTTCGTTCGTCTGTCCATGACGCTTGAGGAGGATTATGTCGAGGTCACGGTGCAGGACACTGGCAGTGGGATGTCGACAGAAGAAATGAAAGCGCTGCATTGGCACGGAGACGCCCTCACCCATGGCATTCGGCGAGGTAAGGATGGGTGGGGCATCGGGATCCCTGTCATGAAAGCTTTCACGGAATTTCTTGGTGGAACTATTGCTATTGATTCGAAGGAAGGTTTTGGCACCAAACTGAGCCTCAGATTACCAATAAGCTATCGGCAAGGCGCAACGGGGACACTTGGCTCCAAGCGGGAATCTGATGAGGTGGACTTTCATCCAAATCTCGATTTCTCAGCTGTTGGTCAACGTGACAATAAACTGAGGGTATTGCTCATCGACGACAATGAGACATACCTGCAACAGATGCACCGAATGTTTGCGCCGAAAATTCTTGAAACCAGCCAGGTTCAGCTGGTCACCTGTAATGACCCGATCCTGGGCATCTCGCGTTTAGAGGAAGAACGTTACGACCTGCTGCTGGTTGATTATCACATGCCGCAAATTGACGGGCTCAAGCTACTTGAGTGGCTGGAAAATGATGAAGCTCATCCGAACCAGGATATAACCAAAATCATGGTGACGGCGGATCCGAACATCCCACAGTCAACGCGCGGAGCCATTGTAAAGGCCGGCGCCCGTATCGTGTCGAAAGGTATGTCTATCGAGGACTTGCGGATGTTGGTCTTGGAGGCTATTCGTCAGAAGTTCAATCCACAGGATTACAGCCGATCAGCTAGCTGACGCTTTCCTACTGATATTGCTCACTTATTGCAGTTGAAATCGAAGTTATCTATCAATGGGCTGCATGCCGGATGAGTCCCTCTGCGCCTATGGGCAATCGGACAGCCTAAGTTCTGACGATGGGGATATCGGACCAACGGGTGGTGTAAGCCGGAGATAAATTTTCCCGGCGCATCTGCCAGTTCGTATTTTTATGGATCTGACGCCCAAAGCGGACCGTGTTTTTACCCGCAATGCTGTTGATCTTATCCAGGGTCCGCATCAGCTCCTGATCTCGCTTGTCGTCCTCAATTCGACTAAAAAAGTCTGACTGGCATGCACCAGGTACTCGAAAGTCGGAAAGCACGATGCCTGCCTTGTTGTATTTAAAACCATCGCGCCAGAGTGCCCTAGCCAGAGTCACAGCCTGTTTGCAGATCTCGCGGGTGTCCGCGGTTGGATAAGGCAATGCAATGCCTCTCTGGTTCGCATAGTGCTCGCCCGACCGGTACCGGCTGGTTGACATGAAAGTTGCCAGATACCCGCATTCATGATTTTCCTTGCGCAGCTTTTCGGCGGCCCGGGTTGCATGGTGCGACACGGCTGAGAGCATGGAGTCCAAGGCGGTTACCGGTGATCCGAACGATTTCGAGCAGAGGATTTGTTTTTTGGCCGGGGCCACTTCCAGAAGGTCTTCGTGGCACGGAACCCCGTTCAGCTCTCTTACGGTGCGCTCAACAACGACCGAAAAATGCTTTCGAATCCATTTGGGGTCGGCGTCCGCTAATTGGAGCCCGGTTTCAATCCCAAGATCCGCCAGCCTTTTACTCAGTTTGGAGCCGATCCCCCAGATCTCGCTGGTCGAGACCAGCTTCAGCAGTCGGCGCTGCCGGTTGCGATCGGTCAGGTCCACCACGCCTCGGGTCGCCGGATACTTTTTGGCGCCGTGATTCGCCAGTTTTGCCAGCGTGGGACTGGGTGCTACGCCGACGCAAATCGGCAGACCGGTCCACTGCTTCACCACGTTTTTGATCTGATGCCCAAAATCCTCATAGGACACAACCGATTCAATGCCGGTCAGATCGAGAAAGGCCTCATCGATGCTGTATGGCATCACCCCGGGCGAAAAGGTCGCCAGCGTCTGGATAAAGCGAAAACTCATGTCGCCGTAGAGCGCGTAGTTTGAAGAGCACACCACCAGGCCGTTCTTCTCGACATGCGCCTTCAGCTCGAAGATCGGCTGCCCCATCTTGATACCCAGGGCCTTTGCTTCGGCATTGCGCGCCACCGCGCATCCGTCATTATTCGAAGCCACGACAACTGGACGGCCGACCAGTGAGGGATCGAACACCGTTTCACAGGCCGCGTACATCGCGTTCACATCGCACAGGGCGAATATCTGTTTCATTTCAGAGTGCATGCACGACGGTGGTTACGACCCCGAAAATTTCGAGTTCATCTTCATCGCCAAGCGTGATGTCCGGGTAATCGTCGCTCTCCGCTCGCAGGATAGGTTTGCTGGGGACGCTCAAATCGAGTCGTTTGCACACAAACTCCCCGTCAACAGAGGCAATGACGATCTTCCGATGTCCGGGCGGGAGGCTGCGATCAACAACCAGCACATCCCCGTCATGAATGCCGGCTTTTTCCATCGATGAGCCAGAAGCGCGGACAAAAAAGGTGGCCGCCGGTGTGCGAATGCAGAGGTCATCCAAGGACAGCGTTTTTTCAATGTAGTCCTGGGCTGGCGATGGAAAACCCGCTTTAACGGTATCGGCGTAGAGTGCAATTGAACGTTGGAACTGTTCGGCGGGACGAAAAATTTCTGTGATCAACATCTTGGCGTTCCGATTTGATGTACTGTATGGATAAACAGTATATTTATTCAGAGTGCCAGAGGCGACCCCTGTATTTGGATTATGCATTGTTATACCAGATCCGCATTGGGCATCGTCCTATTCCAGCCCGCGACTCCGGAGAATGACGCAACCTGGTAGAGGGCTTTTCCATCCCGAGCAACGCGCGGCGAAGCCGTGCCCAGGTTATGTAAGGTTATGGTAGGAAAAGGAAGGAAAAGACAGGCGGACCAAAGATGCGATTAACGAGAGGTTGGCGGCGGACTCCCTAATTTTATAAAAGCGAGAGGCTGATCTGGTATAAAAAACCATCTACAGAGCTGTTCTCGTTTTGCAGTTCAATGAAGCGTATTTGTGAAAGGATTTTCACATTCAATGTCTCGTAACTATTGTTGAGAGGTCCCAAAAACTTCCCTCCCAACCGCTTATTGCTCCATTATCTCCACACACGGGGCAGCGCCACACAATGGCATCGTCTTCCGGATCAATGTAGCTCTGTATCTCACCGACACACGGTTTTCTCATTGGCTTCCTGCGGCATCGAACTTTAGGAAAAATTCCCTCTTCGTCAATGTCGCCACTGGTCTCTTTGACAATGGCGACAAAAAACTCAGCAAGACGTCGACCAGGACCTGATTCGATCCCGATGGACCCATCCTGCTGCAAATAATGCCGAAGGTTAACAATCCAAGTATCAGCCATGCGTTTACAACACCGGTCCAATCAAAGGTAGTAGTGATCGTTCTCTCCAGCGCAAGCTGCCGTCGGTCATCCGGTCAGGCCTGCGGCTTTCAAATTCAGAGTCGCCAACGTACAGTTCAATTGTATTAAAGTCGTCGTCGGTCTTCATCTACGCAAAAGGTTCTCTACCATCGGTTTCAGGGCGCCTGTCACTTCCATGCGATCCGACGGTTTCTACTATAGACTTGCCGACGATTAACTCAGCCTGGAAGCGCCGTCAGGCGTTGATTAACCCGAGGTGTTGCACTCGGAGCAGGAGACCGCTCACGGTTTATCGACTGCAGAGTACATGCCGGAGAAACGAAAGACTTGGAAACCCGATAATGTCCAACAATCAATCCAACGTTCATTGCATCGATAGGCCGCGTTGTTCACGGTGTGGCGCGTTTCGCAGGCTTGACCAGTTAAATGGCTATGACCCGCTCGCTCCTATGGGTCAGAAATATCGGAATGCCTATTGTATCCGGTTAGCAGACTGCGACAGCACCGTTTCCAAAGCTCATTTAAAAGCGCTGACGGAACATATGGAGTAGGTTTTCAGCATTCAGTAATAGTTTATTTGTTTGTTTCGTTTCTTTTTTTTCTTTGCTATTCTTTGGGCAGTGAGATAACCCATGAAGGATGAGCCATGCGACCTCCCGAGACATCCAACGAAGCCATCATCGAGGCCGGTAAAAAATTACAAGAAGCAGGTCGCCGCATCACTGGCTTTGGGCTCCGAAAAATGACCGGGAGTGGATCACCAGACCGTCTTCTTCGGGTGTGGGAGGAGTATTGCGAAGCTGAACGCAACCAAGGGCGGCCAAGCTCCAGAGTTCAGGCGCTCCCCAAAGATATTGAACAGTCCCTGAAAGACTTGTCTTCACCGTTGATGGACTACGTGCGCCAGTTAGCGCTTGATTTGTACGACAAGACTGAAAGGCATGTCCAACAGCAAACAGCTTCGGATATGGAGGCCAGCCAAAAGGCCCAGGAAAAAGCTAGAGCCGAGTTGCTTGATGCCCAGTCTATGCTGCAAGAGCTCGAAGAAGACCTTGGCTATGTTCGTGCCGAACGTATTAAGTTATCTTCCGAGCTAAAAACCACACGTAAGGATATGGATATTCTCCGGCGTCAGGTTTCAGAACTCGAGCGGTCGTTGGCTGTCGCTCAGGAAAAGTACCATCATGAGCAGGCCTTGAAGGACGCTGCACTTCAGGCACTGAAAGAAGAAAAAAATGAGAACGAGGCTCTTACCAAGGAGCTAGGTGTGCTGAGAACTCAATTGGATGGGCTCGCAGGACAGCACGCCAAACAGATTGACCAGTTAATAGAGAGAATAAATGGTGGTGCGACTAAGCGCTAATTCGACTTCCCGTGGCGATGTTTAGAAGTTCCTCTAATTCGAGGAAAGCTGCTTGACCCATGTATCAAAATCCTCTGGCACGTAGAGCTCGGATCTGACTCGAGAGATGGCTGTGTAGACGCTCGAAACCAATGCTTCTTTTTTAACCATGTTGGTCTGACTGAAAAAGTCATCGGAGATAACGACCTTGTCGAACTCCATATTCTTGGTGTGTTCCGGCATCCCCAGCCACAAAACATTGGATGTGTTGCGGATCTGGCGCGAGAGTGACTCGGTTAGATTTTGAAGCCGATATCCACGGGTGAGCAGGTCGACAACCCGGGTTATGTCAGCGAACTCTGATTCTCGCTTTGTCAGTTCGTCGAAAGTTCCGTACCGGAACAAGCTCGGGAAGCTCGGGCGAGTACCGTGGTTAAACAGTTCAATCACATCGCCCATAAACCACTGTAAGGCTTTCTCTGAGCCAGGCATCAACCTGAAAGCCGCTTTATCATGCGCACATCGCTGGAATTGCTCGAACAAAGCCCAGTAAGAGCGAAAAATGATGGCGCAATTACCGCTTGGTGTTGGAAGACTCTGATAAGACAGAACCTGGGTGTTCTCCGGCCGGATTCCGACAAACTCCATTTCAGGAGTAATCGGGTGTGCCGCTAGGACCTGATTGAAGAGATCGGTTGTGCTCTCCCCCGCCCTTACTGAAACTCCCAGCTCCCGACCTCGTGATCGCCTTGGTCGCGCCGTGCCGCCGGCACCGAAGAGGTGCTGATAGCGATCCCCAAAGGTAAAGGTTGCCTGCGGCGGAGGTGTCCTCTCCAAGATGTTGATGATAGGCACAGGCAAATCATGAGCCTCATCAACCAGAGCGATGCGGATCGTCGGTGGAAGCACCTTCCCTTGAACATCCGCAAGTTTGATTTGGTGGTAGATCCGCGTCGGAAGTTCGGACTCCTGGTTGGGCGGATCGGCGATGAAGGCCCACATCCGCCGTGCAATTTCTAACAGAATTGCTTTCTCGGACGCGGACCAGTGAAACCTCATCGTAGAGGGGAGATGCTCTTCCGAAATCTCATTACTTGCACTGTGGCAGAATGAAGTTACGGTTTTCCAGGCTATTTTTGCGATCTCCGCTGCCCGCGCTCGCTGAAGCGGCTGAATTTCCAGGATCTGGGCCATCTGCTCATAGGTACGATTAAACCTCTGCCCCATCCGGTAGCGCGAACCACGCGAAGGTCTGGGTGCGTCCTCCCCGGGATACACAAGTTCCTTGGTCAATTCTCCCAACGTCAGCCCGCGGGCGGCCTGGGTACGATCCATAAGTGCCGCAAGTTGCTGCCGAGTGTGTGCCAGGGCAACAACAGAGAGTCCTTTTGCGCTGAGCGATGCCGCTAAGGTGGTTATCAGATACGTTTTGCCTACACCGGCAAAACCCTGAACAGCCATAGGTTCTTCGGGCTCAGCCTCAATTGCCCGAATCAGACGGTCATGCTCTACGGAAAGTGAAACAGATCGCTGCTGACCTAAAATGCCCCTCTTGATAAAAACCTGATTGAATTCACTCGAACAGCCAAAGCGCCAGCCGTTTGGCTTTTCCAGGTAACTTTTATTGGCCACACCCGAGACAGACATGAGGAAAAAACCATCGCTATTGCCTGGCGCCAGGTCCACGAAACCCTCAGTGCGCTCTTGAAGGAGGTCCTGGATTTCTGACTTCGTTTCCTCAGACTCAGCAATCAGCCGTAAGCAGTCCGCCAGAAGCCTTTCACTTGCAGGGCCATTAAAGGGCTTTGAGGTGTTGGCCAATTTGAAGAGAGTGAACAATCCAGCGAGCTCAGGGTTGGTCAAACCGGCAATTTTCGTCCTGTCTTTATCGAGCGCGATCAAGGTCTCACGGCTAATGGGAATCGCAAGTTTCGTCATGTTGTCCGGTTCGTAGTTAAAGGCTTTTTCACTGGGTTCTGTAAGCAGTTGGAACAAAGATACTGACACGAGCTGCGCATGGCCAATCAAAGACTTCGCAATAAAGCCGTATATGGTATAATAGTGCATAAAATTAGCATCGATTATGCTTTGACGCTGTCCGTGCTGTACTCAGAAATCGAGGGCTCACAAAATGCAGAACTCTGTTGCAGAGACTGTCTCAGTCCCGGGAGAGTTGATCGATCAACTTTCTCGGGCATACCAGGCTCTGGTGGATAACTGCGAGCAACTGAAAACGCTTTCAGACGATGATCACAGGGCAGATTTCGAAGTTTACGTGCCACCGTTCAGTAGCACTGAAAATGAGCGATACTCTGCACACGCCCGCAAACAGGCGATTGTGGACGCCGTTGGCCTGACCATTGACGACACTCAGAACCGGCAGTGCGACGCAGGCATTGTATGCGCCTCTGGCGAAACAGTGTCGGTTGTCGAACAGCTCAATGAGACCAAAGCACATTTCAAGGAAACAATCCTGAAGATCCGCAGTCTCGCCTCGGGTAAGGTGGCCGGTTCGCGCGAAACGGTACTTAAGAAAGCGCTTAAAAGTGCGGGCATTCAGACATTGGACTTGCGTGAGTGCTACCGGCAAATTCGGGTGATGCCGCCAGCGCTTGAATCAATTTCGTGGACCTGGGCCACCAGTCACGCACGTATTCAGAAGCTAACCTTCGATGAGGCTGTCGCTATGGCGGAAGGCCTGAGAGATCGCGATGAGGATTTGGCGGAAACCGCTTTGGATATCCTGAGGCGTAAATGTGCCCCGGACGAAATCCTGGTGCGCCGGATTACCCTGCCAAATCAGTTGAGGGCGAATTACTCATACCTCGAAAAAGGGGAGATTCAGCGGAAAAGCTGTCCAATCTCGGGGGTCGTCATTGCTCAACAAAAAATGCTCCCTCGGATGGCGTGGCGGGAGAATCCTGTTTCCCGTAAAGAGGTGCCCATTCGACTCCAGCGGGAATCAAAAATAGAACCAGAACCTGTTATCCAGTCGCTGAGCATCCATAGGTACGTTCGTGGACATGCGTAATCATCCGGCTAATCAGACGAAAGTACGGTGTTTCGGCTCAAAAGCTGGGCTTACGGCCGAAGCGACCGTCTTGCTAAAAGATGGCGAGGAGCCCCTTGCGGCTTTGAATCTTGAGGTCGCCCCTCGTGACGGCGAACGCATCAACTGGAAGAGCAAGATCGTTCTTCAGCTCGGAGAGGATGATCTGCCACTCCTATGCTGCGTGTGCCTGGGTTATTTGCCCAAAGCGGAATTCAAGCGACCAACAAAGGGCATTGTCGTAGAACGCCAACCCAATCGGTTATTCATTTCTGCGACTCAGGGCTCAGGGAACTGTTATGCCCTGCCCTTGCCAATAGCTCAGACATTCCGCTTTGGAGCCTTGGCACTGGCGCAGCTCAAGAAGCAGTCTGGGATGGACGATGATAACTTGCTTCTTGCTTCGTTGAGAGGAGCTGCAGCACTATATCAGTGTTGAATACGAACATGAGTGGCGGTCCCAAAGCTGACACTCTGGGCAATTCCATCCCTGATAATCCCCAATGCCGAGCCATTCTCGCTGCCATGTTTGACAATAATCTTAGCCGACTTTGATGAAAAAACGGTCCTTAAAAATTCCTTTCGGCTCCCTCGATGGCAGACTCGTCGCTCCAGAAAATGTGGCTCGCGGACGAGACTGTAATTGCCTGTGTCCAAATTGCGATTGGCCCCTTATTGCTAATCAGGGGGGTCAAACCCGGCCCTATTTTTCTCATGATCGCGGTCCCGAGTGTGTCGGCGGCTTCGAAACAGCCGTTCACAAGATGGCCAAGCAAATCATCTTGGATCACTTAACCGTAGTGCTTCCCGCCCACTCCGTGGAGATAACGCTTCCCGTTACTTCTGAGGACGATGTTCTAACTGGCAGCGTTCTTTACCCCGAGCGTCTCGTTCAGCTGGTGTCGGCCGTGTCAGAAAAGCAGGCTGAAGAACCTGGTCGTTGGATACCGGACGTTACCGCAACCCTTAAGAACAATGCCAAGCTCTACATTGAGATCAAGGTTACTCATGGTGTGGAGCAACCTAAAGCCGAGGCATTGGATAACCTCATGGAGATAGACCTGGGCGACTGGGAGATTGATGCCTTGGCGGATACCGAAGTGCTAGAGCGCGCGGTGCTGAGAATGGCTGCTCGTTGCTGGTACCGCTGTTCACTGTATTCCAATTTAAAAAAAGTTCGACAGAAACAAGCGGAACTGGAGGCCAAGGTATCTGAGGTGCTCGATCGCCGGCGCCGACGTGAAGATAAAGAGCGTGATGCTGCTCGCGAACATCAAAGGCAGCGTGAAGCCGCAAGAGCCAACTATCAGGAAGATCTGAAAAAACTCATCGAGCTCAACACGGTCGCTGGTCAGGAAGCGAGAGAAAAGCTCCTCGCTGCGAATTCGAGCAAGCTTTTACTCGACATTCCACAGCGCTTTCCCAGGGAGTTTGCCAGTGGTCGCTGGCCCAAGTATCTATCGGTACGAGTCGCTGGAGACTGGTTGTTCAACATAGACCGGCGGGTATGGCAAACCTACATTTACGAGCGGGCAATCGCTGACGTTCAGAGGGGGCATCAGGTTTCAGTCAAGCCACTCACTGACAGTATCGTTCGTCGATTTGGCGTTGTTGACTGGGCTAAGCGGCTGAGCGATCTCAAGCTTGAAACCCTGTTTGCAACGAGCAATCGCAAGACCCCGGTTGCTGAAAAAAATGTGTGGTTCCTTACCAGCGAGGAGAATGCCCTGATACGAACCCCGTCAAGCGTCGTTCGAAGCTATCTTGATGCCCTCGTTGCATTTGGTCTATTGAAACGGGCCAGCCCACATACTTATCAGGTAGAAATCTAGAATGGGTGCGCAAAATCTGGGCTGGAAAGTGGACTGTCGCCCGTCCCCCATTAGCGACATCGCCGCAGAAAGTCTTTGATCCACTCAGTTTCAGTTGGTTGGGGTTCTAGCCGGTATTTCTTCGTAATCCTGGAAAACCGCGCCACGTAGGCACATCGCCCGGAGGGTGGCAACCATTCCATCGGGCCTCTTGCACCTTTGCTGCTTAGTGGAATAGAAAAAATATCCTAAAAAGCATCAAAAACCTATGCCAGAAATCGAAATCTGGTTTTTCTTGAGCATACATGCATATATAGTGGAATTACGAACATACTATTTTACCAATTGGAAATTGCGTGCTGAACAGCGTCTGTATAGAGGCAAATATCAAAGTAGACAACACGGGGACGAAGATAAGTCTTCCGGTGATCGTCACCCAAGATGGTTTGCTGAAAAGTTATTTGGATTATTTGATCGTTCATCGATACAAATCTCGGAGCTGGAAAGACAGGAGCGCGTTTGCGGTTCGACTCCTCATCGATTACACGAATCAGAATAAAGACTGCTTTGAAACTCCTCACCAACTGTTTCAGGAGTTTTCAAACAGCCTCTACACCGGAACGATTGGCGAGGACGGTAGCGATCCGAGTTGGCTGCGGTGGAAACCACGCGAGGATAAGGACGCGAACTTTCTAATCAGCCTGATAACACAATACACAGACTGGCTCTCTGAGCAGTATGAA
>Ga0209379_10000778_pt1 | contig 23386 bp, 20 predicted proteins | sample tdDd001_FD_187124 | JGI IMG/M metagenome (GOLD analysis project Ga0209379, IMG submission 187124) | Marine sediment microbial communities from the Atlantic coast under amendment with organic carbon and nitrate - tdDd00.1 (SPAdes)... | ecosystem: Environmental > Aquatic > Marine > Coastal >...
CATATCGCAACTTAAAATGAATTAAAAAGGAGAGATATAATGTAACCTTTTTATTTAAGAAGAGTATAAGTATGCATCAACCTTATTGGAGTCATACCTTAGAATATGGTTAATATTAAAGTTTATAGAGAACATTGAGTATCGTTTTTATTTTTTCATGCAATAGATTACATATGATTCTAATAAGTAGGTATTTACAACAGTTTTTAAAGAAATCAACAGTTTTGTTCACATATAGTTAACATACTGTTGATTTTTTCTTATTAAATATTCGAAACAAATATTTGGATATATAATAAGCCAATCTGTATGAAAAAAATTCCCCTCCTAAACAATTTTACTTTTAAGTACTGAAAGTGGATCTTCCAACAGCTTATCAACATGCTGTTAATAGCAAATTGTAAGTTTATTTTCAAAAAACAAGGTTATCAACAGATTGTTCATAACACCCATAAAACACTCTAAGTTAAAGCCCCTGTATTAACAACATATGTTAATAGCCTGTTATTAGACCTTTTTGTGCTAAAAATCCTATAAATAATGATTTCACTTACCAACATTATTAACAGGATATTATAATCATTATATTTTTTAGAAAAATTAAAAGAAAAGATAATAATATAATAAGTGTTGATAAGCGTATAAGAATGGTGGATAAACACAAAATATCAAAAAATGAAATTTGACTCATTTAGAAGAAAAGTAGAATTTGAAATTCGTCATTAAAAATTGACTTATATTTGTGATTAAACTAAATTGATTAAATAGGAAGTTTAAAAGAAGAATTCTTATTGATGAATTTAGTATATTGCAATTATCTATTCTAAACTGAACAAAAAGAATGAGCTGGGAAAATAGAAATTTCAAATTGCTATTGGTGGAGGACAACAAGCTAAATCAGATTGTTGTCAAGTTTAGTTTAAAACGATTTGGTTACGATATTGTAACAGCCAACAATGGAATTGAAGCCATAGAGGAATTTAAACAAAATGAGTTTGATTTTATTCTTATGGATGTGATGATGCCAGAGATGGATGGCTTGGAAGCGACTAAACAAATTAGACTGTTAGAAAATGGTCAGAATATCCCGATTATTGCTCTTACTGCTGATGTTATTACAGCCACGGAAAATAAATGCATGGAGTGTGGTATGTCTGCACACATGTCAAAGCCTTTTGAGGTTGGTAAACTTTTCGATATCCTGGAAAGTTTAAATCTGTAAATTGAATTTTGCTTTTATCTTTTATTTCATTTGTCATTTATTATTGGATGAATGAGACTATTTTTGTGCTTTACAATGAAGAAACTGTAATCCATTACAAACAGCTTTTAAGACAACAAGAATGAATGAAGACTTCGATTTAAGAAATCAAGAAGTTAGGGAAAAAGAGCTTGATATCGATCAAAAACTAAGACCCTTACGTTTTGAAGATTTTAGTGGACAAAAAAAGATTGTTGAGAATCTAGACATTTTTGTAAAAGCTGCAAAAATGCGTGAAGAAGCTTTGGATCACGTATTACTACACGGACCTCCAGGGCTTGGAAAAACAACACTTTCGAATATTCTTGCCAATGAATTGGGAGTTGGAATAAAGATTACATCAGGACCAGTACTTGATAAACCTGGTGATTTGGCAGGACTTTTAACCAACCTCGACGAGAATGATGTTCTTTTTATCGACGAGATACACCGTTTAAGCCCCATTGTTGAAGAATATTTGTATTCCGCTATGGAAGACTTCAGAATAGATATTGTGATCGATAAAGGGCCTGCTGCGCGTTCAATTCAATTGGAGTTAAATCCATTTACCTTGATTGGAGCAACGACTCGTTCAGGTTTATTAACCTCGCCTCTTCGTGCTCGTTTTGGAATCAACTCTCACTTAGAATATTACGATCTTTCAGTCCTTACACAAATTGTTAAACGATCAGCTAAAATTCTTGATATTGAAATTACACATGAAGCTGCAGGAGAAATAGCATCCCGAAGTAGAGGAACACCTCGAATAGTAAATGCACTTCTTCGTCGAGTTCGCGATTTTGCTCAGGTAAAAGGAAATGGATCTATCGATTTGGAAATTACTCAATATTCGCTTGAGGCTTTAAATATCGATAAACATGGTTTGGATGAAATGGATAATCGAATTCTAACAACTATTATTGATAAGTTTAAAGGTGGGCCAGTTGGTATTACTACGATTGCTACAGCGGTTAGTGAAGATAGTGGTACAATTGAAGAAGTTTACGAACCATTTCTGATAAAAGAAGGTTTCATAAAACGAACACCTCGTGGACGTGAAGTAACAGCTCTAGCCTATTCTCATTTAGGAAAAAGTCGTTTTGAAGATCCCAATACTCTTTTTTAAAACAATACATAATTAGATATTAATAGATGTCAAAAATAAAATCAATACTTTATACTTTAGCCACTATTTTAATTATTATTGGAGCTCTTTTTATTTTACAAGATGATGCTTACGGTATTGCAATTCTAGGTTTAGGATTGATGCTGAATGTTATTTATAGGGCGATAAATTTAGATAGAAATAAGCTTTGTTCTTTCCATTGGCTAGAACTTTTAAAACTTGTAAGTATGATACTTATGGCCGTGGCTTGTTTAAGTTTTATATTAGAATTAGATCAGAAATTTAATTTATTGATTCTTTCTATCGTTTTAGATTTATTAGTGAATATGAAAGAAATTTCCTTTAAAAAGGAGAATAAATAAAATGGAAACTTAATCGTTTCTCAAACGAATAAGTGAATAGGATTGTAATCGGTATTTCTGATTATTAATCCTATTTTTTTTGAATAAATGTATTCGTGATTATGAAATTTGGATGCAATACTTTACTTTAAATTTATTGAAATTACCATTAACTTAGAGTATGCCTTTTGTGGTATTTAATATGACACATTAAAATAATATAATATTAACTATTACTTAATATTGCAAATACCCATGCTTGTTTTTTAATTTGAATATTTGTGAAGGAAATAATTCTTAACATTATCTTTATTTTAAAGTGATATACACTTGATTTACTATCGTTTATGCAAATTATATCTTCAAAAAAAGTTAACTTTCTAATTACATTCTCCAGTGCAATAATTATTCTAATTGAATTTTTACTATTCTTATATATAGAGGATAAGGCCTTGGTGCTTTTTATTAGTCTAGTTCTTTTAAGTAGCTTCATGTTTATAATATCACGCTATTTAATACGTCGATTTCTATATTCTAAAATACGAATGCTTTATAAAACAATTCATGATACTCAGTTTATCGACAGGGAATTTGTAGATAAAATGAAGACCATTGATATTTTAGACGAAGCTGAAAAAGAAGTAAGAGAATGGAGTGAGGGGCGTGGTTCGCTGATCATGCAAATGAAAAGGCAAGAAGAATATCGAAAAGAATTTATAGGTAATGTATCTCACGAATTAAAGACACCAATTTTTAATATACAAGGATATATATTAACTCTTCTTGATGGAGGTTTAGAAGATGAAAATATTAACAGAGCATATCTTGAACGTACTGAGAAAAGTATTAATAGAATGATTGGAATTGTAAATGATTTGGAATCTATATCGAAACTAGAATATGGTGAACTAAAATTAATTCCAGAGCATTTCAATATTATTGAGACTATAAATGAGGTCGTCGAAATGCAAGAAATGCGAGCTCAAAAGCATAAAATTAAACTTCAATTTCCTCAATCAAATTCCATTGCAAAATATGTGGATGCTGATAAAAAAGAAATTTTTCAAGCCTTAGTTAATTTAGTTGTAAATTCAATTAAATATGGAAAACAAGGTGGAAAAACTCAAATAGAAGTGATGGATATGGGGGATAAGTTATTGATAGAGGTTCGAGACACAGGAATTGGGATAGAAAAGGATAATCTTCCGAGAATATTTGAGCGCTTTTATCGAGTAGATAAAAGTAGATCGAGAAATATGGGTGGATCTGGATTGGGATTAGCGATTGTAAAACACATTATTGATGCACACGAGCAAAGTATAAATGTAAGTAGTACCTACGGCGAAGGCTCTAGTTTTACTTTTACATTGAATAAAGCAACTAACACTTAAGCATAGAAAATAATTGATATGGAAAATAGTGATTATAAAATTTTACTTGTAGACGATGAATCCGATATTTTAGAATTCTTAAGCTATAATTTAAAGAAGGAAGGTTTTCAAGTAGAAACAGCTAACAATGGTTTGGAAGGCATAGAGGTTGCAAAAAAAATCAAACCTCATTTAATCGTTTTAGATGTGATGATGCCAGAAATGGATGGTATAGAAACATGTGAAAAGATTAGAGAAATGCCAGATTTGTCTGATGTACTTATTACTTTTTTAACGGCTAGAAGCGAAGATTATTCTCAAATTGCAGGTTTTGATGCAGGTGCTGACGATTACATTAGTAAACCAATTAAGCCAAAAGTTTTAATATCTCGGGTTAAAGCCATGTTAAAACGTGCTAACAGATCGAATGATAATTTTGATGATAACACAAATTCTTTAATTCAGATTGGTACTATTGCGATTGATAGAGAACGCTACTTGGTTATAAAAGGGGAAGAGGAACTTTCTTTACCGCGAAAAGAATTTGAGCTTTTGTTATTATTATCATCTCGTCCGCAAAGAGTATTTACAAGAGAAGAGATTTATAATGGTGTGTGGGGAGAAAATATAATTGTTGGTGATAGAACAATTGATGTTCACATTCGAAAACTAAGAGAGAAATTAGGTGATAATTTAATAAAAACCGTTAAAGGCGTAGGCTATAAATTTGTTGACTAGGATTCAATTTTTACACAAAAAACATTCAGAGGCTTAATTTATATCAAGATTAGATATAAATTAAGCTTTTTTTGTATTGAAACATGAAATTAAGCTTGGGCCAAACAAGCAATACTTATTTTGATACCTTCGGTTTTGAGTAATTCTTGAGAGCAGGATTCAAGCGTTGCACCGGTTGTAACAACATCATCTACCAATAAAATATGTTTATTTTCTAAAGCAGTGCTTGATTTTATTCCAAATACATTTTTCACATTCAACCATCTCTCAACTTTATCTTTCTTAGTTTGCGATACAGAATGTGTATTTCGTACAAGTACATCAACAACTAATTTCGATTTCATAACCTCTGCCATTCCTTTCGCAATCATTTCAGCTTGATTATAAGTTCTGATTTTTTTCTTTTTAGGATGAAGAGGTACTGGAATAATAACATCAATGTCTTGATATGCCTTTGAATTGATTAAAGTGTTGCCAAAATGCCTTCCTAATTCAATACCAATATCTGCTTGCTTGTGATATTTTAATTTATGTAGAAGCTTTTGATATCGGCTACCTTTATTGAAAGTGAAAAATGCAGTCGCATTATCTATTTTAACTCGCCCGATAAAAATATCTGAAATAGGATTTATTTTTTGAAGGTGGAAATTGGTCTTTGGTAATTGAAAAAGACAAGAGGTGCAAATAGCTTTTTCATTTCGGAATAAATAATTACCGCAAGCTGCACAACACAACGGAAAAAATAGATTTAAAAAGTCCCACCAAATACGACTAAGATAAAGGCTTAAAGAGTTCCATATTTTATAAGGAGCTTTAGGAGGCATGTAAAATACGTTTCGAGTATAATCTATATAACAAGCTTATTTTCAGAGATAATTTAAAAATAATAATCTGAACAAAAAAATACGAGATTACATATTATAATAAAAGGAGGTCATTTTTTAATTATCGAAAGCTCTTTGCTTAAAAAAGAGACTGAATATCATTTTCATCAATATTGCCTATTCCAACTAATCTTAATAGCTTTGCTTGATTTTAAATCTTAATAAGAGTTAGTGGGGAAGCCAGAATTAAATAAAGAGAATAATTACGGTACAAGCATGAGTGTTTGGGAAGAATTAAAGGATTATTTAAATCGTAATCGTTATGGTTTAATGGGAACTCTAGCTTTCCATATGGTACTTATTATACTCTTATTATTATTTAAGCTTAATTCGCCAATGCGATTTGTAGAAACTGAAATTCTTTTATCTATTCCTGACGATATTATTGAGCAAATAGACGTTGAGAATAAACGAGTGGAGGATGAGAAAATTGAGAAACAAAAAGAGAAAGTATCCTCTAGTGTTGATGAATTATTAAAATCGATAGCTGTAAATCAAGATTTAAAAACTGAAAATAAAAAAGCAGCTACTGCCAGTGATTTAGATAAAATGATAGATGATATCAAGAATGAACTAAAAGGCTACGAATCGAATGATTATGGTGCTGGTAAAAAAGAATTAGAAACCTTTAAAAAAGATAGTGTCAATTTATCTGAAGAACGAAAAAAGCAATTGAAAGTGGATTCGTTAAAAAATATGGAATACAGTGGCCCTAGTAGTGTATTCTATAGTTTAAAAGGACGTCGTAAATTAATATTACCAATTCCTGTTTTTAAATGCGAAGAATCAGGGCGTGTTCGTGTTGAAATTACAGTTAATAGGCAAGGTAAAGTGATTAAAGCGCGTGTTGTTGAAAATGAATCAGACACTAAAGACGATTGTTTGTTCGAAGCAGCCTTGAATGCAGCTTATCGCTCACGATTTAATTCGGATAATAAAAGTCCAATTAAACAAGTGGGAAGCATCACCTTTAACTTTGTTAAACAGTAAAAATGAGTACTATAGCTCGAATTGAATGTGTGATATTCATTTTTAATCATTCTATTCTTCAGGCTGAAAGCAGAAACTCCGAATATAAAAACTAAGAATTTATTAGAAATGATTAAATTCGGAGATCAAAATTAACATCAAATAGCATAACCTATGGCTTTATTCCTTTCATCAAAACTTCGAAAAGCAGCAAACACTTCAAAACTTGAAGACAAAAAAAATCAGCTTTTGAACGATCACAACGAGTTTAATGCTTTTGAGGAATCAGAAGATTTACAGAATTATATTGAACTTGAGAAAGAGGTGAATTCCGACGATTTTAAGCAAAAAAGAAAGCAAGTTGAAAAAAAGCGCTTTAAGGGAAGTGATCTTGATAGAAAGGAAAAAGAACTAAAGAAGATTTTAAAATCTAAGCAATACAGAATTTATGCATCTGTTACCGAAGGATCGGATTTTTCAATGTATAAAAAAGTGAAAGAATCTGATGATCTTCTAAAGTATATAGACCTACAAGCGGATGTTAATTCTGGAAAATTAACCAAGAAAGACGATAAAGAAGCATGGTTAAGCTATGAACAATTAAAAAAATCATCGGAAATTCGAGCTTATTTTAAGTTTAAAAATTCATCGAATTTCAAGATGTATTTAAAGATTTTAGAATCGGATTTAGTACAAAAAGTTGAAGAATTAAATGCAGAGTTAGCTTCAGAAGAGTTTATTTCAGAAAAGAAATATTTGTTAGATAAAAAGCGATTCTTAAAATCAGAAGCCTATAATAGGTTAACCACATACAAGGAATTGAGTGAAAGTGAAACTTTCAAAAAGCATTTTAGTTTGAAGAAAAAAAATAATTTTCATTTGGTGAATAAATGGAGATTAACTTTTTCTGAAGATTTCGAAGGAGATGCTTTAGATAAAGAAAAGTGGATAACACGTTATTATTGGGGTGATGTTTTAATGAATGATGCTTATGCTTTGCCTAATGATGAGCATATTTTTACGGAGAAAAATATAAAGATATCGAATTCAATAGCTCGACTTGAGACCCGAAAAGAAAAAGCTGAGGGTAAAGTTTGGAATGCCAATGTCGGTTTTGTTCCAAGAGAGTTTGATTATACATCAGCCTTAATTAGTACTGGAAAATCTTTCAGACAGCAATATGGTCTTTTTGAAGCTAAAATTAAGGTAAGTGATATTAAGAATGTGATGCATTCATTCTGGATGCTTTCTGATATGAACCTGCCTCATATTGATATTGCTAGAACAAGCAGTTGCGGAAAATTATTCCCAGGCCATATTTCAGGAAGTGAAGATAATCCTATTGTTAAAAAATCGAAGGTTAAAGGTTTAGATTGGACAAAAGATTTCTTCATTTATTCGTTAGAGTGGACAAAAGAGAAATTAGTTTGGAAAATAAACGATGTTGTTGTTTACATTCAAACTGAAAATATCCCACAAGAACCAATGTATTTGCTTCTAAGTTCTGGTATTTCAAATCCAAATTCAGATGTGAATGCTGTAATGGAAATTGACTGGGTAAAATGTTACGAACCAGCATAAATCTCATTTAATATATTTGTATATAAAAATGCCCCTAATTCATTTGAATTAGGGGCATTCTTTATAGTAAGTTAATTCTTATTTCTTCTTTTTATCAGCCAAGCGATATAATCTGTGCTCAACTTGAGTTGAGATTCTAAACATGACTGGAGCAATAATCAATGTAAGGAAAGTTGCTACGGTTAATCCGAATATAACAGTCCAAGACATTGGTCCCCAGAAAGCGGTACTATCACTACCAAAAGATAGATGTGGATCGAACTCACTAAAGAGTGTTAAGAAATTGAAGTTCATACCAACAGCGAGAGGTAATAAACCTAGAACAGTTGTAATTGCGGTAAGTAAAACAGGACGTAAACGTGTTTTACCTGCTTGAGCGATACAGTCAATCTCTTGTTGTGGTGTTAGATGCTTTCTTCCTTCAAGATCAGTATTTGCCTTTTTCTCTTTTCTAAGTAAATCGATATAATCGACCAGAACAATACCATTATTTACAACAATACCTGCTAGTGATATAATACCAATACCTGTCATTAAAATAACGAATGGCATATTGAAAATACCTAATCCTAGGAAAACACCAATGGTACTAAATAGTACTGTGATCATGATAATAAGAGGCTTAACCGCTGAGTTGAATTGAGTTACCAAGATTAATGTAATCAAGGCTAAAGCAATCATTAGTGCCTCGGCTAAGAAATCTTGTGTCTCTTCTTGTTCTTCTTGTTCTCCAGTAAGCTTAAAATCATATGCTTTTGGCATGATATAGTCAGCCATTAATTCGCGAATACGTGTATTTATTTGGTTAGCATTGAAACCTTCAACTACATTTGAATAAATAGTTACAACACGTTTATTTTCGATACGATTAATTCTTTCATATGTCGAACCATATTTATAGGAGGCAACAGATGAAATAGGTATTTGTATAAATTGATTATTCACAGGACTCATTAATGAAATCTTTTGATTCATTAGAGCGGGTACATCGTGGCGATATTTATCGCTTAAACGCAACATGATATCATATTCATCTTCACCATCTTTAAACTTAGATACCTCTAAACCATATAAAGAATTACGAAGTGCACCTGCAACTTGACTTGTAGATAAACCGAAACGACGCACTTTATCTCTATCAATATTGATTAACATTTCTGGTTTACCTTGATCTAAGTCTAACTTTAATTCTTCAACCCCTGGAATTTTATCGTCATCAAGCATTTGCTTAATATTATTGGAAATAGATAAAAGTTTTTCGAAGTCGTCACCAGAGATTTCAAGATTGATAGGATTACCAACTGGAGGTCCATCTTCATCTTTCTCTACAAAAATCTTAGCACCTACAAAACCATTTAGGTTTTTCGAGATCAGTTTCATTATTTCAGAGGTACTATGACCTTTTCTTTCTTTATACTCAACAAAAGAAATAGTAGTTAAGGATTTGTTTGCAGCTCGGCCTGATTCAAACATACCACCTTTACCAGATCCTACATTAGTAGCTACTGAGCGGATAATATCTTGATAAGGTTCAAGTGTTTTTTTGACAATTTTCTCGACTTTTTCCGAAACTTTATCAGTTTTATGAATATCGGTACCTAATGGTAACTCCATGGTTACATAGACTGATTTTGGTTCATTATCTGGAAAAAACACAACGGTTGGATTACTTCCAAAATAGAAGGAAATAGAACCAATCATTAATACAAATGTTGCAAAGAAGAATAGGAGAGGACGAATCCCTTTTAGAGTATATCGTAATGTCTTCTCATAAATATTTTCAAGTGTTATAAGCATTTTCAGCTGGAACCAACGTGCAAATGGTCTTAATGCAAATAAGTTGAATAACATGATAATCGCGATACAAGCTAAGATGTTTGCAATTAAAAAGTTTGATGCGATATAAAATGGTATTGAAATAGCAATAAGTACAGATACTATTGTAATAACACGTTTGTATTTTAATTTCACACTAATATCATCAATCTTAACAAAAGTGGCCGTAAATACAGGGTTCAGAATTAAGGCTACAAAAAGTGATGATGTTAATACAATAATTAATGTAATTGGTAGATATTTCATAAATTCCCCCATAATACCACCCCACATAAGGAGAGGAAAAAAGGCTGCAACAGTTGTTGCTGTAGATGAAATAATAGGTCCTGCAATCTCACTTACTCCTTTTTTTGTTGCCTCGAAAGGAGAGAGACCTTCTTCGTGGAGTCGATAAACATTCTCGACGACGACAATGGCATTATCCACCAACATACCTAAGGCAAGAATCAGAGAGAATAGAATCATCTGATTTATGGAATACCCCATCTGGCTGAGAACGATGAAAGAAATGAACATAGACATCGGAATAGCTAGACCAGAAAATAGAGCATTCCTTAATCCCATAAATATGTATAGAATAAGAATAACCAAAATCATACCCATGATAATAGAATTCTCTAGATCACTAATCATACCACGAACATCTTCCGAAGTATCGTTTGTAACTGTAACCGTTAATCCTTTTGGTAAAAAACCACTTTCTTTAAGTTCATTTATAATTTTATAAATCTGATCGGTAGCGGCTAATAGGTTTTCGCCACTTTTCTTACTTAAAGAAAGTGACACAACAGGATTGTTATTTAAACGAGAAATTGAAGAAAGCTCTTCGTAGCCATCTACAACTTCGGCTACATCTTTAAGGTAGATAACTTTATTATTTGTGACTTTTACAATGGTGTTTTTAATTTGATCCATTGATGTATAGTCGGCTGATGTACGAATACTTCTACGTGTATTATCTGTAATTAAAGTACCAGCACTCATGGTTACATTTTCATCACCAATTGCTGTTTCAATATCTTTAAAAGCGATACCATTAGCTTCCATTTTGTGTAAATCGGCGTTAATTTTAATTTCACGCTCATCGATACCTTTAATGTCAGCCTCTGAAACTTCGGTAAGTGATTCGAATTTATCTTGAAGCTCTTCAGCAAAATGTTTTAAATCGTCTAGACCGTAATCACCTGATAGGTTCACATTTAAAATTGGGAAATCAGCCATGTCGATATCCTCAACAACAGGATCGTTAGGTAAATCATCTGGCAATTCACTTAATGCTTTATCAACCTTATCTTTTGTGTCTTGTAGTGCTTGTTTAACTTCAATGTCTGTATTAAACTCTACTATAATTAAACTCATATCTTCGTAAGAAGCAGAAGATAGTTTTTTGACATTTTTTAATGATTTCAATTCTTTTTCAAGAGGTCTTGTCACCAAATTCTCTATATCGACAGGTGAGTTACCTGGATATGGTGTAGAAACTGAAATATTAGGAATAACTACCTCAGGAAACAATTCCCTTGGCATACCCATATACGAGAACAAGCCATACAAACATAAAAGAGCTGTTAGAATAAAAATTGAATTCTTGTTCTTTAATGCTGCAAACGTAGGCTTAAACTGCCTTTGTTCTTTTTCGTCAGATGTGTTTTTAATATTATCGTTCATCTTTATATTATTGTAATCCGATAGAATCGGGATGAAATTCTAAATTTTGAAATACGGTCATTATTTAATGTTGATAAGCGTACCGTTAACCACTTGCGAAAACCCTTCTGTTATAATTAAATCACCCAATTTAAGACCTGATTCGATCATAGAAAGGTTGTTGTAAGTTTTAGAAACGTCTACGTAAACTTTCTTTGCCAACATTTTTTTATTTTTCTTTTCAGCAACATACAGGTAGTTACCTTTAAAGTCTTTTTTAATGATGATAGATGGAACGACTAAAGCTTCATTCTGAACAAAATCACGAATTTTAATAATTGAGATAAGATTTGGTTTAATAACTTGACCTGGATTTCTCAAATTTACGCGAACTTTAAAGCTTCTATTTGCAGGATCGATAACATTTGAAGTACGATATATTGGTGCTTCTGTTTGGTAATTGATAGCTGGGAAATCTAATTGTGCAATTCCTCCAGCCTTAATAGAAGTCAGGTAAGTTTCCGAAACATCACCTTCAACGTAAACACGACTGATATTTACCAACTGAGCAAGTGGAACAGAAGGACTAGCCATTTCGCCTTTCTTTTGGTGAACTTCATCTATGATTCCATTAAAAGGAGCACGTACAATTGCTAAATCTTTTTGTGCTTCTAGAGCATTTAGGTTGTTTTCAAGAGATTCCTTATTTGTTTTAGCTGTTAGAAACTCAACTTCAGAACCAATCTTTTGATTCCATAAACGCTCTTGTCTTTCGAACAAGGTTTTGCTTAAAACTAATTTTGTGTTGAGCTCATCTATCATGCTTTGTAATTGCTGGGTATTCAATTTTGCGATAGTATCACCTTTTTTTACATATTGTCCTTCTTTTACATCAATTGAAATAATATTTCCAGATGCTTCTGGTTGAATTGTGATATTCTTATCGGCTTCAACATTACCAGTAATCTGAATAAAATGTTCAAATTTTGAAACATTTAATTTCTCAACATTAACATTTAGGGCAATTTCTTTTTTGGAGCTTTTATTAACTTCCGATTCTAGTTTTGAAATTTTCTTTTTCAAAACCTTCATCTCAGTTTTATATTCTTTTAAAAGTTCGGTTTTGTTTTTATTCTCGTCAGCATTCTTTGCAGAACATGCAAATAATAATGGAATAAGACCTGCTATAATATATTTTTTCATTGTTTTCTATTTGTGAAATCAGTTAGAATAAATCGACTGATTTATTAATATGAATTAATTAGATTGTCTTTAAAGAGAAGCTTATAATTGCCCAAGAGCTTTGTCGAAAGCAACTTTTGAGTTTAAGAGATTTAAAGTTGATCTGATATAAGCTGTATGAGAATTTAAATACTGTTCTTCGTTGTTAGAAAGTTCGGTACTTGTTGAAACACCTTCGTTAAATTTAATTAGAGTTCTTTCATAAATACGTTTGGCAATTTCTAAGCCTTTTAAATCGTTCTCATAATTCTCTTTAGCATTCACTAGTGTATTGTGCGAAATGCTTAAATCTTTTTTAAGGTTTTGCTCAGTATTATATTTTTGATCTTCGATTTTTTTATAATTAATTTTTTCTTGTTGAATTTTAGAACGTCGATTAAATCCTGTGAATATTGGCATACTTACCTTCAGGCCAATCATTGATGATTTAAACCAAGGTACATTGCTTTTATATACATTTGAGACATCAGTACTTGTATTTTTACCGTAATTATAAAACGCTGACAAGTTTGGTAAATAACCTGCTTGCTCATTTTTTATAATTAATTTTTGAGCCTGCAGTTGTGTATTAATAATCTTATAATCAATATGATTTTCAAGGTCAAGATCTTTTGCTTTTGTTTTTGTAATTCTAAGAGGAGTAATAATTCCATCTAAATTATTTTTAAGCTCAATCTTACTGTCAATATCATAGCCCATGGTAAACTTTAACATGATAAGCGCATTTGAAATGGCTCTTTTAGCATCCGATAATTGATTTTCTGAACGTTTTAGCATCAACATGACTTGATCAACATCGAGCTCTTCGCGAAAACCATTCTCATAATAAGCTTTAGTTTCGAAATGGGTTTTCTTTGTGATAGCTACATTTTCTTCAATAGTTTTGAAATTTTCACGAGCGACCAACACATTGTAATAGGCTTGAGCGACAGCATCTTTAACTTCAATTTCTGATTTTGCTTTTGTGTTTTGTGAAAGTTGTACAAAAACCTTGGCCGCTCCTAGACCAACAATATATGATCCATCAAAAATTTTCTGATCGACAGAAATGGTTGCAGAACTGGCAAAGGTTTGACCAAACTTAACGGGAGTGTATTCACCAGGATTACCACCAAAAATTTCAGATGGTAGTAAACTCACAGGAATATCTAAGTTTTTTGAATAGTCTGCACTAGCTTTAACTTGAGGTAAACCAGTTGAAATGGCTTCCCAAACTTTTTTCTTCGCTACTTTTAAATCGTAGTCGCTGCCCTTAACTGTATAAGAATTTTCTAACGCATAGTTCTGGGCTTCTTGCAAAGTAAATTTTGTGAGATTTTCCGTTTGTGACTTTACCCCCAAACCTGAAAACACCAGCAAAAGGATACTTGCAATTTGTAGGATACTTTTCATTTTTACATTCATTGTGTTAGTGGTGATTTTAGAATATTTTTTATAAGTGGTTATTTATGTTTTAGATACTTTATTTAGATATTCAATTCCCATTGTACTACATATACCATGTAAGTGATAAATGGTGAGCTCTCTATTTAATTCCTCACTCATTAATTCTTCCTTACTAAAAACGTCATACTCTTCGTTCCATATATTTAAATAGAAACGAACCAATATGTTGGATACAATATCAATATTTAACTCTTGACGATACAAACCTTCACTAATTCCTTGTTTTAAGTTGAGTTTTAATTCTTCTCCAAAAAGTTTCATCTTACCATTTTTGAATTTAGACCATAAGTCCGGATGATATTTTTTTAAATCGAAATCTAAGGAATGATGTGGTTTTTTGATCATTTCGGATACAAAGCGATAAAACTCCCAATAGCGATCAATAGCATTTAGTCCTTCAAACTTTGGAGATTCAAAGGAGAATTTAGGATGAGCTAATTCCCAGTCCAATGCTTTATCTATAAGATTTTCTTTATTGGTGTAGTATCGATATAGGGTTTTTTTAGAAATAGCTAGTTTTTTGGCAATGTCGTCCATAGAAATGCTGCGAGTTCCGCAGTCGAAAAACATTTCACAGGCATATTCTAATATTTTTTGCTTCTGGTTTTCCATTTTGCAAATATAATGTATAAATAAACTCAGGAAACTATACATGTGTTAAAAGTTTCCTAAGTTTTATTAAAATGACAATATCATTTAAGATTTATTCTATATGTGTTATCTTAAGACTATTATCTGAATGTGAAAGTAGAAAGGAATCGAAGAGAAATTCGATTCTTTTAGGCGAAATAGGAATAATTATCGGTAAACAGGTGAAATACCAATTTTGTTGATCTAGTTTGATTGTTTGGATTTTACATTTACAACAGTAAAACCTTTCGATTTCCAGCTCTCTATTCCTTTTTGAAGTGTGAAAATTTTATGTGGGTACTTCTCAGCAATTAACCAACTGGCTTTTTTGCTTCGTTTTCCATATCTACAATAAATTAAAATAGGTCTCGAATTTGGAGTGGCATTAAGAATAGAAAAAAGTTTTTCAGAAGTTTCAGCAAATACAGCTCCTTTAATATAGCCTTCTAAATGATCTTCTTGTCTACCAACATCTATTAATAGATGATTATTGTTGGTTATAATAAGGGAATGAAATTCTTTGGCATCCACCTTTTTAAATTCAATTTTCTGTGCTTGGATTGTGAAATTCGAAAATAAAACGATTAGAAACAACAGGTATCGCATAATGTGCGTGATTATATTATGAATTGAATAATAGCTTTACTCTTCTAAAAAGAAAAAATCAGACATGACATCATTTGATATGAAAACGCCTTTATCTGTAAGTATAACGTGACCATTTTCAATTCGAACATCTTTACTTTGAATGAATTTATCAGCTTTTTCTTTGCAGTATTTGTAATACAAATCACCAAATTCATTTTTTACGATATCTAGGTTCAAACCCCACATAGTTCTTAATGAAGTTAAAACATAGTCATTAAACCGATCAGTGAATGAGAGCTCTTCATATTCAGAATATTCACCACCTTCTTCTATGGCTTTCATATACTTTAGGTTATCTGATATATTCCATTCCCGCTTGTTAATATCGTAGGAATGGGCTGATGGTCCTAGGCCTAAGTACATCTTTTGTTGCCAATAACTACTGTTGTGTCGAGATTCTAGACCTGATTTACTAAAACTCGATATTTCGTAATGAGTAAACCCATGCTTTTTAGCTTCAGAAATAAGAAGCTTATATTGAGTCAAACTAATATCTTCATCGACCTCCTTAATAATTCCCTTTTTCAGTTTATGAGAAAAAACGGTATTAGGATCATACATCAAATGGTATGAGGAGATATGTTGAATATTTAATTCAAATACCTTTTTTAGATTCTCTTTCCATTTATCAACAGTTAAACCAGGTACACCATATATTTGATCTACAGAAATGTTATCAAAGCCATAGGATTGGGCTCTTTTTATAGCATCATAAGCTTGTTGGCCAGAATGACGGCGGTTCATTAAAATTAAATCTTCGTCATGAAATGATTGAATACCTACAGATAATCTGTTTATCGAAGTCTTTTTCAATTCTGTAAGATAAATATCAGTTAAATCATCAGGATTAGCTTCTAAAGTGATCTCGGCCTTTTCATTAATGGTGAAATGTTGTTCGACTTCTGAAATTAAAAATTGAATTTCTTCTGGTGAATAAACCGATGGTGTGCCTCCACCAAAATAGATGCTATCTATATTTTTACCTTTAAGATAATCTTTTCTTAAACCCAGTTCTGTTTTTAAACAAGACAGCATTCTTTCTTTAGCCTGAAGACTTATGCTTTTATGAAAGGCACAGTAATGGCAGAGCTGCTTACAAAAGGGAATATGAAAATAGATTCCAGACATACTAGGCTGCTTTAAGAGTTTGATATTTAATGCATAATGTCAATAACGAAAGAACATTTCTTATATTGTGACATTCAAGTTGGAAATAAGAATGCAACGTTACTTAAAAATTATCGTCTTTCAGATAGTTGATAGCAACCAAATTAAAAAATTGTTTCAGCCCGATTGCTCGGGAAAAATATTTAGCATGAAAAAATTAAGAAATATAATGGTCGGCCTTTTATCTATGGTTTTAATCTTAGCAATAACAACCCCTGTTTTTGCTGATGGTGTTAAGGGAAACGGAAAGGTAAAAACAGAGAACCGCCAAGTGAGTGAGTTTTCTGGAATAAAAGTAAGTGGAGCTTATACGATTTATTTAACGCAATCAGACAAATGTAGTCTGAAGGTTGTTGTTGATGAAAATATCCAGGATCTTATCAAAACAGAGGTGAAGAATAAGGTTTTGTATATTAAGAATGAAAAAAGTATTCATCACACTAAGAAAATGGAACTATATATTAGTTTTAAGTACTTACGATTTATAAAAGCTAATGGTGCTATTTCATTAAAGAATGAAAGTATCTTGAAATTCGATGAACTCGATATTGAGATTAATGGAGCTTCATCAGCGAAATTGGAATTATCTGCCAATAAATTATCAATTGATAATAGTGGTGCTTCATCTATTAATTTAAAAGGAAAAACCAAAGAATTGAATATTGATATTTCTGGTGCAGGTAGTGTAAATGCTCTTGATTTAAAAGCGAGTGAAGCACGTATTGATATAAGTGGTGTGGGAAGCGGAAAAGTTTATGTTGAAGATAAATTGAATGTTAGTATTTCGGGTATAGGTTCAGTTAAGTATAAAGGAGATCCAGCGGTAAGTAGTGATATTTCATTCCTAGGTGTTCTGAAAAAAATCTAAGAAAATAGACTAGAGTATTAAATTAATCCCCTATGTTTAAAAAAGTTAAACATGGGGGATTTTTATGAGAAAACGATTGAGCATCCGAAAAACTTCAGCAACTTTGTATATTATTTCTCAATTCCTTGAAGATGACTATTTATATAAAAAGTGTAAATTTATAATATGGGCAACAACCTACTTATACGTAATATAATCTGGGCAATCGTAATTTTTATTTTATGCTCTGTTCCTGGAGATAGTCTTCCACAGACTTCTGCGATTCGGATTCCTCATTTTGATAAGATGGTTCATTTCGGACTTTTCTTTATAATGGGAATTTTTTTAATTTCTGAATTAAGGAATCAAACGAAATTGAGTCGGTTGACTGTTAGCATTATTACACTTTCACTTATTGCAATTTATGGAGCTGTTATAGAAGTATTGCAAGAACATTATTTTGTTCGAAGAAGTGGTGATACTTGGGATCTTGTAGCAGACGTTACCGGAGGTGTTTTTTCGGTATTAATGTTTCCTTTCTTAAAAAGACAAAAGGACTTACTCTTAAATCGTAAGCCCTTTTGCAATTATTCTTTTCTGAAGAAAATTCTATAAACTGATATACTCGTCAGTTCCTTCAATCTCAGTAATTAGTTTACCAACAGTTCTGTCATTAAATAAATCGTATAGTTGTTGGCGAATACCACCGAATTGCCCGTGAACAGGACATGGATCTTGATTATTTGTATCAGTTTTGCACGGACGCATACCAATTAAACAATTCTCAAACATATCAAGGCCATCAACAATCTCAACAATATTCATTAGGCTAATCTCCATTGGATCTTTTCCTAAACCAAAGCCACCATGAGGTCCCTTTGTTGAGCTTAGTAGTTTTTGTCTAGCTAAACTTTGTAGTATTTTCCCTAAAAAAGGAGTTGGAATTTCTAGATCTTCAGAAATCTTTTTGATACCAATTTTCTTACCATCCTGAGCATGTAATGCTAAGTAGATAACAGATCGGATTGCGTATTTACAAGTATTCGATAACATTCTTATTCTTTCTAGTAGTAATATGCTAAATATGTTGTGATTAAGCATATTAGCAAGTCGTGGTATATTATTATTAAATAGAATTTTCCAATAGTGAGAGAATAATATTTAATGAAGCAAATATAGGAAAATTAAAAGACTAATAAAGCATCTCTAACTCTGTAACTCTCAATTTATCATGATTCTTAAAATCTAGATATATTTAAGAGGAAATTACTTTACTGGTATTTTGTCAATTCGATTTTGATGGCGACCACCTTCAAATTCTGTTGAAATAAATGTTTCAGCAATAGCCTGTGCTTCTTCATATGAAATGAAGCGAGCTGGCATACCACAAATATTTGCATTATTGTGCTGACGTGCTAATTCTGCAATTTCAGCTGTCCAACAAAGTGCAGCACGAATTCCTTGATATTTATTAGCAGTCATTGTAATACCATTACCACTTCCGCAAATAGTAAACCCGAAATCAAATTCTTTATTCTCTACAGCTGCTGCAAGAGGGTGTGCTGTATCAGGATAGTCCATACTATCTTCTGAGTGACAACCATAGTCTTTCACTTCATGACCTTGTTTAGTGAAAAATTCAACCAATTGGTTTTTATATTGAAATCCAGCGTGGTCACAAGCAATTGCAATTTTCATACTTTTTACTTTTGTATTTATGCTCTTATAAATGAATTGGAAATATCTCCAGTAGTATAATAAGAGAACAAGATTGGTTTATTTATAAATGATTGTTGTTTAGCTCACAAAAGTAGTAAAATATGTATCAAGGTAGATGTGTTTTTTTAGCATTTATCATCTAAACATCAGAATAATGTAATATAGGACGCTTATATTATATTATTTAGAGAGAAATGACTAAAATTTCTTGTTCAAATCTTTTTTTGAAATTAGGAAATCATTTAAGGCATCTTTTCTATTTTTGTTTCATGATTGATCAATCAACAGTACAGAGAATATTTGATACAGCTCAAATTGATGAAGTCGTTTCCGATTTCGTAACGCTTCGAAAAAGAGGTGTCAACTTTTTGGGTTTATGTCCCTTCCATAATGAGAAAACACCCTCCTTCACGGTTTCGCCTGCAAAAGGAATTTATAAGTGTTTCGGTTGTGGCAAGGGAGGGAACTCAGTCAACTTCGTGATGGAACATGAACATCTCGATTATGTAGGTGCCTTAAAATTCCTTGGTAAAAAATATCATATCGATATTGTGGAAGAAGAATTGTCTCCAGAGCAAGAACAAAGAAAGAATGATCGTGAAAGTATGATGATTGTTAACTCTTACGCTCAAAAATATTTTTCTGAAAAACTTTTGCAAAGTGAAGAAGGCATAGCTGTTGGAATGAGTTATATGAAACAGCGAGGCTTTCGTGAAGATATTATTAAAAAATTCCAGGTTGGTTTCTGTCTTGATAGTTGGAATGCTTTTTCTGACAGTGCGACACAGTCAGGATATAAAAAGGAATTCCTAGTTAAAACTGGCCTGTGTATCGATAAAGAAAAAGGTCTAATTGATCGTTTTAAAGGGAGAGTGATTTTCCCAATTCATGGTATCGCAGGTAGAACGCTTGGTTTTGGTGGTCGAATTTTAAAGAAAGATCCTAAAGCGGCTAAATATTTAAACTCTCCTGAATCTGAAGTATATCACAAAAGTCGAATATTATATGGTATATATCAGGCCAAAAAGAGCATGGTTCAAAACGATAAATGCTATTTAGTTGAAGGTTATACCGATGTTATATCTTTTCATCAAGCGGGAATCGAGAATGTGGTGGCATCGTCAGGTACGGCGCTTACGGCCGATCAGGTTCGTTTAGTAAAGCGTTTCACCAATAATATGACGATTATATATGATGGTGACCCTGCTGGTATTAAAGCTTCTCTTAGAGGTATCGATTTGGTTTTAGAACAAGAGTTGAATGTTAAAGTTTTGCTTTTACCAGAAGGAGAGGATCCAGATTCTTTCTCAAGAACAATGAGTTCTACTGAATTGACACAATATATAGAGAAGAACGAGACAGACTTTATCGTTTTCAAAACGAACCTTCTTTTAGCTGATGCTAAAAATGATCCGGTTAAGCGTGCTAATTTAATTATCGATATTGTTCGTTCTATTGCTATCATCCCTGATAATATCGTCCGATCGGTATATGTGAAAGAATGTTCTAGTATTCTAAATGTTGATGAACGCGTTCTGTATACAGAGATTAATAAGATAAAAGGAAGATTGCAGGAAGAAGCATGGAAAAATGAACAACGATCTAATGTTGAGCTTCAGGCACGAGAGGATTCAATTGTAAATCAATCTATTATCCGAGCTGATAATGATTGTGATTTAGAAGAAAGAGCTTTAGTTCGATTATTACTCAATTTTGGAAAAGAGGAATTGTTTAGTGTTAAAAATGAACAAGGCGAGGAAGAAATTATATTAGTTGGGAATTATATTGTCGATGAACTTGAACGAGATGAGTTAACTTCTGTAAATGGAGCTTATCAGCAAGTCTTCGACGAGTATCTGAAAAATAAGTTCGATCCGAATTTCGAAGCCAAAACTTTTTTTAGAGATCACACCGATCCTAAAATTGTTCAGCTTGCAGCTGATATTATGAGTGAACCCCATCAACTGAGTGGGATGTGGACTCGTAAGGACAGTTATATTGAATCGGAGGAAATGAAACTAAAAGAAATTGTTCCGAAGCAGGTAAATGAATATAAGGGTAAAAAAGTAAAGATACTCCTCGAGGAAGTGGTGAAAGAAATGCAGGATGTACAGAAAAGTGGTGATTCAGATCGATTAATGGAATTAATGAAACAGAAAATGGTTCTTGATCAGATTAAGAATACTATTTCTAAAGAACTTGGTAATCGAACTGTATTTTAAAATAAAGCTATTACAGGTTATGCTTTTCGAAACATTAGCCTTTATATATAAAGAATAAGCAATGAAAACTGTTTTTATAGAAGACCAAAAGGAGATTGATGAAATAATTAAATCATGTGACCTTTGCCATTTAGGAGTTATAGACACTGATGGAAAACCATACGTAGTACCAATGAATTTTGGTTACCTAGATGGTTATATCTATTTACATGGCGCTAACTTTGGATTATTAATTGATTCATTAAAAAAGAATCCAGAAGCTTGTATTACATTCTGTACTGATACTGTTCTGGCATACCAAAATGTTGAAGTTGCTTGTAGTTACAGGGTAAAAGGTAAAAGTGTTGTTGTTCGGGGAACTATTGAGTTTATTAACGATTACGATAAAAAAGTTGATGCTCTCAACTCTTTAATGGCACAATTTACTGATAGAAAATTTACTTATAACTCTCCGGCAGTTAAAAATGTGGAGATTTATAGAATGAAAATGGATGATTTCACAGCCAAGGAATTTGGAAAGTTTAACGACCAAACTTTCCCTTGGATGAAGAAACACGGTAGATAACAATATATGTTGTTTGTATTCGCCTTTATTTTCAGCAACTTAGGTTGATTGAGTGAATATTTTGTTTTGAATTAGGGTAGGAGATTAGTATATATGATATAAGAGAATTGAATTTTCTCTAATAGTTAAGGATAAGTGGAAGCTTATCCTTTCTTTTTGAAAACTATTTTAGACTTACCACTTATTTATTGTCCAGACACCCCTAATTTCCAAGCTTTTTAAAGTAGCCATAAAACTTTCTCAAAATAATGAAGGCTGATTTTAAGTTACTTAAGTCAAAAATTAAGAAAAAATGAAGTTTACATTAGGAAATGTAGAAATAAAAGGTCTATATTTGCACTCGCTTTGAGAGAGAGGCAAGGTCTTTGAATCGTTTGTAATGCTTGTAAACGTTGGGTTATCCCGACAAAAACAAATTTTAAAATAAACGAAAAAAGACTTGCAAAATTAGAAATAAAGTTCTTATATTTGCAGCCGCTTAAGTAGCGAAAAGTTCTTAAAAAATCTGGAGTGATGAAACGACGAGAGTTGGAAAAGTGCTGAGAATTATTTCTCAAAAAAAAACTTCAATTTTCATTTGGTTTTTAAAACTAAAAGTTGTTATCTTTGCACCCGCTTTGACGCTGTAATCAACGTCAAAACAAACTAGAAATTTTGAACGAGAGTTCTTTGAAAATATTGGAAGTAGAATAAAGTTAGGTAAATACAAGAATAATAACCTTGTCAATTAAATTTACGAATTAACTTAGATATTATCCACGAGCAGAATTAACTATAAGTTTTTTATACAACGAAGAGTTTGATCCTGGCTCAGGATGAACGCTAGCGACAGGCCTAACACATGCAAGTCGAGGGGCAGCATTTCTAGCTTGCTAGAAGATGGCGACCGGCGCACGGGTGAGTAACGCGTATGCAACCTACCTTACATTGGGGGATAGCCCAGAGAAATCTGGATTAATACCGCATAATATATTTGAATCGCATGGTTTAAATATTAAAACTCCGGTGATGTAAGATGGGCATGCGTAGCATTAGTTAGTTGGTGAGGTAACGGCTCACCAAGACGATGATGCTTAGGGGGTCTGAGAGGATAGTCCCCCACACTGGTACTGAGACACGGACCAGACTCCTACGGGAGGCAGCAGTGAGGAATATTGGTCAATGGGCG
>Ga0209379_10000780_pt1 | contig 23334 bp, 20 predicted proteins | sample tdDd001_FD_187124 | JGI IMG/M metagenome (GOLD analysis project Ga0209379, IMG submission 187124) | Marine sediment microbial communities from the Atlantic coast under amendment with organic carbon and nitrate - tdDd00.1 (SPAdes)... | ecosystem: Environmental > Aquatic > Marine > Coastal >...
TTTTTTCTGCTGATAAATACATAGTACTTAAAATTAAATTGTTTTTGTTTGAACTATTAATTCGGCAAAAGTAAGGATTTATTTTTATAAATCAATAAGCTTGCTTTGTTGTTTTCTGTGAGAAACTTAAAGATCTCTATAAAGAGAATAATTAAGCTCAAATATAATATAAGAGAAGCCTCGGAATTTAGATCCGAGGCTTCTGATTATATGAATTGTGTTTTGATAGAATTTATTCTACTTCAACTTGCTCTTCGATATAGTTTTCAAGAGGTTCACAAGTACACATCAAGTTTCTGTCTCCAAATGCATCGTCAACGCGTGAAATTGAAGGCCAGAATTTGTTGTCAGCAACCCACTCCAATGGATAAGCTGCCTTCTTACGTGAATAAGAGTGATTCCAATCGTCAGCTGTTAATACCATATGAGTATGAGGTGCGTGCTTAAGAACGTTATCTTGAGCATCAGCAACACCATCTTCAATTTCCTTCATCTCTTCGTTTATCTTAGCTAATGCCTCAACGAAACGATCTAGTTCTTCTAAAGGCTCACTTTCAGTAGGTTCTACCATAAGTGTTCCGTGAACTGGGAAAGAAAGAGTTGGCGCATGGAAACCGTAGTCCATTAAACGCTTCGCAATATCACCATCAGTAATACCAACTGATTTATTAAACTCTCTACAGTCGAAAATCATTTCGTGACCTACACGACCTTTATCTCCTTTGTAAAGAATCTTGAAACCAAGTTTCTCGAATGAAGAAGCAAGGTAGTTCGCATTTAAGATAGCCATCTTAGTAACTTCCTCTAAACCTGCAGTTCCTAACATTGCGATATAACCGTAAGTGATAGGCAATACAGAAGCAGATCCGAAAGGAGCAGCAGCTACAGCAGTAATTGCATTCTCACCACCCGTTTTCACTTCTTTGTGTGAAGGTAAGTACTGAACTAAGTGTTCAGCCACACAGATTGGACCAACACCAGGACCACCACCACCGTGAGGAATCGCAAATGTTTTATGTAGGTTCAAGTGACAAACGTCAGCACCAATAGCACCAGGGTTTGTTAATCCCACTTGAGCATTCATGTTAGCACCATCCATATAAACCTGTCCACCATTTTCGTGAATCAAGTTCATCATTTCTTTGATACCTGTTTCAAATACACCGTGAGTTGATGGGTATGTGATCATGTAAGCACATAAATCCTCTTTGTGTTTCTCAACTTTAGCTTTAAAGTCTTCAGAGTCTACGTTACCATTTTCATCACACTTAACAACCACAACTTTCATACCAGCCATAGTTACTGTAGCTGGGTTGGTTCCATGAGCCGAAGCAGGAATCAATACAACATTTCTGTGACCTTCACCTCGTGCTTTTTGGTATTCACGAATGACTAATAATCCAGTGTATTCACCAGCAGCACCAGAATTAGGCTGCAGAGTACATCCAGAAAAACCAGTAATCGTAGATAACCACTGTTCTAGATCAGTAATGATCTGAGTATAACCTTCAGCTTGATTAGTTGGAATGAATGGGTGAAGTCCACCAATTTCAGGCCAGCTAATAGGAAGCATTTCAGCAGCAGCATTCAATTTCATAGTACAAGAACCTAAAGAGATCATCGAAGTGTTCAATCCGATATCTTTTTTCTCAAGGTTTTTGATGTAACGCATCATTGCAGTTTCAGAATGATTACGGTTGAATACATCTAATGTAAGGTATTCGCTTGTACGAGTAAATTTCTGATCGAAGAATAATTTGTCTTCCATTGCTGTTTTAGCAACTTCAGCTTTGCTTGCAGCTTGTGCGAAAATATTTAGGATTGCATTTAATTCTGCATCGCTAATTTTTTCATCAGTAGAAATACCAATTGTTGTTTCATTGATATAACGGAAGTTGAACTCTTGCTCAAGAGCAGCAGTACGAATTGCTTCCATAGAAACACCAGCAGGTAATTCAATCTCTAAAGTATCGAAGAAGTTCTCAACTTTTTGAGTGTAACCTAATGCTTTTAATCCTTCAGAAAGGAAACCAGCAGCAGAGTGAATGTGAGTTGCAATGCGCTTAATTCCTTTTTGTCCGTGATAAGTCGCATAAAAACCTGCCATTGTAGCTAAAAGAGCTTGAGCTGTACAGATATTTGAAGTCGCTTTTTCACGTTTAATATGCTGTTCACGAGTCTGAAGAGCCATACGAATCGCTTTATTACCTTGAGCATCCTTGGTAACACCAATAATACGTCCAGGAACATTACGTTTGTAAGCTTCACGACATGCTAAGAAAGCTGCATGAGGACCACCGTATCCCATTGGAACTCCAAAACGTTGAGAAGAACCTACAACGATATCTGCTCCCCATTCACCTGGAGGTGTTAACAATGCTAAACTCATTAGATCGGCTGCAACAGAAACCAATGCTTCAGCACCATGTGCTCTTTCAACGAATTCTGTGTAATCTTCAATACTACCATTGGCAGCAGGATATTGGATAATAGACCCGAATACAGCATCTGTAAATTCGAAAGTTCTATAGTCTCCAACAACAAGTTCAATTCCTAGTGGCTTAGAACGTGTAACTAGTACATCTAATGTTTGAGCAAAAATGTTTTCGTCAACAAAAAGAGTATTAGCTTTTGCTTTTTTCTTAGCTCTAGAACGTAAACTATGCATCATATACATAGTTTCACCAACAGCAGTTGCTTCATCAAGAAGAGAACTGTTAGCTAATTCCATTTTGGTTAGATCTAAAACCACTGTTTGAAAGTTCAAAAGAGCTTCCAATCTACCTTGAGATACCTCAGCTTGATACGGCGTGTAAGGCGTATACCATCCTGGATTTTCCAATACATTACGAACAATTACCGGAGGTGTTATGGTGTCATAATACCCTTGACCAATAAAGGTTCTAAATAATTTATTTTTAGCGGCAATACTTTTCATTTTCGCTAAATATTCATTCTCTGTTAAAGCCTCAGGAAGATCAAGGGCTTCAGTTAAACGAATATCAGAAGGGATTGTTTCTTCAATTAGGGCATCCAATGATGATGCGCCAACAGTTTCCAACATTGTTTTAATATCCCCATTACGAGGGCCAATGTGACGGGAAACAAACTTTTCAGTTGCCATATCCTTGTAAAAATTTAGTGTTTGTGTAAAAAAGATTCACCTTAATTTGCGAGCGTAAATGTAGCAAAAGATTTAAGATTACATCGTTTGCAAATTAGAAATAACTTTTGTGTTTATCAACATTTCTTTTGTCTGATAACAAGAAGATTAGTTGATCGCTTGTTAATATTTATTTGACGTTTCCTGATGATTTTTTTTATCTTCATGCAGCTTTTAAGCTTATGGTGTCAAAAGTGAGCCTGATTAGCCAATTTTAAAGACTTTATTTTTTAGATTTCTTGATCTCAAAATTTAAAGGCTAATCTATTTTTAAATGATATATTTGTAATTCAATTTTTTCAATATGATAGAACTTAAAGAAGGTGATAAAGCCCCAGAATTTTCGGGTTTAAATCAGGATGAGAAAACCTTAAGATTATCCGATTTTAAAGGGAAACGACTGATTCTTTATTTTTACCCTAAAGATAATACCCCAGGTTGTACTGCAGAGTCGTGTAATTTAAATGAAAATTACGACGAATTGACTAAACATGGTTTTGAAGTTTTAGGTGTTAGCCCTGATCCGGCTGCAAAGCATCTTAAATTTATTGCCAAATACAATTTAGCATTCAATCTAATTGCTGATACAGAAAAAGAAATGCTTCAGGCTTATGGTGCTTGGGGGGAGAAAAAGCTTTATGGTAAAGTGTATGATGGTGTGTTACGATCAACATTTGTTATTTCGGCAGATGGTGTGATTGAAAAAATCTTTAAAAAGGTAAAAACGAAAGATCATACCAATCAGATATTAACAGAGCTTGGTATTGATTTTTAAAAGAGCCAAGTCGAGGTTTGTTTAGATTTATAAAAACTTAAAATACATAATAGATATGGCAACTAAAGATATTGCAGATATTAAGAAAGAAAAACTGAAAGCACTTCAGTTAACCATGGATAAGATTGATAAGACTTATGGTAAAGGTGCTATCATGAGAATGGGCGATGAGGCTGTTGAGGACTTGCCTGCTATTTCTTCAGGATCTCTATCATTGAATATGGCATTGGGAATAGGCGGTTATCCTCAAGGACGTATTGTAGAAATATATGGTCCTGAATCTTCGGGTAAAACGACGCTAGCAATTCACGCTATGGCTGAGGTTCAGAAAGCTGGAGGTATTGCTGCATTTATTGATGCTGAGCATGCTTTCGATCGTTTTTATGCTGAGAAGCTAGGTGTGGATACTGAAAACTTATTAATTTCTCAACCAGATAATGGTGAGCAAGCACTTGAAATTGCAGATCAGTTAATTCGATCTTCAGCTGTTGATTTGGTTATTGTCGATTCAGTTGCTGCTTTGACACCAAAAGCTGAGATTGAGGGTGAGATGGGTGAATCAAAAATGGGTCTTCAGGCTCGTTTGATGTCTCAGGCTTTACGTAAGCTTACGGCCAATATAAATAAAACGAATACAACTTGCATGTTCATTAATCAATTAAGAGAAAAGATTGGTGTCATGTTTGGGAATCCAGAAACGACAACAGGTGGTAATGCTCTTAAGTTTTACGCATCGGTTCGTTTAGATATTCGTCGTGTTGGTCAGATTAAAGATGGTGACGAGATTCAGGGTAATCATACTCGTGTGAAGATTGTTAAGAATAAAGTAGCACCGCCTTTCCGTAAGGCTGAATTCGATATTATGTATGGCGAGGGTATTTCAAAAACAGGGGAGATTATTGACCTTGGAGTCGATTACAACATCATTAAGAAAAGCGGATCTTGGTTCTCTTATGGCGATGTAAAGTTAGGGCAAGGTCGTGAGGCAGTTAAGCGCTTAATTACTGATAATGTAGAATTGGCTGAAGAGTTAGAAGCTAAAATTGTAGAGGCTATAAATACGCCTAAGGAAAACTAGTTTCACCAAAGTTTTTTTGAAAAACAAAAGGTATCATATAATATAGTGTAAAAGGTTCTCAATTAATTTGGGAGCCTTTTGTTTTATATAAACGAAGCTTCTCATTGCTTAAATAGTCAACTTAGTTAAGTTAATCCTATTTTTTGTTATAATTTTACCTGACAATTTAAAACTCACTAATAAATAATGCTGATAATGAAAAATAAACATTTATTAATTGGTTTAGCATTAATCACCGGTATGTCGTCATGTCAAAATGCGACAACTGCTGACAAAAAAAGCGAAACTGATAATCAATCTTACCGTACGCCTAAAACTAAGCTGGCTTCTGATGTTATGACTCCAGAAGTTTTGTGGTCATTTGGACGAATGGGAGGCGAAAGTATCTCACCAGATGAGAAAACGGTTCTTTATGGAGTGACTTACTTTAATAAGGAAGAGAATAAATCCTATAGAGACCTTTACACACTTCCTGTGGCTGGTGGCGAAGCAACCCAAGTAACGAATACTAAAGGAAAAGAGTGGAGCGAACGTTGGACAAAGGATGGAAATATTGTATTTCTTTCAGCTGAAAGTGGATCTGTTCAGGTATGGGAAATGAAAGTTGACGGCACTTCTCGTAAACAGCTAACAGATGTTGAAGGTGGTATCTCTGGGTATAAATTCTCACCCGATATGTCAAAAATCGTATACTCTAAAGAAGTAAAACTTGAAGATAATGTACAGGATATGCATCCTGATTTGGATAAGGCTGAGGCTCGACTTATAAACAAGCAGTTTTACAGACATTGGGATCATTGGGTTGAAACCTATACACACCTTTTTGTTGCTGATTATAATAATGGCAAAGTTGTAAAAAGTGGTAAAGATATCATGCACGGAGAAAAATGGGAAGCTCCTGTTCGTCCTTGGGGTGGTATGGAACAAGTTAATTGGACCGTAGATGGTAAGAATGTTGCTTATTCTTCTCGTAAGAAATATGGTGTAGAATATGCGCTTTCAACAAATACCGATATCTACTTTTACAATACTGAAAGTGGAAAGACCAAGAATATGACTAAAGGAATGATGGGTTACGACAATAACCTGACATTTTCGCCTGATGGGAAATACATGGCTTGGGAAAGTATGGAACGCGAAGGGTATGAGGCAGATCAGGTTCGTCTATTTGTAATGGATTTGAAAACTGGAGAGAAAAAGTATATGACCAAAGGTTTCGATCAAAACGCAGGTCATCTATCTTGGACGAAGGATAGTAAGTCTATCTACTTTATTTCGGACTGGCATGCTACTGATGAAATTTACCGTATGGACATGGCTGATGGTAAGATTCACAAGATTACAGAAGGTGTTCACAATTATCAGACAGTTTATCCTGTTGGTGATCAGTTAATTGCCAAGCGAGTTTCAATGAGTAAGCCTGCAGAATTATATCGTGTAGATGCTAAGACGGGTGAATCAAATGAGATTTCGTTTATAAATAAGCATATTCTCGATCAGCTGACAATGGGTAAAGTTGAAAAGCGTTGGGTCAAGACAACTGATAACAAGCAAATGTTGGTTTGGGTTATTAAGCCACCACATTTTGATGAAAACAAAAAATACCCAGCTGTTTTATTTTGCCAAGGAGGACCTCAGGGAACTGTTTCTCAGTTTTGGAGCTACCGTTGGAATTTTCAAATGATGGCTTCAAATGACTATGTGATTGTTGCGCCAAACCGAAGAGGTTTACCTGGATTTGGACAGGAATGGAATGAACAGATCTCAGGAGATTATGGCGGACAAAACATGAAAGACTACCTTTCTGCAATAGATAATGTAAAAGCAGAAAAATATGTTGATGAAGATCGTTTAGGTTGTGTTGGTGCATCTTATGGTGGGTTTTCAGCTTATTGGTTGGCTGGTAATCACGAAAAACGCTTTAAGGCATTTATTGCACATTGTGGTATCTTCAATTTTGAAGCTCAATATCTGGAAACAGAGGAAATGTGGTTTGCAAATTGGGATTTTGGAGGTTCTTACTGGGATAAAAAGAATAAAATTGCCCAAAGAACTTTTGCCAACTCACCTCACAAATTTGTTGATAAGTGGGATACACCAATTCTTGTGATTCATGGGCAAAAGGATTATCGAATTGATGCTTCGCAAGGCATGGCAGCATTTAATGCAGCTCGCTTAAGAGGAATTCCATCTCAGTACCTATATTTTCCTGAAGAAAATCATTGGGTGTTAGGTGTTCAGAACGGAATTTTATGGCAAAGAACTTTTGCTGGCTGGTTAGATAAGTGGTTGAAAGAGTAATATTTAATTAGAAAATAAGTAATTAAAGCTCGCTACTGATTGTGTGAATAGGCACAATTCAGTAGCGAGCTTTTTGTTTTAAACCTTTTTTTTGTTAATGATATGGTTGTGATATATTTAACATTCAGTTGATTTTGATTTTCTTAACGCATTTTAATATATAATTAATGAGTGATTTGTACTGATAATCATATTTGTTTTTTTTTGAAAAATAGTGTTATCTTAGAGAATAGCATTCAAACTTTTTGAATTCAAGCTTGAAAGTTCTTTTGTTGATTATAATGTATTAAAATTGATATTATGGATCAGACTTGTCTTTATTTGTTGATTCCGTCAATGTTTTTTTCATTTTCAGCTTATTCTCATGTCTGTGAAAATACGTTTGAAGAAGAGAAAATTCGGTATGATTATAGTTTACCTTTTGTGAAGGTAGAAAGTGCAGAAACTGTACTTAACGATACAATTGTAGTTAACGCAAAGAATTCAAATGGCTTAATTCATCGTCACTCACTAGAGAAAGACTCGACAGGAATACGTTATACTAAAAAATATTCTCAAGAGAATTTTCCATACTTTAATTTTAGGGTAAGCAAGAATAAGGTTTATCACAAGTTAGATGATTTTAACTCAGATCAAGCTAAGGAATTGTTTGTTTTAGCTAAAAATGACCAGTTTAATAGTGATAGTTTATCACGAGAAGTTAACTTACTTTACACTAAGAAAGGAGTTTATTCTGATGTAGATGAAGATTTATTTAAGCGACGAGTTCATGATTTGGAAAAGAGATCAGAGGAGTTGAAGAAAAATGCAAGTCAGAAAGTGAAACATACCATTGTTCTTGAAAAAAGATTAGAAAAAAGTCCTAATCTTATCTTAGCAGCAACTCATGATATTGCAACTCCTGAATATAAGGGAGGTATAGTTGTAAATGAAAAGAAAGATGTGATTGTTCCTAAAAAACACGTGTCAATATCCAAGGCTGAGGTTGAGTTTAAAGAACCAGTTAGTTCAGATGGATTTGATGTGAGTTCTCATGAGGATGAGGGCGGCTATTTGGATTTTGAATATGAGTATTGTTATCAGATAGCGGTATTTGATAAACGACCGACTAATGATTTTTATAAAGGAATGGGTTTTATAAAAGAAGAGATTGTTGATGGAGGTAAATCCTTTCGATATTTAACAGGCTCGTATAGAACTTATGCTAAGGCAAGTGGTTTTAAAACAAAAATTAAAACAATATTTCCCGCTGCATTTATTGTAGTTTATAAGAATGGAATAAGAACAAATATAAAAGATGCTATATTTGAAACAGATAAACCAGCAACAGTATCTACAAGTAATTCGATACCTAAATATGCTAGCAATTTTACTGGAGAGGTTTCTTATCGTGTTCAGGTTGGTGTTTTTGCAGGAGAAATTCCTGAGGAGCTGAATACAACAATGGAACGATACAAGGCCTTTGGGTCATTTTATGAAAATCGCTCGGATGGAAAAATTGTTTGTACAATTGGTCGGTTTAAAACGATTAGTGAAGTCGCTAGTTTAAAAAAGAAATTGCAAGAATCGGGATATGCTGATGCTTTTACCGTTGCATATAGTGGACAAAAGCGTGTATCTCTTCAAGCAAGTATTAAAAAAACAGAAAACAGATCAGTTTCTAAATCAAATAAAGATACTGGTGTTAAAATAGAAACCATTACTGAAGCTGACTTGGCTGGAGAGATTAATTTTCGTGTACAAGTTGGTGTTTTTTCTAATGGAGTACCTGATAGAATAAGTGAACTTATGACGAAATATAAGGTTTTTGGAACCTCAGCTATGAAGCAAACGAATGGGAATATTGTTTGTACAATTGGCCAATTTGATTCTATTGCTGATGCTGGATCTTTAAAGAAAAAACTTTATAATGATGGGTTTACTGATATTTTCACAGCAGCCTATACTGGAAATAAAAGAATCTCAATAAAGGATGCTATTCGCTTGATAAAATAAGAAGGACATGAATTCAGAACATATACTTTGTTTACACAACGATAATGTGCACAGTTTTGACTTTGTTCTTAATGCTTTGATGGAAGTTTGTGAGCATAATTCAGATCAAGCCGAACAGTGTGCTTGCATTGCTCATTATAAGGGAATAAGTGAAATCAAAGTCGGGCGTTTATCAGATCTATCCATTTTAAGAGAACAGTTGGGAAAAAAAGGATTAATTGTAAGTGTTGAAATAAATAAAACCCATATTAAATGACAATCTTTATCATTATTCTCCTACTTGTATTTGGAGTTGTTCTCTTATTACTAGAATTTTTTGTTCTCCCAGGTATTACTGTCGCCGGAATTGGTGGTATTGTTATGATGCTGGGTGGAATTTATTTATCTTACCATCATTATGGAAGTACAGTTGGGCATTTAACTGTATTGGCATCTGTCGTTTTTAGTCTCCTTGCACTTTGGTTAGCTTTAAAGTCGGGAACTTGGAACAGAATTATGCTGAAAACAGAGATTGATTCCAAAGTTGACAAATTAGAAAAAGACCTAGTTCAAATTGGTGATCAAGGGATTTGTTTATCTCGTCTGGCACCTATGGGACAGGTTCGAATTAATAATCACATCATCGAAGCTAAGTCAACAGGAACTTATGTGGATGAAAAAACAAAAGTAGAAGTCATTAAAATAATAGATAAAGTTATTGTTGTAAAACCTATAAAATAAATTAAATGGAAATTGGAGCACTAATATTTTTAATTGTTGCGATAGGTGTAGGTATCTACATCTTATTCTTTTTTATACCAGTTGCCCTTTGGTTCTCAGCCCTACTTTCTGGCGTGAGAATTTCATTGGTACAACTTGTGTTTATGCGTTGGCGTCGTGTGCCACCTAATGTTATTGTGCGTGCTATGATTGAAGCTCATAAAGCTGGTCTGCACCTTACACGTAACGATCTTGAAGCACACTATTTAGCTGGAGGTCATGTAGAGCAAGTGACTCATGCTTTGGTTTCAGCATCAAAAGCTAATATCGATTTACCATTTAAAATGGCTACTGCAATTGATCTTGCCGGACGTGATGTTTATGAGGCAGTTCAAATGAGTGTGATTCCTAAGGTTATTAACACGCCACCAGTAACGGCTGTATCAAAAGATGGTATACAGTTAATTGCTAAGGCTAGAGTAACCTTACGTGCTAACATTCGTCAGTTAGTTGGTGGAGCAGGAGAAGAAACTGTTTTAGCTCGTGTAGGTGAAGGTATCGTATCTTCTATTGGTTCTTCCGAATCGCATAAAACGGTTCTTGAGAATCCTGATTTTATTTCTCGAGTTGTACTTGAAAAAGGATTGGATGCTGGTACAGCATTTGAAATTCTTTCTATTGATATTGCAGATATCGACATAGGGAAAAATATTGGTGCTGTTCTTCAAACTGATCAAGCTGAAGCAGATTTAAAGATTGCACAGGCTAAGGCTGAAGAGCGTCGTGCTATGGCAGTAGCAACTGAGCAGGAAAATAAAGCTCTTGCACAAGAAATGCGTGCAAGAGTAATTGAAGCCGAAGCCGAAGTACCAAGAGCGATGGCCGAAGCTTTCAGAAGCGGTCATTTAGGTGTAATGGATTATTATCGCATGAAAAACATTGAAGCGGACACTTCGATGCGTGAAAATATTGCAAAACCACCAACAAAGGGAAAGAAAAAATAATATAATATCATTGAAGAAACTAAGCTGGGCGTGTTCTATGAACGTGTTCAGCTTTTTTTTTGAAAAAAAATGTATTTTTTTTTCGTGTCGAATCTCATTGATTTATAATTTACTATAATGGTAAGGCATGGAATATTTTTAATTGAGTGAAAATAAAATTTGCACAGATCAATATTTTGCCTACTTTTGCTACCGCAATCAGGAGAGGTGGGAGAGTGGCTTAATCCACCAGTTTGCTAAACTGACGTACTGTGTAACGGTACCGGGGGTTCGAATCCCCCTCTCTCCGCTTTCTTTTCTTAATTGAAAAGATGCAAAGTGAAAAGCTTCGACTTTTCACTTTAATTTTCGGGGTGTAGCGTAGCCCGGTCATCGCGCCTCGTTTGGGACGAGGAGGTCGCAGGTTCGAATCCTGCCACCCCGACACCGAAAATTACAGAGAAGTTGAAAAACTTCTCTTTTTTTATCGCACATATTGAAATTAAATTCTCGGGGTGTAGCGTAGCCCGGTCATCGCGCCTCGTTTGGGACGAGGAGGTCGCAGGTTCGAATCCTGCCACCCCGACACCGAGAAAATTACAGAAGTTGCAAAACTTCATTTTTATTGAAAGTACCGAAATTTATTTCGGGGTGTAGCGTAGCCCGGTCATCGCGCCTCGTTTGGGACGAGGAGGTCGCAGGTTCGAATCCTGCCACCCCGACAAAGAAGAGATTTAATTCTTCTCTTTTTTTATTCTCTTGAGAATAGAATATTAATAAAATACCGGAATTAAATTTTCGGGGTGTAGCGTAGCCCGGTCATCGCGCCTCGTTTGGGACGAGGAGGTCGCAGGTTCGAATCCTGCCACCCCGACAGAAAAGAGAAGCAATAGCTTCTCTTTTTTTTTATGCCTACCAGTCATTTCTTCATTTTTATTTACTTCAAATCTTAAGTTGTTGTTAAAATTCCATAGTAGGCTTTGTTAGATTAATAATCTTACTATTTTGCAGAACTTATTAATAAAGCGACCGATTAATAGAAAGAATAAGAAAATATGAGAAAATTTGTATCTGTATTTATTGTGCTTATGGGAATTGTGATAAGTGGTATGGCTCAAAAAACTGAGGATAGAGGCTATATTGTAAAAGTAGGAGATATGGCTCCAGATTTTGAGATGAATTTGATGGATGGACAGAAAGTGAAGCTATCTGAGCTAAAAGGAAAAGTAGTCATGTTGCAATTTACTGCAAGCTGGTGTGGTGTGTGCCGAAAAGAAATGCCTTTTATCGAAAAGGAAATTTGGGAAATCAATAAAAATAAAGATTTTGCTCTTTACGGAATAGACCGTGATGAACCTATCGAAAAGGCCCAAAAGTTAATTGATGCAACAGGAATTACTTACCCAATTGCACTTGATGATGATGGGAAAATATTTGAGAAATATGCGATGAAGAATAGTGGAATAACACGTAACGTTATTCTGAATCGTGAAGGAAAGATTATTTTCTTGACACGACTATTTAATCACGAGGAATTTTCTGCAATGAAAAAAGTAATTGAAGAAGAACTAAAGAAATAAGGATTGAATCTGTTTCTAAAAAATGCGGTTGAATTTTCAATCGCATTTTTTATTCCCTTACTTCTAATATAGAGTGTCACTTTTTTGCGGTTATCAAATTTTATCGCTACTCTGCAGTCTGCGCTTTTATTTACTTTATAATGAATTGTCAATGTCATTTAGATATTAATTATAGGTGGATTATGATATTAGTTGATAAAAAAAGGATTAATTTTAATGCATAATAAGAGATTTAGTTTTTCGGTAGTGTTGGCGTAGGTAGTGGAAGGTGATGATAATCTGAGATCTAAAAATTAAAATTCAAAATTTGTAGACTTATGGATAAAGCTTTTGTTCAGATAATAGAAAAGGTTAGAAAGTTTCTTGTGCAAGAAGGTATGGGAGATATTTCGTTAGATAAACTGGAATCGGTTGGTATTTCAAAGGAAGATATTTTACAATACGTAGATTCAAAAGAGGAGCTTGTTGAAAAGGTTTTGGAATTTGAAAGATCTAGCTTTGTCAAAATATTTCTTGAATACAATTTTGAAGGACAAAATGCAATTGACATTCTTTTTATTGTTAGTCAGGAGATTAATGATCGATTTGAAGATGTGTCGCCATCTGTAACTATGGAATTTGAGAAATATTTTCCTAAGATTTATATGAAACATATGGAGCACAGAATGGCTTTTATTTTTGATAAAATTCAGATTAATGTTGAAAAAGGCATTGCTCAAGGTATGTATCGTGAAGATTTGAGTTCTGAGATTGTGGGACGAATGTATTTATCGAAATTAGAAGATATGCATAACCCTGAGCTTTATCCGCCCGAGCGTTTTAAGTTTGGAACTATTTATGATACGATGATTGATAGTTTTGTGAAAAGTATTGCGACAGAAGATGGGCTTTCATATTATCGCCATCGTAAGCAATTATTAAGTGTATTAAGTTTTGGGCGTTAGATTTAATCAGTAGGGTTTTAAAATATGAAATTATCATTAGCACCTCTACAAGGGTATACTGATTTAGTATTCCGTAGAGCATTTGCAAAATATATTGGGGGCATAGATCAGTTCTATACCCCTTTTCTTGTTCTACAAAAAGGGGATGAGTTAAAATCGTCTCACCGTCGAGAAATTGAACCGAATGAGGAAGCAAATTTAGTTCCTCAGTTTATAGGGAATAGTGTAAAAGAATTTATTTTCTTTCGAGATTATTTGATCGATTTGGGATATAAGAAAATGAATTGGAACTTGGGCTGCCCTTTTCCTATGCTTGTTAAAAAGAAAAAAGGCTCTGGTTTATTATGCTTTCCTGAACTGATTGAGGAGGTTTTATCAGAAGGATTGGACGAGCGTATTGAACTGTCGGTAAAGATGCGTATTGGCTATGATTCAAGTGATGAATTACAAGCCGTTTTAGATGTTTTAAATAAATTCCAGATTACCGAAATTATTGTGCACCCTCGATTAGGGAAGCAATTGTACAAGGGCGATGTTGATTTGGTAGCTTTTTCAAAAGCTTGTTCTTTATCAAAGCACTCGATAACTTATAATGGTGATATTAATACAATAGACGATTTTAAGGCACGAATGGATCAATTTTCAAACTTGGATTCCATGATGATTGGAAGAGGTCTTCTGAGAGATCTATTTTTAGCTCAAAAGATAAAAGGATTAGAGCTTCCTGCACCGGCGGAACGATTAGATTTATTGGAGAAATTGCACGGAGAAATCTATAATTCATATTCTTCATATTTAAGTGGCGACACTCAGATTCTCTCGAAATTGAAGCCCATGTGGGAGTATTTTGCTTCTAATTTTAATAACGAACGCAAGGTTTATAAAGGTATAAAGAAAGCTGGGAGCATTAAGAAATATAACGCAGCTGTAGCTTTTGCTTTTCAACAAGGTGTAAAGGAATAGTTGGGGCGATGAATTATAAATTTGATATAAACGATCAATTTTTCCATTTGGAATTTGACGAGCCCGTCTGTATGATGAGTTCGTCAGTTTTGAATGGGGGATTTTGTATGGCCTCACATTTTTTTAATACAAAAGTTGATGCCAATTTTTTAGGTGAAAAGACAGAGTTTGAAAAACCAGCTGTTACGCTTTTAAATATAGCTCATAAGAATAAATGGAAAGGTGCTGCTGTTGGTATGATGACAGCTGCACTCATGTCTTCCTTTAGAAGGGTAAAAGTTGAGGCTCAGGGAATATGGATAGAGGTTTTTTTAACCTCAGGCATTTCCAATGCCAGACGAGCAGGAGATAAAGCCGATTACCAATTTATGAATGAAGATTGTGAGAAAGTTGGGACAATTAATATGATTCTGGCTACAAATGCAAGTCTTTCACAAAATAGCATGATTGAGTGTATTATGATGGCTACTGAAGCGAAATCAGCTTGTTTACAAGACTTAAATATTAAAAGTCCGATAAGTAATGAGATTGCAACAGGAACGGGAACTGATTCTTGTGCTATAGCTTCAGGAAAGGGCCCGGAAGTTGAATATTGTGGTAAACATGTTCTGTTTGGAGAATTGCTCGCTAAAGCAGTTTATCAGGCCTTAAAAGAATCTCTGGAGGCATAATTTTTTTTGTTATGCCATAGCTAGAAGGAATATCCCGCAGATTTTGCAAAACACGCAGATTTTTTAATTTTCACATCCTCACATCCTCACATCCTCACATCCTCACATCCTCACATCCTCACATCCTTAAACTTTCAGAATATTCTCAATAAAGGCAACTCTTTCTTCTACGGATACTTTAGGTAACTCAACAATGTTGAAACCTAATTCGGAGTATGTTGATTTTAAGAAGTGGTATATTTCAACTGCATCTTCAAAGGATTCTGGTCGTTCGCTGTCGTTAACAAATATGTCTTGCCAAGGAGGTGCAATAAAGACAGTTCTATTATACGATTTAACCTTTTCAAAATATTTATCAGGTACATTTAAACCGCCTCTTCGTACATAAGCTATAATGTCGGGTAGTCCACGATCGTAGAAACAAGTACAAGTCGAGTCACATTCTTCCAGTTGTGCACTCATTCTTTCATAACACAATTCAGCAAAAGCCTTCAGATTCTGCCAAGGCACCATATCGCCACCAATTTCGTGTTGTTCACGAATAACAAGTCTGGATATTTCCTCGAACCCTTGGTAGGATTTATTCATGAGTGCTGATAAGAGACTTGACTTACCTGAACCCGGTCCTCCTGTAATGATATAGCGATTTGAATGAGTTGGCATTTTCTTTTGGAAGAATCGTTAGTGTTTATGCGTTAAGATGCTGATAAACCAAATCCATGTTGACATGCTCACGGATAGCGTTAGCGAGTTTATCGTATTGTTCTTCTTTAAATTGATTGTAGTCGAAATCGATATCTGTCGTTTCAAATCCTATAAGTAGATCCTGAATAACAATCGAATTATCGAGAATTCCGTGAATATAAGACCCCCAACAATTGTCATTTAAGAAATAACCATCTTCTTTATTGTTGCTTAATTTATTTAGATGTTTTTCAGGATATTTAAGTGTTGTTTGTCCCATGTGAATCTCATAACCCTTACAATTATCGCTATAACCTTTGAATTTAAACTGACACTGTTCAGTTACTTTTTCATCTTCAATAATCGTTGTAATTGGCAATAATCCCAATCCTGAAATTAGAGGTAAGTCGCCTTCAATACCATTTGGGTCGCTAATACTTTCTCCCATCATTTGGTAACCTCCACAAATTCCAATGACCTTTTTGCCCTCTTTTTGAGCTCTAACAATTGAACTTGCAATACCAATCTTTCGAATGTGAGCTAAGTCAGAAATGGTGTTTTTACTACCTGGCAATATGATGATATCTGCTTTTTCAATTTCTGTAGGACGGTCCGTGTAATAAAGATGAACACGAGGATCGTGCTCTAAAACGGTAAAGTCGGTAAAGTTTGCCATTCGTGGTAAACGAATCACTGCAATATTGATTAAGCTTGAGTGTGATTCATTGAATTTATCTTCAAGGCTTACAGAATCTTCTTCTTCGATATGAATATCTCTAAAGTAGGGAAGAACACCTATAACTGGAACACCTGTTAGTTCTTCTAGTATTGTTCTACCTTCTTCAAAAAGTTTGGCATCACCTCTAAACTTGTTGATTAGAACGCCTTTAATTTGTTTTCTTTCAACTTCATCTAGCAGATGAATGCTGCCAAATACGCTGGCAAATACACCACCTCTATCAATATCCGAAACCAAATAAGTAACGGCATCTGTTTCTACAGCCATTCGCATATTGGTAATATCTCTCGATTTGAGATTGAGCTCTGAAATACTACCAGCTCCTTCCAAAACAATGGGATTGTATTTTTCCTCTAGTCGATTGAATGCATTGATGGCTTCGGTAAAAAGAGCAGCCTTATTATTTCCCATGAAATACTCTGTAGCAGTTTGCGTACCGACTGGTTTTCCATTTAAAACAACTTGAGAGCTTTTATCGTTAGTCGGTTTAAGTAGAATCGGGTTCATATCTGTATGACAAGGAAGCTTGCAAGCTTCAGCCTGTACGGCTTGAGCACGTCCTATTTCGAAACCTTCAGGTGTAGCAAAGCTATTTAAAGACATGTTTTGTGCTTTAAAAGGAGCTGGCGTGTAACCATCTTGTTTGAAAATACGACAAAAACCAGTGTTCACCATGCTTTTACCCACATCGGAACCTGTACCAACAAACATGATCGACTTTAACTTTTTCATGACTTAGGATATAATAAAGTGAGCCGAGACAGTTAAATAGTCGTCTAACTCACGAGTTCAGATTGCAAAAATAGTAATATATGTGTTTAAAATATCACAAATGAAGGCTGAGTATTAAATGTGTTTTGTAATTGTTTCTATCAGCTTCACTGTGTTGGGAAAAGACTCTAAAAAATAATATCTTTGGCAGCTTAGTTTAGTGTTTTTATTTAGTGAGAACAGTTTGGATAATCGTTTGTATTGGAATAATCTGAACTCATTATATTTTATATCTAAAATAATTATACACCCATGTTTACTGACAACCTACAAAGAGGGCAAAATCAGAAACTACAGGTTTTTAGACACTGGAGCAGGAAATCGTATGCCGCTTTTGCAAGTATGAATCAGGAAGTTAAAATTGCCTGTTTATCTGCGAGCTACAATATGATGACGCCAAGTCGAGAAGCTGGATTTTCAGGTTTTATGTACGAACCTCAGAAGGGTGGAGATAAATGTGACGAAGATGAGCCTGATGGTGAAGCTGTATTGTTGTTGCAAAAAATGATCTGCAGCACTATAAATCAACCTGTAGGTGAACGAAAGAAATATCAGATACAATCTGATCAGTTCTTTTATTCGTCTGTTAATCCTATCCAAAAATTAATTTTTAACCGATAAAAGAATTGAATCATGACTGATATTAGAAACAATTGGACCCACGAAGAGGTCAAAGAAATTTATAATCTTCCTTTGTTAGATTTGGTAAACCGTGCCTCTAACATTCATCGTCAATACCACGATTCTACAAAGATGAACATGAATACGCTTATTTCTGTTCGCACAGGAGCCTGTTCACAAGATTGTAAGTATTGTGCACAATCAGCACGTTACGATACACATGTGAAGCCAGAAAAACTGAGCCTAGAGAAAGTCATTGAAGATGCTAAAGTTGCTAAAGCAAACGGCGTAAAGCGTGTGTGTTTAAGTTCGGCTGGTCGTGATGGTAATCGCGATGATCGTTTCAACGAAATGGCTGAAATGATTACTGAAGTTAAGAAATTGGGCTTAGAGGTGTGTTGTACCATGGGGATGATCAACAAAGAGAAGGCTAAGAAATTGGCCGATTTGGGTATCACTGCAGTAAATCACAATCTTGATACTTCAGAGCGTCATTACCCAACTATTACGACAACCAGAACTTATGCTGAACGATTAGAAACATTAGCTAACCTTCAAGAAGCTGGTATTTCGTATTGCTCTGGTGGCATTTTGGGAATGGGAGAGGACGATGAGGATCGTATTGAAATGTTACGCACACTCTCAAATCAGGATAAACACCCTTATAATGTTCCGTTAAATGCTCTTGTTCCAGTTGAAGGAACACCATTTTACGGTAAAGATGTTGTTGATATTTTTGAAATGGTTCGTGCTGTAGCTACAGCTCGTATTTTAATGCCGAAAACGGTTGTAGCTTTTGCAGCTGGTCGTACTCACTATAGTAAAGAAGGGCAAGCACTTTGTTTTATGGCTGGAGCTAACTCTATTTTCTTTGGAGATAAACTTCTGACAGTAGGAAACGTTGAAGTGAATGAAGATCAGGCTTTGCTTCAAACGCTAGGAATGAAGGCTACCAGATATGAGGAATTGACAACCTTAGAGGGGTAATCTTATATTGAAAGGATACATATAGAATATAAACTGCTCGATTTTTCGAGCAGTTTTTTTTGGCTTCATTTTTTTTTACTAATTATACACTCTATGATCAAATAATTGGGTATATGGATAGTAGTAAGAGGTTAGAGATTCTGGAGCGGACAGAAATTTGTATGAGGGAGATATCAGATGCGACTTCATACTACTCAGGAGACCTATACTTGAATTCTTTAGTGTGTATACTATCTCAAGTTTTAAAGGCAAATTATGTATTCATAGCGATTCCTAAAAGCGAAAATCGGACTGTTTTTAAAACGGTTTCCTTATCATCTGAAGGAAATTTGCTAGCAAATATCGAATATGACAATAGGGGAACTCCCTGTGAAAAAGTACATGGTAAATATACCTGCTGCTTTAATGAAAATGTTGCTGAGTTATTTCCTGAAGACCAACTATTAAAGGAGATGAATATTGAAGCTTATATTGGGGTGCCTTTGTATTCTGATAAAGTTAGTGAAATTGGCGTATTAGCCTGTCTTTTTCAAGAGCCTTTAAGTGAGGATAATTTCATATCTACTATTTTAGATGTTTTTGCACATAGAGCTGCTAGTGAAATACAACGATTAAATACGATTGATGATTTACTTAAGCTAAATAAAGAATATTTGGACTTAAATGAGCAGTATAAAATTCAGAATGAAAAACTGGAGTTTGCTCTGGAACAGGCAAAAGGTGAAGAAAGGTTGAGGTCTGCATTCCTACAGAATATATCCCATGAGATTAGAACACCTATGAATGGGATATTGGGTTTTTCTGATCTAATTAGTAATAATGGAGTCACTCTTGAAGAATCTCAAAAGTATAGTCAATATCTGTCAAGTAGTTGTAATCAATTGCTTTCTGTTGTTAATGATATCTTATGTTTTTCAAGGATTGAATCACAGCAAGTTGTGGTTAAGGAGGACGTTTTTAGCCTAAACAGTATGCTAATCGATTTATACAAGGTGTTTTTAGAAAAGGCTAAAGCTAAGGGTATCGAATTCACTTATCACTTTAGGCTTTTGAATCGAGACAGTTTTATCACGACCGATAAAATGAAACTGAAGCAAATCCTTTGGAATTTGATTACCAATGCAATAAAATTTACTTCAAAGGGCTATGTGCATTTCACCTATGAAATCAAAGGCAACTCAATTGAATTTTTGATGAAAGATTCAGGTATTGGGATCAGTGATGATATGCAGGAATCTATTTTTAAGGCCTTCCATCAAGTCGATTCTTCTTCGCAAAGGAGATTTGCAGGAGTTGGCCTAGGTTTGTCCATTTGTTCTGGCTGTGTGAAACAACTGGGTGGAAAAATTTGGATAAGATCGAAGTTGAATGCGGGGACTAGCTTGTTTTTTACCATACCCTATCATAGAAAAAACGCTTCCCATATTAAATAGAAAGCGTTTTTATAAAAGTTGATAGAAATTTTAGCGAAAGAAACCGCCTGATTGTGTATCTGGAGCATTTCTTCGGTTACTAGCCTTAACTAAAACTTCTTTTTTTTGTTCGTTGGTATATAATGACCAGTCGCCTATTTCTTCGTTAGTTCTTCTACATCCAAAACAAACGCCATTTGAGTCGGCACGACATATTTGTATACAAGGTGATTTTACGTCTTCCATATTGTAGTTTTATTAGATTCTTTTGAAATAATAATCAAATTAAACAAAAACGTTTTGCTTCTCAAAACTGCCAGCGTTTAAACTTGTTCATTCTTTTCTATGGCCTGATAGAAATTATCTCGGCCTGTGGTTTTAATCGGTCTTATGTAAAAATATAACAGATTGTTAATACCTTAAAAACGTGGTGGAGGTGGTGGTGTGAATTTTGGTGTCATGTTTATTTGATGAAATTGATGATTGAAGAAATGATTGTGATGCCAGAAGTAACTAACTGGAGCCTTATAGAATTGTTTAGTGCTAAAATCAAAGGGAATTACAAATTCACAAGCTACTTTTTCCTTCCCAACTTTAAAAGGTTTAAATCTTAACATAGGACAATCATTAGCTCCTTGTTGATTTTCTAAAAAGTTTATTAGTAATAATTCAAGTCGATGATGAAGTTTGTTGAGTATCTTATATTTTTCGATGTAGCCTTTTTTATCGGTTCGAATTTTCACCAATATTAAACCTTCAGTATTGGCACATTTTTGGAGATCAAGTTCTTTTGTGTTAATAAAAAAAGTGAATGCAGCTTGGGCTTTTTTGATTTTAAACTTGTACATCGGATCTACTATTTGATATACTTTGCAGGAATCTTCCCAGAAATATGATTCTACTAATTTGTAATTTTCAAATCTCTGAACTAATTCTCTTTTCAGAATTGTATCATTAAGCTTAATTGAATAGCAAAGGCTATCTGTGATTGAATGTTTTTTATTGATTTTACAATACTTATAGGATTTGTTTACAGGAGTTTGAAGAAAAAAATCAGGGTCTACATCCTGATCTTTTTGATCCTCATTATATTCATAGTATCGTTTAAGATTTTCATGTCCATCGGAAGTTTTCACAGATAAAAGTCTATTATCCGCATATCTATTTGTTTGTTTAATTTTTCCACATGAGTAAAATGCTTTGCAATCCCCTGTTTTAATCATGGGAAATATTGAAGAGTAGGACATCTCGTAGAGCTTGACTTGATCTTTAAAATATTCAATAGTCCATATAGAGTCTTGTAAAGATCTTATATTGGCTGTATATCCATTTAGCTTAACAGTTCTACTTTCTTTCCAATATCTATTAAAATATAAAGGTTCAGAATTTTTGTATTTATTGTAATAAATTGCTGTTTTAACTAACTGTTTTAAATCACTTCGTGTAAAGTCACCAGATTGAATCTTAAATTTCAGATATGGTACCTGTCCAAAATGCTTTAGAGCTATTGTTTTGAAATTTGTTTTTCCTTTTGGAAACTTATTCCAGATTGTATCGGTCTTGCCTTTAACCAAAATCGTTTCTGTGAGGTTTGGTGTACCTGCTAGTGCAAAATCTGATGTGAAATGGTAATAGTTAACAAACGTATAGTCATTTATTTCGCCTAAATATTTTACAAATTCTGGTTTTCTTCGGATCGAGGTTTTATATCGAAAATTTTTAATAGTAAAGAAAGAGTCAACGCCTATGGTCAAAGTGTTTATCTCTATCGGCTTAAGTTTTTTTGTAGCCATTTTGAGTCCTTTTTTAAACCAAATCTTTTTATTTTCATACTTGATAAAACCATTTATTTTTTTCCCAGATTTATTATAATAACTACCAGGAGCAAACGAGTTTTGCTGATTGATAATTTCAATTTTTTGTTTTGGCTGATAGAATAGTTGGTTGTAGTAGCCTTCGATAGGAGTTGCATTTATATCGAATAGATAACCGACTTTAGTTTGTGAGAATGTCGTGATACCGGATGCGATCATCATCCATAATAGTAGAAGATATTTGTAATTCATTTTAACTTAAATATTGGATTTGAAGAAACGGCTAATTTAAGTAAATATTTGAACTGGATTATCATAAGATAAAGGGGCTTGCGGTAATATTTTTTTTTAGTTTCGATTAATCTTTTTAACTTCCAATCTGAAACTAGAAATCAGCCATTAGCTTTTTAATTTTTGAAAATAGCGAGAGATGCTATTTGAAATTGATATTTTAATATCTGTACGTCTCTATTATGTAACAAAATCATGACATAACTCATGAAAATCGCACTTCAAAATTTTTACATTTGCTCAGAGTGAAAAAAAAATAGACAATAACCCTAAAATCAAATTATCATGCCAAAAGGTATATACAACATTCCTACCGTAACAAATGAGCCTATTTTTACATATGCTCCAGGTACTCCTGAGAGAGCAGAATTACAGGCAACACTTAAAGATATGCGTTCACGCGAAATCGACGTACCTATGTACATCGGTGGTGAAGAAGTTCGTACAGGTAAATTATTTACGATGACTCCTCCCCACGATCATCAGCATGTTTTAGGTCACTACCATTTAGGTGAGAAAAAGCATATTCAAATGGCTATTGACGCTGCTTTGGCTGCTAAACCAGCATGGGAAGCTATGTCTTGGGAGCATCGTGCTTCAATTTTCTTGAAAGCTGCTGAATTGATCTCTGGACCATACCGTCAGAAATTAAATGCTGCTACTATGTTGGGACAGTCGAAAAATGCATTCCAAGCTGAGATTGATTCTGCTTGTGAGATTGCTGACTTCTTGCGTTTCAACGTACAATATATGACAGATATTTACAAGCAACAGCCTGTATCATCTAAAGGAATTTGGAATCGTGTTGAGCAACGTCCATTAGAAGGATTTGTATTCGCATTGACTCCTTTCAACTTTACTGC